>Ga0209070_100389_pt1 | contig 31490 bp, 31 predicted proteins | sample SynthPrep_5_END__FD_187205 | JGI IMG/M metagenome (GOLD analysis project Ga0209070, IMG submission 187205) | Synthetic microbial communities from Ohio, USA - SynthPrep_5_END_DS10_MetaG (SPAdes) (version 2) | ecosystem: Engineered > Bioreactor > Aerobic > Activated sludge | place: USA: Ohio... | reverse complement strand
CCTTGCTTTTCACCACGAGAATCATCACCTTTGATAGTGCAGCAAACATGGGAGGAAATCATGGAATCTGCTGGTATTGGCTGGATCGCAGCTATCATCATCGGTGGTGTCGCCGGGTGGCTCGCCGAACAATTCATGAAAAGCAATATGGGTGTTTTCATGAACATCCTTCTTGGAATCGTCGGCGCGATCGTCGCCAACGCCATATTGTCTGTTTTTGGAATCGTTCTGACCGGCTGGCTCGGTTATCTCATCGCCGGCTTCATCGGCGCCTGCATCCTCATCCTCATCGGCAGGGCTTTCAGACGCGGCTAGGCAAAAAGGAAAATCTGTAAAACCCCGGATTTTCAGCCTTTTCCAGCGCGACTGAAATTTTTTCGTCACAAAAATCGAAGAAATTTCATTTCCGCGCTGGACAAGCCCAAACTTCCCCTTTATAGCCCCCCTCACACCGCCACACGGTGTCGGTCGGGTGATTAGCTCAGTTGGTAGAGCAGCTGACTCTTAATCAGCGGGTCGTAGGTTCGAGCCCTACATCACCCACCAAATTCTCTTTAAATGACAAGATGTTGCGATGCTTACTTAAAGCATCGCCCAAGCGATTGAGTTCGCGCAATCGTTCCTTCCCAGCAATGCTCGCGAAAGAAACGGTACTTGTCACGGGCAATGTCGAGCCAGACAGCCCCGCCGGCGCAACAGTTCCCCGGAAAGTCTACAACTTCGTTTCCGATACGCTTTTTGTCCCGATGAAGCGCGGCTCCAATGGCCGACCGGCAATACGGCTTCCGAATTCCTCCGTGAAACGAACGGGCGCTGCCTGCTTTACCGCATCGATGGCGGAATCGATAAACGCCTGCCGTCTCGGGCTCTCCTCCTGGGGACGCGAGGCAATGACGACCACCTTGCCGCGTATCTGGCCGTCCTTGTGCAGAATGAACCGCAGCGTCACCACCAGCCCCTCGGTGTCTTCCGGTGGCACCCAGCAGGCATAGATCGCATCGAACATTTCATTGAGATTGCTGGCAGGCGTCGGATCTTTGCAAATCCGCGACTGGCCCGAAACCGGCGTCAGAATGCCGCCAGCCAAGATGCTCAACACCACGAGACCGGGCAGGCTGAAACGACGGAATACCAAAGAAGAACGGTTGATCAAATCCAATATCCTTTATCGGGAAGCGATCCGCCGCTCTGGCCGGCCAGTCACAACCATCTTTTTGAAAAGTCGATTTCGTCAGTAAAAACCCTTGAAATATTTAATCGCAGAGAGAAAATTCTGCCTTGAATAAATCATAAATACGACGATAGGAAATACTAGGATAAATAAACAATATTAAAACGAATAACTACAAATAAATAAATTAAAAACCAGAACACAATAAAAAACATATGAAAATATATCTATATATAAACTATAATAAACAAAAATAATAAACATGAAATCGATGATTAAATAAAATTAAAGACGACTGAAAAAACTCTCCCCGAAAATGCGGCCTCGCGTCTTAACCAATAGCTGCGGTTTACATTGCAAGCCGCTGGTTTGGCTGTATGCATGGCCTGCCAGAACAAGGGCAAAAGGGGGATGTCATGACATCGAAATGGGTATTGGCAGTATTTTTCGGCACAGCAATGACGGTTGCAGGTGCGGCGCAGGCGGAAGACCTGGTGTTCACGCTGAAGAACGGCACGGGCTCCGTTCTCAACGCCTTCTACACCTCACCGGTGGGCGTTGATGACTGGGAAGACGATGTGTTCGGAAAGAAGGCGCTTGGCCCCGGCGAAGAGATGGAAATCACCATCGCCGATGGCCGCAGCGTCTGCAAATATGACATGCGCTTCGAATTCCAGGGAGATGCGCTGGAAGATCTTGAAGATACGCAGAACCTCTGCGAACTCGGCGAATATACCATCACCGAATAAAGCAATGGCGGCCCTGCCCGGCAAAGGCAGGGCCTGCGGCGGCGAAGGGTTCTGAAAACCCGGGCACCCTCCGACAGCGGCGAAGCTCCGGAAAAACCGTCGGAACGGCAATTATAGGCGTTGCCGTGCCGCCCTTTCCGCAAAGCTGTCTCAATCATCCCTATGATTGGCACGATGAGATTGATCATCAACATATTGCTGTTCGTCCTCGGCGCGGTCGGGAGCGGAATATGTGCGTTTTTATTATCGGCAGCGCTTGCCGATTCCGGGCTGCTCGGTTCCTGTTTTGAGGGAAATTGCGCTTATGCGGCGCTGTTTATGGTGCTTCCGGTCGCATGGTTCATACTTTTTGCGCTTTACGTCATGGCTTTGCTGGTCTGGAGACGAAAACCGTTCCGGAATGGACGGCTCTGAAAAAGCGCGCTGCGCCACCATCGCTACCGCGCGTTCGTTGACAGCGATCAGCACTTACCGTTAACTCCGCCTGCTGGGGGATTCGCTGCCAGTGATATGTGGGCCCGCTGGGCATTCCCCATATCACCGGCCTCTGAATGTGCATGTTCCGAATTGCGTTTTGCGTTTGCTGGGCATGACGGAAAACAGGGAGACCAAAGGATGCGGGCCTCAATCAATTCCCCGTCGCTTTCGATCGACACGATGGACTATCAGGCCGAGTGCCAGTTCGCGCTGGAACCCTCTATACAGGGCCTTATTGAAAAGGCGGAAAGCGCCGGCTGGAACCGTCAGCAGGCTGCACTTGCCATCGTAGCACTCGCCAGCGAACATCTCACCGACCTCTTGTCTGCCGGTGGCCCTGCATTGTTGGATCAACGTTCCCTCTCCTGATCTCCTTTGAAGCCGGGCGGAACCAGCGCCCGCGTCATCCAGACATCATCACGAAAATCAACCCTGTGTGCCCGGAGTGTCCTCACCGACGCTGCCGGAACCCCAGGTCGCGTTGTGAAACCCCCACTCAGGCGAAAACCGGCCTCACGCACAATACCGCTGCAACGCCATCTGCCGTATCCGGGTAGCCGATCCCGCAGAGCGCATCGATTGCCGGTCGGCGACTGTGCCATAGTGTTGACATAGACCATCAATAATGAGAACATAAAGTGAACATTATGGAGGTCAGCGATGAACACTGCAGACGCAACCATAGAAAATGCCCTCTCCGTCGTCGCCCGCTCCCGCGATATGCGCGAGCGCGCGCTGGAACGGCGCCGCGAGTTGCAGCGGCGAACGGAAGTCATCATCACCCGGCCGCTCTATGTGCTGAAAAAGAACGACGGGCCGAAGCAGCTGTCCTTGAAACTCGACAGCTGAGCATGGCTGCGGACATCGGCTCTGTCTTGGAGCAAAGACGCGGTGCAGGGGCGATGGAAGTCCCGGCGAAATGAGGGTGCGTGCAATGCCCCGTGCCAGAGAGGCTTCTCCCACGGCCTTGCTCCCGAAAGCAAATCCCGTGCGGATCGCGCGCACGGGATTTTCAGAATGAAAAGGTCATCGTCTTGTCTTATTGCATGCGCTGCATTGCGGCTTCGGGCTCACCGGTCGTCGCAACCGTTGCCGCTGGAAGGCGGTCGGTCTTTTTCAGAATGACGACGGGTTTGTCCACCGGTTCCGTCGGCGGAACGATGCTTGCGGTTTTAAATTCACGGTCGACGGCAGGAACGGAAGCGTTGATCTTTTCATGACCCGCGCATTCGGCAAGCGCTGCACTGGCGGAAAAGCCAAAGACAGCGGCGATAATGAGAACTGATTTCATGTCATTCTCCCTTCGCTTTTGTGGCGCTCTCCAGTCTAGGTGGAGACGAACCGGATTGAAAATCACACTTTAGAGACATCTAAAGCAGCAAATCATTTCGGCAGTCGTCGTCATTGATGTGCATGGGAGCGATATGCTGATTGTATCGCCCTTATTGCTTGCGCACATCCAGCGGATTTCGGCAAAGCGGCCGGCGAAATATCATCGCCACATAACTTCCCTTGAGGGAAATGAGGCTGGGCGTGTAAGTCGAGACCTTTGCCGTGTTGGCGGCCTTGATAGTTCTTCCATCAGAGGAATTCTGCTGCATGGCGCGCCTCCTTCCATGAGCGATAACGAAAAAACGCCGTTCTTGTTCCGCATCGCAGTTTCGTTGGTGCGTGCGAGAAATGAAAACGTCGCCGCGTGTTTCTTCTCCCCGCCGGGGAGAAGATGGCCCGAAGGGTCAGATGAGGGGGCAAGCTCTCCGTATATCTCTACCCTCGCCCCCTCATCCCGCTGCCGCGGACTTCTCCCCCTCGGGGAGAAGAAACAAGCTTCACCCTCCCCGTGACATCGAACCGCGCTCCTCAAGACCCCAACGCTTGAAAATTTCGCCCAAAGCCTCTATATGCCTCACCGCGAGGACGACCTCGGCCATATCGGCGACAGCATGCGGGACGGCCCGGTCACACACCGGAGAATAAATTGCGTTCCCTGCAAGATCGTATCCGCCACGCGCTCAGCTTCGAAATCATCGGCCTTCTGCTCGTCATTCCGCTCGGCGCGCTGCTCTTTGGCATGCCGATGGAAGATATCGGCATTGTCGGCCTCGTCAGCGCAACACTCGCCACGGCCTGGAACTACATCTACAATCTCGGTTTCGACCACGCCATGCAGCGCCTGAAGGGCACGACGCTGAAGACACCCGCCATTCGGGTCGCACATGCCGTGCTGTTCGAACTGGGCCTGCTGATCGTGCTGATGCCCTTCATCGCCTGGTATCTGAATATCAGCCTTGCCCACGCGCTGGTGATGGATATTTCGTTTGCGCTGTTTTACGTGGTTTATGCTTTTGTCTTCAACTGGAGCTATGACCGGATTTTCCCGCTGCCGGAATGGCAGTCGCAGGATGCCGTCTGATAGACGGCCTCGGCAAAAGACGGCCCCGGCAAAAGACAGCAAGACTTCAGCGCAGCGAGGCCCTGAAAAAGCTGACGACATCGGCGTTGAAACTGCGATGAAACTCTGCCCGGTCAAAGCCGGGCGCATCGCGGCAAATCTGCGGCAAAGCATTTGCCATGTCTGCCGGGCAAGGCGCGATGAACGAAAAGTGCCCTGCCCCCTTCACCATCCGGTAATCCGGTTTCCCCGGCAGTTCATCGCGCAATCTGGCAATATCCTGCGGCACAACGCCATCGCCACCCTGTTCCGAACTCCACAGCTGGACGGGAATACCGATATTTTTCAGATCTTCAGCGCCGGGAAAGGCATTGAGCGGGTCCGCAACAACCGCGGCCCTTATCCGCTTATCGTGAACCCAGTCTTTCGCAACAGCGCTTTTGTCCCGCATCTGCGCGCATATGGCCGCCTGCTCGTCCGGGCATGGCAATCTGCTGTTTAAAAAATCCGGCACGCCGCCGGCAAGCACCAGCGCGGTATAACCGCCGCGCGAAAATCCGAAGACACCAATCCGCCCGGCATCGATGACGTCGGCCTCTTTCCAGTCTGTCAGCATATGATCAAGCAGGCGGACAATATCCGCTGGCCGGTCGGTCAGCGCGGAAAGTTCGCCTGCCCGCTTCATATCAATCGCATTATCGCCGGGATGATTGAGCGCCGCGACGATGAAACCGGCATCCGCCAGCGCCGCCGCCGTATCCCGATGGCTGAAATAGGTGCCGGCAAAACCATGGGAAATGACGATAAGCGGATATTTCCCGTCAACGATCGGGCAATCGCGCACCGCAGGCAGTACGAAGGGACCGATACGGGCTTCCACCGGCGCTGCCGCACAGGGCGACCAGACAGCCGCCCTGATGGGAGCTTTGCCGTCGGTGGATGGAATCTCGATCAACCGCAGGCCGGCTGCAAGGGCGGCACCGGTTCCCGAGAGAACGGAAAGAAGCATGAGGCAAAGCAACGCCAGAAATCGCATGACGAACCCACAGATCGAGAGATTGCGCTCAAGGCCGGGCATCAACCGACCTCACCCGAAGATAGGCTAATTTCTTATATCGGAAATGACCGTAGCGAGGACTTAGAGCGACTTCAGCGTCCAGGCCACGATCTCGCGTGTGGCGGCGGCAAAGGCCTGATCCAGCGCCTTCACGAAATTGGCGTTGCCGGACCCACTGACACGTGCACTGGCGCGGAATACTTCCTGCGCCTTCACCGTGCCGTTGCGGTCGTTCAGAAGCTTCACCGACATTTCGATATTGGCGATGTTTCTCGCCGTATCCACCTCGAAGGCGCGGATATCGGTCACGACCTGATAGTCGATCGCCAGCCCCTGCCCCGGACGGCCGACGCCGCCGAGCTTGCCGGTGTCTTCAAAGGCTTCCACCAGCTTGGATTGCACCATGCGCGGCAGCCTGTCGCTCCATTGCGAATTGCCGAGATATTGCACTTCCGAGCCGGAGAGCCGCACCACGATATTCTCGCTGTCCAGCGCCTTGAGTGCGGTCGGGTCGGCAATCAGCAATTGCCGGCCTTTCAGCGAAGGCCCCTGCGTTACAGTCGCCGAAGACACGGAAAGATCGAACGTGTCGTTCTTCGGCGCGCCGGCACAGCCGGCCAGCAGCGCGGCAAGCAGCGGAGCCAGAATGAGGGCGCGGCGTTTATGGCCGGTCATCGATCGTGTCATTGGCCCATACCCCTCTTAGCGCCTTGTTCTGCCGTCATATTGTTTCACGGTTTCGCCCCCGAAAATCAACCGCTGCGGATCGCGGTCGATATTGGTGATGGCATTGTTGAGATTATCGACTGTCTGTCTCGTGCTGCCGATCAACGCCTGGAAATCCTTTAGGCCGGAGCTGGAGAAGCGGGTCAGATTGTCGGCGATCGGCCCTATGCGGGCATTGAGATTGTCGGCCACGGCCTTGAACGAGGTAAGCGTCTCGCGCGCCTTGGCAAACAGCGAATTGGCGTCATCGGTGCCCAGCATGCCGTCCACCTTGGCAAGAATGCCATCGACGCGGCTGGAAGCAAGGTTCAGCTTGCGGCCCATGTCGGTGAAGTCGGAAACCGCCTGATCAATATCGGCGCGGCGGGCACCGACATCATCGGCAATCCGTTTGAAATTCGCCACCGCATCACGCGCATCGGCGGTTGCGGCGGAAACATCACCCACCATGGTGCTAACCTTGGCGGGATCGACGGAGGCCAAAAGCTCATCCGCACGCTTTACCACGGTCTGCACTTCCGTGCTCGCCGCCTCGAAATTACGTGCCGTGCTCTGCACGGTCTCCATGATGCCCTGGATATCGCTGGAAGCCGACGCAACATCCTTCGTCACCTTGTCGACATTCGACAGGATGGAATCGATCTTGCCGGCATCCACCGCCTTCACCAGATCCTCGATGGCGGTCAACGTGCCGTCGAGACGCACCGAGACGGACTGAACGGTGGTGGAAAGCGAGCTGAGGCTTGCAATGAAATTCTTGATGCCGTCGGAATTGGCCGCCAGCGCATCGGAGAACTTCTCGGCATTGCGCACCGTCTGCGTCAGCGGACCACGGGCATCCTGCACGAAGCCCTGCAATTCACCGATGGCGCCATCGGCGCGTTTCAAAATCTTGTCGGCGGTGGCAAGCAGGTTGGTGACGCTGGAGAGATCGGCCGTCAGCTCGGCCGGAACGCCGCTTTCGACGGCTTTCTGCAGGATGCGCTCGCCATCCTTGTTGCCGCCGGAAAGCTCGATATAGGCAGCACCCGTCAGGCCCTGAATTTCAAGCACGGCGCGGGTGGATGGGAAAACCGGCGCATCCGCCTGCACTTCGGTAAAGGCGATGGAATAAGCAGGGTCGTCGCGATCAATCGCAAGCCCGCGCACCGTACCGACCGGAATACCGTTGAAGCGTACCGGCGAGCCGACGGAAAGACCGTTGGCGGAGCCGGGAATACGCACGACGAGCTGCGCCGTCGGGCCGCCACGGCCGAATTCCGCCATCCAGTAAACGAAGCCGAATGCGGCAGCGATCACGATCAGCGTGAAAATTCCGACTATGGTGTAGTTCGCCTTGGTTTCCATGCTTCTGTTACTCCACCGGATTTTCATGTTTGCCGTCCGGAAGAACGACAGAGCGCGCCCGTTTGCCGCGGAAATAGGACTGCACCCACGGGTCGTCGCAGGCGAACATGTCCTGCAATGTCCCCTCCACCAGAACCCGCTTGTCGCCGAGAACCGCAATGCGGTCGCAGACGGAAAACAGGCTGTCGAGGTCGTGCGTCACCATATAGACGGTCAGGCCGAGCGAATCACGCAGGCGCGCGATCAGCATATCAAATTCCGCCGCCCCGATGGGATCGAGGCCGGATGTCGGCTCATCGAGGAAGACGAGGTCGGGATCGAGCGACAATGCCCGGGCAAGGGCTGCACGCTTGATCATGCCGCCTGACAGTTCCGACGGGTACTTGTCGCCGGCATCGGGCTTCAGCCCGACCATCTCGATCTTCAGATAAGCAAGCTCATCCATCAGCTTCTTCGGCAGGTCCAGATATTCCCGCATCGGCAGCTGGATGTTTTCCTTCACCGTCAGGCCGGAAAACAGCGCGCCCTGCTGGAACAGCACGCCAAGACGCTGGTCAAGCATCATGCGGTCGTCTTCGCTCGCCTTGTCGTAATCGGTGCCGAGAATGCGGATCGCACCCGCCTGCCGTGGCAGGAGCCGCAAAATCGCCCGCATCAACACGGATTTGCCAGCACCAGAGGGGCCGATAAAGCCGAGGATTTCACCGCGATAGACATCGAGATCGAGATTTTCGAGCACGTTCCGGCCGTTGAAACCAACGGTCACGCCCTCGACGGAAAGCACGATCTCGCGCCCGTCTTTCCCGGTCTTGATCTGTTGCTGTGTCTGGTCCTGCTGCTCCAACGCGCCCTCCCTAAAAATCGATGGCTGCGTAGAAGATGGCGAAAAGACCATCGACCAGAATGACGACGAAGATCGACTTCACCACCGAGGAGGTGACGTGCTGGCCGAGCGATTCGGCCGAACCGCCCACCTTCATGCCTTCGACCGCCGCGACGATGCCGATGATGAGCGCCATGAATGGCGCCTTGATCATGCCGGCGGCAATGGTCGATTCCTCGACAGCGCCGTGCAGGCGCGACAGAAACACCTCGAAAGTGATGCCGGAATAAAGCAGCGCCACGATCGCCGCGCCGAAAAGCGCTGCAAAATTGGCGAGAATGGTCAAAAGCGGCAGCGCGATGGTCAGCGCCACCAGCCGCGGAAACACCAGCACACCCACGGGGTTGAGACCGATCACCTTCAAGGCGTCGATTTCCTCGCGCATCTTCATCGAGCCGATTTCCGCCGTAATCGCGCTGCCGGAACGGCCGGCGATCATGATCGCGGTCAGAAGCACGCCGATTTCACGCAATTGCAGAATGCCGACCAGATCGACGACGAAGACCTCGGCGCCGAAATATCTGAGCTGGAACGCGCCCTGCTGGGCGATGATCGCGCCGATCAAAAACGACATCAGCATGATAATCGGCACGGCGCGCACGCCCATATGGTCGATCTGGTTGACGATCGCCGCCGGCGAGACGCCTCGCCCGCGCCCGAGCTTCATCTGCGCGCCGCGCACGGCGGAGCCGAGAATATACATGCCCGCCAGGAAATCCGCGCCGTTCTGAACCACGGCCTGGCCGATCGGCGCGAAGATGCGCTCCACCAGCCCCGGTTTGGCGACCGGCTCGCCCTGCATCTCTGCCTTATCGGGCAATTGACCGATGACGTCCTCGATCCGGTCGTTGCCGGTGAGCGTGACAGTCGCGCCGTTCGCCTCGATATCCTTGCGCAGGCGCTGGATGATCCACGCACCCGTCGTGTCGATGGCTTCGACAGCGGAAAGATCGATCTCGACGGAGCCGCCGGATTTGTTTTTTTCGATCCTGTCGAGGCTTTCGAAAATTCCAGAGAGATTGCTGTTGCGCCAGGAACCGCTCATGACATAACGCAAGCCGCCTCCGGAGACGGAACCGTCTTCGGTGATTGCGGCCGGGTTCGCCTGTTGCCGTGTGTCCTGTTCTTGCATAATGCTCCGAGCGAGTGCAGCCGTCACGAGATTCTTAAAGGTTTCATAACGTTTTGGCCTCCGGCAAGCCACAGTGACGGCTGACAATTCGTGATAAATTTGGCGTCATGTGTCTTTTGCCGCCCAATCGGAAGTGAAAAAATATGCCCCGTTACCTGCAAGCCACAACAGAACGCTTCCCCGTCGCCGGCAGCTTCACCATCTCACGCGGCACCCGCACGCATGCGGATGTCGTAACGTGCACCATCCGTGAAGGTTCCTTCGTCGGCAAAGGTGAATGCGTGCCCTATCCGCGTTATGGCGAAAGCATCGAGGGTGTCCTTGCCGATATCGAGGCGATGGCAGAGCGGATCGCCGCCGGCCTGACACGGCAGGAATTGCAGCAGGCGATGAAACCGGGTGCGGCGCGCAATGCGGTCGATTGCGCGCTCTGGGACCTTGAGGCGAAGATCAGCGGCAAGAGCGCCGCCGAACAGGCTCTCGGACAGGCGGCAAAGCCGCTCGTCACCGCCTATACGATTTCGCTTGCCGACCCTGAAACAATGGCCGCGAAGACCGCGGAAAATGCAGGCCGTCCGCTGCTGAAGATCAAGACCGGCACCACTGACGACGAAGCCCGCCTGCGGGCCGTGCGCGCGGCCGCACCCGAAGCGCGCATCATCATAGACGCCAATGAAGGTTGGAATGACGAGAATATTGAATATTATCTGAGGCTTGCAGCAGAACTGAAGATATCGCTGATCGAGCAGCCGCTGCCGGCCGGCAAGGATGATATCCTCGCCCGCATCGATCATCCGGTGCTGATCTGCGCCGACGAAAGCGTGCATTCGACCAAGGACCTCGCCGGCCTGCGCGACCGCTACGATGCGATCAACATCAAGCTCGACAAGACCGGCGGCCTGACGGAAGCGCTTGTCATGAAGGCGGAGGCCGAAAGGCTCGGTTTCACCATCATGGTCGGCTGCATGCTCGGCACCTCGCTCGGCATGGCCCCGGCCGTGCTGGCCGCGCAGGGCACGGCCTTTGCCGATCTCGATGGGCCGCTGCTGCTGGCTGAGGATCGTGATCCGGGGCTGGTTTATGAGGGCTCGCTGGTCTATCCGGCGCAGCCGGAACTGTGGGGGTAACGCCAGAATACTGACGATGAAATAAACAAGATGGAACGCGAACCTCGCCGCTTGTTTCTTCTCCCCGCCGGGGAGAAGGTGGCCCGAAAGGTCGGATGAGGGGGCAAGCTCTCCGAATATCTCGACCGTTACCCCTCATCCCGCTGCCGCGACCTTCTCCCCGGCGGGGAGAAGAAACAAGCGGCGACCGCTCGTTATACAGGCGAGAGTCGGGGCTCCGATATGAAAGATCGCAAGTTATCCAGCCCGTCCGAAATTGCAGGGGTAAGCCCTGAAATTAAAGCCTGATGAGGCGCGACGCCGCCGCTGGTTTCTTCTCCCCGCCGGGGAGAAGGTGGCCCGAAGGGTCGGATGAGGGGGCGCCGTTGCCGGATTTCGGAGAGCTCGCCCCCCTCATCCGCTGCCGCGATCTTCTCCCCGGCGGGGAGAAGAAACCAGCGGCGACCGCTCATCCCACACGAGCGCGCATTGATCTCAAGGAAACACCGAAGGCCAGGTACTCCTTTAGCCCACAGGCCCCAACTCAGGCTGCGTGCTTGCCGATCAGCCCCGGAATATCCACCGGCTCCATCTCATCCGAGGCCTGTCCGGCGGTGGCGTCGCTCGTCTGCATCCAGGTGATCAGCTCGAAGCTGCCATCGGCATTTTCAGCAATCGCCGTGCAGCTTTCCACCCAGTCGCCGGTGTTGATGTAGCGGATGCCGTCCATGTCTTCCATAACAGCATGGTGGATGTGCCCACAGATCACGCCGTCGACATTGTTGCGTCGCGCCTCGTCGGCCACCACGCGCTGGAATTCGCCGATGAAGTTGACGGCGTGTTTGACCTGCAGCTTGGCCCAGGCCGAAAACGACCAGTAAGGCAGGCCGATGCGGCGGCGCACGGCGGCAATGGCGATGTTGATGGCAATCGCCGCGTCATAAGCCCAGTCGCCGAGATAGGCGAGCAGGCGGGCGTTGCGCACCACCACGTCGAACTCGTCGCCATGGATGACCAGATATTTCTTGCCGTCGGCAGCCTCGTGGATCATGCGCTCGGCCACTTCGATGCCGCCGAAATGCATGCCGGGGAACTCCCGCAGGAATTCATCGTGGTTGCCGGGAATATAGATGATGCGCGTGCCCTTGCGGGCCTTGCGCAGCAGCTTCTGCACCACGTCATTACAGCCCTGCGGCCAGTACCAGCTGCGGCGCAGGCGCCAGCCGTCGACGATGTCGCCGACCATGATGATCGTCTCGGCTTCGTGATACTTTAGGAAGTCGAGCAGGAAATCCGTCTTGGCCGCCTTGGAGCCAAGATGAACATCCGAAATGAAAAGCGTTCTGAACTGTCTGGTTTCGATTTGACCGGCCACGGATTTCATCCCCCTGTTCGGTTGCGTCCCTGCGGCTTTCTTACCTCTCAGAACCAGACTCGTGTTTCAGCAACATGACAGAGGCCGGTTTTTGTATGGAATATGACGGATGGCTTCACGAAAACGCGAATAAGCCATGCCCGTATTTGCATGAATGTGCGTCAAATAACGGCTGTACCATGGGGAAGTTTGTTGTATTCAGGGGGCCGGAATGAAACCAGACATGACGGTGGAAGAATGACCTCTCACGATAAGAACAACACGCCCGCCAACACGGCAAAGGCCGACATCGAGGAACAGGCGCTCTTTTTCCACCGCTACCCGCGCCCTGGCAAACTGGAAATCCAGGCCACCAAGCCGCTCGGCAACCAGCGCGATCTGGCGCTGGCCTATTCGCCAGGTGTGGCCGCCCCCTGCCTCGCCATCCATGAGAATCCGGAAATGGCGGCGGATTATACCGCCCGCGCCAACCTCGTCGCCGTCATCTCCAACGGCACGGCGGTGCTGGGGCTTGGCAATATCGGCCCGCTCGCTTCCAAGCCTGTCATGGAAGGCAAGGCCGTCCTCTTCAAGAAATTCGCCGGCATCGACGTCTTCGACATCGAGATCGACGCGCCCGGCATCAATGACATGGTGTCGACCATCGCAGCGCTTGAGCCCACCTTCGGCGGCATCAACCTTGAGGATATCAAGGCGCCGGAATGTTTCGAGGTGGAACGCCAGCTGCGCGAGAAGATGAATATCCCTGTTTTCCACGACGACCAGCATGGCACCGCGATCATCGTCGCCGCCGCTGTCACCAATGCGCTGGAACTGGCCGGCAAGTCTCTGTCCAGCGTCAAGATCGTCGCTTCCGGCGCCGGTGCGGCAGCTCTCGCCTGCCTCAACCTGCTTGTCGCCATGGGCGCCAACAAAGAGAATATCTGGGTCCACGATATCGAAGGCCTGGTTTATGACGGCCGCAACACGCTGATGGACGAGTGGAAGGAAGTCTACGCCCAGAAGACCGACAAGCGCGTGCTGGCTGACTCGATCGACGGCGCCGATGTCTTCCTCGGCCTTTCCGCCGCTGGCGTGCTGAAGCCGGAACTTCTGGAACGCATGGCGGAAAATCCGCTTATCCTTGCGCTTGCCAACCCCAATCCGGAAATCATGCCCGAAGTCGCGCGGGCCGCACGCCCAGACGCCATGATCTGCACCGGCCGTTCGGATTTCCCGAACCAGGTCAACAACGTACTCTGCTTCCCCTATATCTTCCGCGGCGCGCTGGATTGCGGTGCGACGACCATCAACGAGGAAATGAAGATGGCCGCCGTGCAGGCCATCGCCGAGCTGGCGCGCGAGGAAGTCTCCGAAGTGGCGGCCAGAGCCTATAGCGGCGAAACCCCGGTCTTCGGCCCGACCTATCTCATCCCCTCGCCCTTCGATCCACGCCTCATCCTGCGCATTGCGCCCGCCGTTGCCCGCGCCGCTGCCGCAAGCGGCGTCGCTGCCCGGCCGATCACCGATTTCGAAGCCTATTTCGACCAGCTGAACCGTTTCGTCTGGCGCTCCGGCTTCATCATGAAGCCGGTCTTCAATGCCGCCAAGGCCGCCGAAAAGAAGCGCATCATCTTTGCCGAAGGCGAAGACGAACGCGTGCTGCGCGCCGCCCAGGTTCTGCTGGAAGAAGGCACCGGCATCCCGATCCTCATCGGCCGCCCGCAGATCATCGAAACGCGCCTGAAGCGCTTCGGCCTGCGCATCCGCCCGCATACGGATTTCGCCGTGGTCAATCCGGAAGACGATCCGCGCTACCGTGATTATGTCGATGATTATTTCGCGCTGGTCGGCCGCGCCGGCATCAACCCGGAAGCGGCGCGCACCATCGTGCGCACCAACTCCACGGTCATCGGCGCGCTGTCGGTCAAGCGCGGCGAAGCGGATGCGCTGATCTGCGGTCTGGAAGGCCGTTATGACCGCCATCTGCGCGACGTGAACCAGATCATCGGCAAGCAGGAGAACGTGCGCTCCTTTGCGGGCCTCAGCCTGCTCATCACCCAGCAGGGCGCGCTGTTCCTCACCGATACTTTCGTGAATAACGATCCGACATCAGAGGAAGTGGCGGAGATGGCCATTCTGGCGGCCAAGGAAATTCGCCGCTTCGGCATCACGCCGAAGATCGCGCTCGCCAGCCACTCCAACTTTGGCTCGCGTGACTCGGAAAGCGCCCGCAAGATGCGCCGCGCGCTGAAGATCGTGCAGGCGGCAGCCCCCGAGCTGGAAGTGGACGGCGAAATGCAGGGCGGCTCGGCGCTCTCGGAAGCGCTGCGCAAGCGGGCGATGCCGAACAGCGTGCTGACCGGTGAGGCGAACCTTCTGGTCTTCCCGAACCTCGATGCCGCCAACATCACGCTCGGCGTCACCCGCACCCTGACGGAAGGCCTGCATGTCGGCCCGATCCTGCTCGGCACGGCCCTGCCCGCCCACATCCTGTCGCCCAGCGTCACCTCACGCGGCGTCGTCAACATGGCGGCCTTTGCCGTGGTGCAGGCATCACATCCTTCGGTGTGAGGGCGCATTAACGCAATTTTGAACAAGCTGTTGCCGCATTGCGGCAACAGCTTATGTTATCTTCCTGAAACACGGATTTCGTGAAGTATAACACCCCTGCCACCGGCTGGGGACATTAAACGGATCGCACAATTGACCCGGCGCAGCCGCATCATCGGCCTCCTGCTTCCCCTTGTTTTCCTCGCCCCGGCCGCCGCCTTCGCGGATCAGGTCTGCGATACGCTTTATGCTCAATTGCGCGAACCGCCACGCGTCATCGGCAATGCGTCAGAGGTGCGGCGTTACGCCAATGCGCTTGCCCGCCAGAACATCGTCGTGCGCAAGATCAGGAACGATATGCGCAGCTATGGCTGCTCCTCGGGCAGCGTCATTGTCTACGGTAACCCCAATGCCGGCCTCTGCGCTGAAATCGGCGATGCGCTGGTGGACGCCGAGGCCGAACGTGACGCCATCATTCGTGACCGTGACGATGCGATGGCGGCTCAGCGCAGCGATGATGGCGGTATCAGGCGCCAGCGCATTCTCGCCGCGCTCGACGCCAATGGCTGCAGCGCGATGCCGGAAACGGACACGCAACTGCCGCAAGCGCCCGATGTGACACGTTATCCCGATGCGTTCCGCCAGCCAGATAATCAGCCGGGACAGGCGGGCCTGTCGCCATACCCCAATGCCGCCGCCGAGGGCGGACTTCGCACCCTTTGCGTGCGCACCTGCGACGGTTCGTTTTTCCCGATCGCCTCCAATGCTTCGCCGCTCGACTTTCGCGCCCAGGCGGAGCAATGCCAGAAAATGTGCCCGGGTACTGAGACCGAGCTTTATTTCCACTCCATGACGGATCAGGAGACCTCCGACATGGTCTCGGCCGAAACCGGCAAACCCTACAAGGACCTGCCCACCGCCTTCGCCTATCGCAACGCGTCTGCGAAAGCGCCCGGCTGCGCCTGCAACATGGCCGCCTATCACCAGGACATGCAAAAGCAGGAAGAGGCCGCCCGACCGCAGGCCGAAAAGCCCTATTCCGGCATCACCACCATTCCATCACCGCAAGGTGACAAGCCGAAGGAACCGGCCGAACAGCAACAGGCCGCAAAACCGCCGGAGCAACCGGTTCCTGAACGCGACTATGATCCGAACGACGCAAAAGTGCGCGTTATCGGCCCGAAGTTCCTGCCGGACCAGACAGGCCGGATCGACCTGAAGAACCCGGCGCTGAAGGGTATACAACCGCAGCAGTGAAGAGACCGGTCTTCCCTGCCTGCGTCACTTCCGTACAGGCTGAGTGTCTCCCGACCTGCTTTGACGCATATTCGTGGATGCAGAAAACACATTCTTCACCTCATTCTCCGGCAAATATTCATATATAAGTTGTACTCACAAACGCGATTGACTTCTCCATAAAGGTGCATAGTATACAAATATCCACTTAAAGTGGAAGAACACAACATACGAAATATGTATATAACGTGCGGTGTTAGCCGCACGCGCCCTTTCATGCATCTCCAGACGACGATGTCGCCCATCTCGAGCCCGAGTGGACGATCAGAGTTTCATTGACCTATGAAGCCCACAACCATCAGGAGTATAGACATGACATCCATTCAGATCACCGCAACCGGCGTCAAACTGCTCGATCCCTTCGTCCCGGTCATCGCAACTTTGCCGACAGGCGAAGCGAAGGAATCCTATTCCATCTCGGTCTCCGGCATGGGGCAGCTGACCGGCATTTCCTATACCGTGCCGGCGCATACCACGGGAAAAATCAAGGCCCAGCTGCAAATCTCGGCGCTTTCCAGCCAGGATGTGAAGGACCTCAACACGCTTGCGCTCGGAATGCTGGATGCTTCCTACCGCGAGGAGATCAACGAATACGAAAAGACCACGGCCAGCGCCAATCTTTCGGTCTGGACATGGTTCTTCGGCGGCGGTGGCGCTTCCGCCTCTTATGAAAAAACCAAACAGGAAATGCGCTCCAAGGGCCTGACGGATCAGCAGATCACCATGCTGATGGAGGCCTTCCTGGAACGCGCAACCAATATGTCGACGGTCGAGATCGAGTTCTATGTGAACAATCAGAACAACGACTACGCCGTCTCCGGTGACGTCTATCTCTACACGGTTTCCGGCACCATCAGCACTGAAAAAGGCACCTCCCAATACCGCATGCTGGCCGATCAGGCGGCGGCTGGCGGTCCTCCGCCAGCCGGCGGCGGCGCTCCCTCCAGCGGCAAGATTATTCCGCTGAACTGAGGGCTCGCGGGGCACGGGCGGCGCAGCCCTTCACCCCAACGGGAGCGCCGCCCCTTAAGAGCATTTCCAGGAAAAGTGGAACCCGGTTTTCCGTCCGGAAATGCGTCAAAACAAGGAGTTGGAGTGTTTTCGTGATTCGAAGAAAAACGAAAAAACTCTAAAAAACCAGGCATCCATCCTTCACCCCTTTTTTTTCCATGAGGCAAGCGAATGACTTTCGAGGAACTCACCGCGCTCAAGGAGCGGCATTACCATCAGCTGACAGGCATACCCGGCGTCACGGCGATCGGCGTCGGGTTGCTTGAGGACGACGCCGGCGAACTGACACAGGAGCTTGGCCTGATCCTTTACCACCGCGCGCCGGACCCATCGCTGAAGGCGGGTCTGATGACGACGCTGGGCGGCGCGCCGCTGCAGGTGCGGGAAGGATCCTTCGACCGCCCGAGCGAGGCGGTGCGAGAACTGCCCGCGCCCGGGACGGAATGGAAGGATCACCCCAGACGCCTCTCCGACAACCCGCGCGAAAAAGTCGTGGAACCGATGGTCGGCGGCATCAGCGGCAGTCCGGATTACTGGTCCTGGACCGACACCGTCGGCACCATCGGGCTGGTCGTCCGGGCCGCCAACGGAACGCCGCTGATCATGAGCAACGAGCATGTCATCTGCCGGGACAATGCCCAGGTCGGCGATGACGTGTCGCAGCCGGCGCGCACCTGGTTTGGCGATCTTGCCGCCAATATCGTCGCTTTCCAGAAAGGCAACATCGTCTATCAGGGAACGACCTATGGCGTCGATGCGGCCGTCGCCAGCCCGGCGAATGGCCGGCTCGCCACCATCGGCGCAATCTACAACCTCCCCTCGCCGGTGGGGGCGGCCGTTGCGGCGCTCAACATGAATGTCACGAAATCGGGCGTGACCAGCAATATCACCAATGGCGTCGTTTCCGGCTTTTACGACGTGCAGCAGCCGAATATGCGCAACCAGATCGGCATATCGCCGCGCCGCGCCGGCGAGGTCTTCAGCCAGCCGGGCGATAGCGGCAGCGCTGTCATCGACACCGCCGGCAATAATGTCGTCGGATTGTTCTGGGGCGCAAGCGGCGCGATCAGCCTCGCCAGCCCCATTCACCCCATCCTTAATCTTTTTAACTGCACCGTCGTTTGAAGAGACGGTGGCCACCCTTCCCGGCTGTCCGGGAGGGGTGGATGCCGCCCGGTCAACCGCCCCAGCGGTTACGAAACACCAGTTCCTCCAGCGGCACGCGCTGCCGCCAGCCTTTCACCGCCAGCTCCGGCTCGTTATAGAGCGCATCAACACGGCCGAGGCAGAGCCAAGCGACGATTTCAATATGGTCGGGAATACCGAGGATGGTGCGAATGTCACTATCGTGGAAAATACTGACCCAGCCGACGCCGACGCCTTCGGCGCGCGCCGCGAGCCAGAGGTTCTGGATGGCGCAGACGGTGGAATAGACATCCGTGCGCGGATTATGGGTGCGGCCCAGCACCACCTTGCCACCGCGTGTGGGATCGCAGGTGACGCAGATGCTGAGCGGCGCCTTGCGGATGCCTTCGAGCTTGAGACTGCGATAAAGCGCCTGCTGCTCGCCCGTAAACATCGCCGCTGCCTCTTCATTGGCGCGGCTGAAGGCCACAAAGGCCGCCTGACGGATGGCAGCATCAGTGACGAGCGTGAAATTCCACGGCTGCATGAAACCGACCGAGGGAGCCGAATGCGCCGCTTTCAACAGACGCTCGACAAGCTCGTCCGGCAGCGGATCGGGCAGGAACTGGTCGCGCACATCGCGGCGCGTCTCGATGGCGCGGTAGATCGCCTCGCGTTCCGCACAGGAAAACGGGCGGGCGGGCGAAAGCGCATGGTCGAATGGGCTGGCTTGCAATGGATCGCCAGCGGACGGATCGGTCGGCATCGTTTAACCCCAACAATGCGGGCGCGCCGGTGCCGAAACCATACCGGTTTCGCGCGCACAACGCACCTCTTCAGCAACCTGCCGCCGTCCGCGCGGTTCGGTCTATCCTGCCAGGCCGGTCTTCTGACTCGACTTCATCCGCCCCTTTCGCCTTCCCGAATAACTTCAGTGGCTTGTGAAAAGGACATCCGCCTCACAGCGCTGGGCACGTTCCGGTTTTTCACCGAATTCCCGATTCTCCCGCCGCAAGGGCGGGCACCTGACGAGAAAACTTATGATCAAGAGGACTTGCGAATGCAAGTATCGTAAGGGCGGTGCGGCAATGTGACCTCAACGAAAACCAAATCGCATCATTCCACAGGGAAATAGCGCACATAAGCGAATTCATCCCCGTCAGGCGACCAGTTGGGCGAGTTCATCGTCCCCTGCCCGCCGAAAAGCTCAAACAGCGTTTCAACATTGCCGCCATCCATATCCATCAGCCGCACCCGCACATCAAGATCACGCGGATGGTCGAAGACATCGCCGCCATAGGAGACAAACACCACCTTGTCACCTTTGGGAGACGGATGTGGAAACCAGTCACCATAGGAACTGTCGGTAATGCGCTCGACGGCGGAACCGTCCACCCGCACCCGCCAGATCTGCATCAGCCCCGTGCGGCTGGAATTGAAATAGATCCATCCCCCATCCGGCGAATAATCCGGCCCGTCATTGCGGCCCTCGCCATGGGTAAGGCGTGTTTCGACGCCGCTCCCAATATCCATGGAATAGATGTCGAAGACCTGATCGCGAATGCCGCAATAGGCGAAACTCTTCCCGTCCGGCGCCCAGCCGTGCCAGTAGGAGGGAAGGTTCTTCGTCATCAGCTTCGGCGTGCCGCCTGTCGATGGCAAAAGATAAATGGCGCTCTTGCCGAATTCCACCTTGTCGGAAATGGCATAGAGCGAACCGTCAGGCGAAATGCCGTGGTCGTTGTTGCATTGCGTCGCAAAGCCGGTATCGACCTTCTCCGGTGAAGCGTCACCGAATGGGGACAGGCGATAGAGCAACCCCTCGCTGTTCAACAGCAGATATTTGCCATCCGGCGACCAGTTCGGCGCTTCGAACAATTCCGGCGTCTGCCACACCACCCGCATCTGCCGGGTGCGGATGTTGAAGATTTCGATGGAACTGCGCATGCTGCCTCCCGGGCTGTCGATAGTCTGGATCGGACCCTTGGCTGGTGCAGACATTCCGTTTGCTTTCGCCGCCATGGTGATTATGATCCTATGACCGCAGGCACCGTCCTGCAAATTCAAATCGGAAAAAACGCCAGCGTTCCGGCACCGCCCGTAACCCTCCCCGTTTCTCCCAGATCCGAGGTTCCGCGATGAATACCATCGCCGATCACGGCATCCGCTTCGGGCGGATCGCCGCAATGCTTCCTGTCAAAAATATCGAAAAGGCCCATGATTTTTATGTCGGTGTGCTGGGCTTCACAAAAACCTTCGAAAACGGCAACCCCGTTGGTTTCATGATCCTCAAACAGGGCAATGCCGAACTGCACCTGACATTGCAGCCCACCCATAAGGCAGCGCCCTTCAACGTGGCGCATATGATGGTAAGCGATGTCGATGCGCTGCACGCGCTCTGCAAGAGCCACGGGTTGCGCATCATCAAGGGCCTGCAGGACAAGGATTATGGCCTGCGCGCCTTTGTTTTTGAAGACCCTGACGGCAACCGCATCGATGTGGGGCAGGTTATTTGAGATGAATAGGCGGCGCGGCGTGTCCGCGCCGTCTGTTTATCCTCATTGTGGACCGAGCATGTGCCGCTCATTTCTTCTCCCCGCCGGGGAGAAGGTGGCGCGCCGCGCCGGATGAGGGGGCGACGGTAGAGATATGCGGAGAGCTAGCCCCCTCATCTGCCCCTTCGGGGCATCTTCTCCCCGGCGGGGAGAAGAAATGAGCAGCACCCTCCACCCACCAATCACCTGTCACGAAACCGGTTGGTAATCGGATAACGCCGGTCACGGCCGAAATTCTTCTTGGTGATCTTCACGCCCGGCGCCGATTGCCGGCGCTTGTATTCAGCAAGGTAGAGCAGATGCTCCACCCGGTGCACGGTGGCCACATCATGGCCACGCGCCAGAATTTCCTCAACCGACATTTCCTTCTCGACGAGGCACTCAAGAATATCGTCCAGCACCGGATAGGGCGGCAGCGAATCCTGGTCGGTCTGGTTGGGGCGCAATTCGGCCGACGGAGCCTTGGAGATGATATTGGCCGGGATCACCTCGCCGGAAGGACCGAGCGCGCCCGGCGGCACATTACCGTTGCGCCAGCTGGAAATGGCATAGACCTGCATCTTGTAGAGGTCCTTGATGGGGTTGAAACCGCCATTCATGTCGCCGTAGAGCGTGGCATAACCCACCGACATTTCCGACTTGTTGCCTGTCGTCACCACCATCGAGCCGAACTTGTTCGAGACGGCCATGAGAATGGTGCCGCGCGTGCGGCTCTGCAGGTTTTCCTCGGTAATGCCCTCTTCCGTGCCTTCGAAGAGATCTGACAGTGCCGAGAGGAAACCCTCCACCGGCTCGACGATCGGCACGATATCGTAACGGCAGCCCAGCGCTTTCGCGCAATCGGCCGCATCCTTCAGCGATTCTTCCGAAGTATAGCGGTAAGGCAGCATGATGCAGCGCACCCGCTCCTCGCCCAGCGCATCCACGGCAAGGGCGGCACAGATCGCCGAATCGATGCCGCCGGAAAGGCCGAGAACCACGCTCTTGAAACCGTTTTTGTTGACGTAATCGCGGAAGCCCAGCATGCAGGCGCGGTAATCCGCCTCCTCGCCTTCGGGAATCTTCGAGAATGGTCCGCTGTCGCAATGCCAGCCGTCTGCCGTGCGTTTCCAGTCGGTGACGGCAAGCGTTGCCTCGAACTGGCTCATCTGGAAGGCAAGCGTCTTGTCGGCATTAAAGCCAAAGCTTGCGCCATCGAACACCAGCTCATCCTGCCCACCCAGCTGGTTGGCGAAGACGAGAGGCAGGCCGCTTTCAATCACCTGCCGCAGCGCCACCTGGTGGCGCACGTCCAGCTTGCCGCGATAATAGGGCGAACCGTTTGGCACCAGCAGGATTTCCGCCCCGCTTTCGGCCAGCGTTTCGCACACGCCCATCTCGTTCCAGATTTCCTCGCAGATCGGAATACCGATCCTGACCCCACGGAAATTATAGGGACCGGAAATCGACCCTTCGGCGAAAACGCGTTTTTCGTCGAACTCGCCATAATTCGGCAGGTCGATCTTGTCGCGCAGCGCAATGATCTTGCCGCCATCCAGCAACGCCACCGAATTGTGCCGGCCCGTCTCGCCCTGGCGCGGAAAACCGATAACGACACCCGGCCCGCCATCGGCGGTGTCCGCTGCCAGCTCTTCCACGGCCTTCAGGCAGGCCTTCAGGAACGCCGGCTTCAGCACCAGATCTTCAGGCGGGTAGCCGGATATGAACAGCTCGGTCAGAAGCAGGAGATCGGCGCCCTGCGTTGCCGCATCGGCCCTTGCCTCACGCGCCCTGGCGAGATTGCCCGCCACGTCGCCAACGGTGGGATTGAACTGCCCGACGGCAATCCGGAGATGGTTCTGGATATCGTGTCTGTCGCTCATGCCATTTCAATACCGCGCCCGTGGCCGCTCCGCAACGCGGCAATTGCATGCCATCGCCTGGACGATGCGCCACCGCTGCGTTCACGCTAAGGTTATCACCGCTCCAGCCATCCTCCGCAAAGTTCATGTCGCGTTCATCGCGCTTATGTGACAGTTACATGACACTTTTGCGACGCCCGATTCACCTCCCCGGATTGGGCGTCCGCCTGCAATACCGGAGTATGAGTTTGAGAGATTCGGCGCCAAAAACAACGGCTTCCGAAAAGGCTGGTTTCGTCTTTTCGCCTGCATGGACAAGGAGCCTTTCCAAGCTTTCGGGCGCGGTCTATACGCTGGCCAATCTGACGGTCGCATCCATCGTGCTCGTCGTGGCGCTGGAATGGATTGCCCGCGGTTCGCTCCATGATGTCGGTGCTTTCCTCACCTCCTCCGCCCGGCCGGGCATGACCACCATTGCCGCCGTGCTCACCCTTCTCGTCGCGCTGGATGCGATCCTTGGCCGGCGTTATCTGTCCCTCATCGCAGTTGCCCCGCTCTGCGCGCTGACGGGGCTGATTTCCGCGCAGAAACAGACCTATCTCTCCGATCCGCTTTACCCATCCGACCTGCTGTTCGGCCGCCAGATTTTCGAGCTCTTACCCACAATGCTGAAGGCGCAACCGCTGACGGCAGTGCTGGTTGGCCTCGGCATCTGCGCCGCCATTGCGGCTGTCGTGGCGCTCTGGCTGCTGGCGCGCCGCCATTCGCCATCATTGAGCTGGCGTGAACGCGCCGCGGGGCTCGCACTGGCGCTGCCGCTTCTTGCCGGCCTTGCCTCGCTGATGGACTATTCGCATTATTCCTGGGTCCGCGATCGCCTCAACATCATTCCCATGATGTGGGATCAGCAGGAAAACTACCGTCACAACGGCTTCCTGATGGCTTTCGCCTTCAATATTCCGATGGCCAATGTCTCGGCGCCGCAGGGTTATGGCGAAAACAGCATCGCCGACCTGACCTCGGAGCCCGCCGCTTTCGCCGCCAACAAGGGCGATTATCCTGATGTGATCATGCTGATGAGCGAATCGCTGTGGGATCCGACGCGGCTTGAAAAGGTGAAGCTCTCCGCCGATCCGATGCCGACCATCCGCGCCAAACAGTCCGGCAACGTGTTCTCGCCCGAGTTCGGCGGCATGACGGCGAATGTGGAATTCGAGGCGCTGACCGGCTTTTCCAACGCCTTCCTGCCCTATGGCAGCATTCCCTATCAGCAATATATCCGCCGCCCGGTGCCCTCGCTCGCCAGCTTCTTCCGCGGTGAAGGTTATTCCGCCATCGCCATGCACCCATTCCAGGAATGGTTCTGGAACCGCAAGCAGGTCTATACGAATTTCGGCTTCGAGGAATTCCGCTCCGAAGCGACTTTGCCGGCCATGGAAAAACGCGGCAACTTTGCCTCCGACGATGCGCTGATGGACGAGATCATGGCGACGGCCGACAAGGCGCAGAACCCGCTCTTCCTCTTTGCCGTCACCCTTCAGGGACATGGGCCTTACGAGGCGAACCGTTACGCCGAAAACACCATCGGCGTCGAAGGCGACCTCTCCGCCTCGGCCTCGCAGGCGCTGGCCACCTATTCGCAAGGGGTGGCGGAAGCCGATGAAGCGCTTTTGAAAATGATGCGCTGGGCCAAGAAACGCGACCGTGAAACCATCATCGTCCTCTTTGGCGACCACCTGCCGCCGCTTGGCCAGACCTTCGTGGAAAGCGGTTATATGCCGGGCATGGTGGCCAGCCGCCGCGCGCCGCTGGAGGTAATGAAGAAGGAGCATGAGACGCCGCTCGTCGTCTGGTCCTCCAAGAAGGGCGTGCGCAAGAATATCGGCAGCATCAGCCCGGCGCTTTTGCCCTATCACGTGCTGAAGACTGCCGGCTTCTCCGATCCCTTTTATACCGGCACGCTCGGCGAGGTGCAGCAGGCCTTCTCCGTCATCGACCGGCATATGCTGGTGGCGACCGATGGCAAGGCCCTGCCCGACTGGTCTATCGCCCCGAACGCCGTTCCCGACGTGGTGCGCGATTACCGCCTGCTGCAGTTCGACATGATGTTCGGCGCCCAATATGGCCGCGAGCGCTTCTTCCCCGGCTTCAACTGGCTGCACGAGGGCGCGCCGGCCGTCTGATACTTTTCGGCGGGGACGCCTGAACCGCATGGCAGCGGAAATCGTTTGAATTCCACCGCCATGCGGGTTTATCTCGCACAGAGCGCAGGCACCTCATCAAAACCGGAGACACACCGTGTCAGATATCTCCGACTACATCACGTCGCATTTCAAGCGTTCCTCCCGCGAAATCGGTGAGGTGGAGCGCCGCATTCTGGAACTGTCGCACCAGAAAAAACTGATCTCGCGCGACACCAATGCCGAATTTTCCGCTGGAGCAAGCCTTGGCGACAGGCTGGCCGACAATATCGCCAAGATCGGCGGCTCCTGGGGTTTCATCCTCTCCTTCTGTTTTTTCCTGATCTTCTGGGCGATCATCAACACCATCATCCTGACCACCCGCGCCTTCGACCCGTACCCGTTCATCTTCCTCAACCTGCTGCTTTCCATGCTGGCCGCCATTCAGGCGCCCATCATCATGATGTCGCAGAACCGCCAGGCCGCCCGCGACCGTTTCGAGGCCGCCAAGGATTATGAGGTGAACCTGAAGGCCGAGCTGGAAGTGCTGTCACTGCATGAAAAGATCGACGTTAAGGTGCTGGCCGAACTGGCGGCGCTGAGACAGGATCTCGCCGCACTCCACCACCACGTCACCCGTAAGGACGGCTGACACCGGCAAAATTCATCCCCGCTTTTCCCCGTCCTACCGCGTGCAGTTATCTTGCATCCAGTCCTGCCGGGTGGATGCCAGACGTGGCTGAAACCGAGGGACGGTTCTGATGGGGACGGTGGCGCGTTCGTGACGACAGAACCATTTCGCAAAGTGCGGTGCACAGCCCTTTGCGAGATACGGCATGGTGAAAGACCCGGCTGCGCAACGCATCCGACCCACACCAACCCCGACAATAGCGCAGCCGGGCCATCGCCTGAAGTGCTCCCGCTATCCCCGTCCGGCAGCGCCGTGCGGGATGAAGGTGTTGGGGGTTTGGAGCATAGTGGACGCAGGCGCGTGTGGCTTTACCCCCCTCTGCCCTGCCGGGCATCTCCCCCACAAGGAGGGAGATCGGCAGGAGGCGCTACCTCCACTTCATTCGCAAATGTTGAGATGGAGGAAAACCTGCCCGCGGGTCGATCTCCCCCCTTGAGGGGGAGATGCCCGGCAGGGCAGAGGGGGGTAAGCCACACGCACCTTGCGTCCACCTAAAATTCCCCCCCAGTTACGAATCCGTCAGATTCTTGCGCTACAGATTGACGCAGGCGTTTGTTGCATTGCACTCTTGCGGGCAAGGCTGACGCGGGAATCACTCCCCATCGTCAAAATGGCATCACGACCATTTCGCGACGACGCCGCGCCGGATGCGACATCCGGTTATCGCAATGCATTCTATTCCGGGGTTTTTTTCATGCACCAGTTCGATCTGATTGTTGTCGGCAGCGGTCCGGCGGGAAGACGGGCCGCCATTCAGGCCGCCAAGCTCGAAAAGAAGGTTCTGGTCATCGAGAAGGGCAGCCGCGTCGGCGGCGTTTCGGTGCACACCGGCACCATTCCTTCCAAGACCCTGCGTGAAACCGCGCTCAACCTCACCGGCTGGCGTGAGCGCGGCTTTTACGGTCGCTCCTACCGCGTCAAGCAGGAGATCGACGCCGACGATCTGCGCCGACGCCTGCTCATCACGCTGGATCACGAAGTCGAGGTGCTCGAACACCAGTTTGCCCGCAACCGCGTGCAGCACATTCGCGGCACGGCAAGCTTCGTTGACGCCAACACCATGAAAGTGGTGAAGAACGACGGCGAGATCATGAACGTCACCGGCACCTCCATCCTGCTGACCATCGGCACCCGCCCCTACCGGCCGCCGCACATCCCCTTCGACGGCCAGGCGGTACTCGATTCGGATGAGATTCTCGAAATCAAGGAACTGCCGCGCTCAATGGTCGTCGTCGGCGCGGGTGTCATCGGCATCGAATATGCGACGATCTTCAGCGCGCTCGACACGCAGGTGACGGTGGTGGAACCGCGCGAGACCATGCTGGAATTCATCGACAAGGAAATCGTCGAGGACTTCACCTATCAGCTGCGTGATCGCAATATGAAGTTGATCTTCGGCCAGAAGGCGGAAAAGGTGGAGCGCGACGAGAACGGCAAATGCCTCGTTTCGCTCGGCAATGGCCGCGTGCTCAAAACGGAGACGGTGCTGTTTGCCGCCGGCCGTGTCGGCGCCACCGATACGCTCAATCTTTCGGCCTGCGGGCTGGAAGCCGACAGCCGTGGCCGCCTGAAGGTCGATCCCGAAACCTTCCAGACCTCGGTGCCGAACATCTATGCCGCCGGCGACATCATCGGTTTCCCCAGCCTTGCCTCCACGTCCATGGAACAGGGCCGCATCGCCGCCCGCCACGCCGTGGGCGCACCGGCTGGCGAACCGCCGCAATTCTTCCCGTACGGCATCTATGCCGTACCGGAAATCTCCACCTGCGGCCTGACGGAAGAAGAAGTCATCGAACGCGGCATTCCCTATGAATGCGGCATCGCCCATTTCCGCGAAACCTCGCGCGGCCACATCATGGGTCTCGACAGCGGCCTCTTGAAGATGATCTTCTCGCTAAAGACCCGCCGCCTGCTGGGCGTCCACATCGTCGGCGAAGGCGCAACCGAACTGGTGCATATCGGCCAGGCGGTGCTGAACCTCAAAGGCACGGTGGAATATTTCGTGGAGAATACGTTCAATTACCCCACGCTGGCTGAGGCCTACAAGATTGCCGGGCTGGATGCGTGGAACCGCATGGGTGAGATCAAGAAGGATTGAGCTGCGCGTTCCAGAGAACAACGCACCAATCTGTTCAGCCAGTGCTTATGCCAAGGTCCTGGCATCCTCGCCCGTCATACCGGCCTGAGCCGGTATCCAGCCAGCCCAAGTCCTTGGGCTGAAACGACTCTCATGGCGCAGACGCGCCCTTGCTGGATGCCGGATCAAGTCCGGCATGACGGAGGAGAGGCCTTTATCTCCATCTTGCATTTCACCTGCGCACGCGCACCGCAGGCAGCCCGCCCACTCACCAGCGAATACTATACCGCGCACTCACGCCGGGCCGGAAGTGATCCGCATAGCCCTGATCCAGCGTTCCCCGCACTGTCAGATTGTCGCCAATCTTCTGCTCCACCGCCACGCCGCTGCTGAATTCGTTGAAACTGTTGCGGCTCGCCCCCGTCAGCACGAAAGCGGTGCCGGTCTCGGAGCGGGAAAGGCGCAATGACTGCGACACGTCGAGGCCGTTCCATTGCTGCGCCGTGCCGTCATAACGCACGGTGAAATTGCGGTTCGCCTCGATATCCAGCTCCGGGGTGACGATGCGCTTCTGCTGCGAGGTCACGGAAACGCTGCTCGAGCCGGTCAGTGCATTGAAGATGACGCCGACATCGCGGGCAAGCGAGACGCCGGGCAACTGTTCGGCAAGCAAGGTGACATTGCCCCATACCCGCACCGGCGTATCCACCACCTGCCCCGTCCTGGAGGCATTCATGCCCATTTCCAAACCCGCACGGATCGGCGTATCGACCGGCAGCTTCGCGCCAATGCGCGCCGTATAGGACCGGTCGGAATTCTTGACCGGCTTCCAGATCAGCCCGGCTTCGTCGGCACGGGCGGCAGTGCCGGTGGCGGTGAACAAAGACAACAGAAGGGCGAAACCCGTTCGTGGCGACATATCTTGTCCCCTGGCAAATTAAGGGCGCACCGGGAGAACCCGGCAGGCACGGTAAAAGCTTAAGGCCAATGGTTTGGCGGCGATAAGGCCACATCAAAGCGGCGCGCAATGCCCGAACGGCCGCGTTCCGCGACCGGGGCAAATCATGCTGCGCAGGGTGCCAGATGAACGGGAGATGAACAAGAGCAGATGCAACAAAAAATCATGCTGCACTGCATTGTGATCAGAACGACGATGAGGAAGCTCTCATGCTCCCTTTTGCGGCTGGGCCTGTACAGCGGGCAAGAATATCATCCACCACCACGTCTAGAGGTCTGGATGAACTGACGACGGTTGCATGAACGGGGAGGTCTTCTTTCGTGGCATGGAGTTGCAAGACAAACTCCCGTTCAGCCGGGTTTCCACCGAATTCGTCCGCGGGCCTGGCTGCCAACCTCTTTTGCAAAGTCGCACCATCAACATCGAGAACAAAGACCTCATCGAACACGTCGATAAAATGCTGAAAGTTCCTCGAGCCACCGCAGAAGAAAGTGATTGCGTGCGTTCGATCTGTCGCAAGCTCCTGAACTTTCTCGACATCCCAAATATGGCGTCGGTGCCGGAAGGCAATATCTCCACCGCCTTGAAACAGGGCGAGATCGACCGGTTCGCCGGTTTCAGGATCGCCTTTGTAGGCAAGCTCACGATCGCCGTGGATGACATGATAGCCACGCCGCTGGAGTTCCGTTGCCACCGAGGTTTTACCGACGCCGGAAACACCCTCGATCAAATAGTTTCTGACACCCATGACGCTGCCGTTCGACATTCCTCAAATGTGGCCTGCGCCACCTGATCCGGTGGCCACGCGTTTCGACCATAATAATCCGGAATGACGTAATGATGTCGGCGCTTCAAATCTTCATCACCCGCAAATATTGATCCCGAAAAAGCGCGCACCCAAAACAAAAAGGCCGCAGCTTTCGCCACGGCCTTTTTCAATCAGCTTCCACTGAAGAAGATTATTCGGCGTCGCCTTCAGCGGCCTTCTTCTTGGCCGGAGCCTTCTTCTTCGGAGCGGCTTCTTCGCCTTCAGCGGCGTCGTCAGCCTTGGCAGCAGCCTTTTTCTTGGCAGGGGCCTTCTTCTTGGTTTCCGTTGCTTCTTCGGCGTCGTCAGCCAGCAGCTCTTCCTTGGAAACGGTCTTGTCCGTTACCGAGATTTCGGAGAGCAGCTTGTCGATGACCTTTTCTTCGAAGATCGGAGCGCGCAGCGAAGCGGAAGCGCCGGGAGTGTTGCGGAAGAAATCGAGGATTTCCTTCTGCTGGCCGGGGAACTGCTGCAGCTGCTGGAACAGCGCGCGCTGCATTTCTTCTTCGGTCACTTCAACGCCGGCCTTTTCGCCGATTTCGGAGAGAACGAGGCCGAGACGGACACGGCGTTCAGCCAGCTTGCGATATTCTTCGCGGGCTTCTTCTTCGGTCGTGTCTTCGTCAGCGAAGGTCTTGCCGGACTGGGCGAGATCGGTGTTGATCTGGCGCCAGATGTTGTCGAACTCGGCGTCAACGAGGCCAGCCGGGGTGTCGAACTTGTACATTTCGTCCAGCTGGTCGAGGATCTGACGCTTGACCTTCTGGCGGGTGATGTTGCCGTACTGGCTTTCGATCTGGCCCTTGACGATTTCCTTCAGCTTTTCAGCCGATTCGAGACCGAGCTTTTCAGCCAGTTCGTCGTTGATTTCAACGGCGGCAGCAGCGGCAACTTCCTTGACGGTGATGTCGAAGTTGGCTTCCTTGCCGGCAAGGTTTGCAGCCGGGTAGTCAGCCGGGAAGGTCACGGTGATGGTCTTTTCGTCGCCAGCCTTGACGCCGACCAGCTGGTCTTCGAAGCCGGGGATGAAGCGGCCCGAACCGAGAACCAGTTCAGCATCTTCAGCAGCGCCGCCGTCGAAGGCAACGCCGTCAACCTTGCCAAGGTAGTTCATGGTGACGCGGTCGCCATCGGCGGCCTTGCCCTTCTTGGCTTCAAAGGTGCGGGCGCTTTCGGCGATCTTCAGGATCTGCTCGTTGATTTCGTCTTCAGAGACTTCAACAACTTCGCGGGTAACCTTGATGCCGTCATTGGCCTTCAGTTCGATGGCCGGGATGATTTCGTAAGCAACGGTGAATTCGAAATCGGATTCAGCCGACAGGATCTTTTCGGCTTCCTGCTCGTCTTCGGTCATGGAGATGGCCGGCTGGGTAGCAGACTTCTCGCCGCGGCTGGAGAGGATTTCGGTCGGCTTTTCACGCACCAGCTCGTTGACGAGGTCGGCCATGATGGACTTGCCGTACATCTTCTTCAGGTGGCCCATCGGCACTTTGCCGGGACGGAAGCCGTTGATGCGAACCTTGTCCTTGGCGTCAACCAGGCGCTCGTCCAGACGGGCCTTCATGTCGGCGGCCGGAATAACGACCTTGAGTTCGCGCTTCAGCCCTTCAGCGAGCGTTTCGATAACCTGCATTTTCCTAACCTTCACATCATGGCGGCGGTGCTCAGACAGCCGTTGGTTTACTTTCGAGCACTGCGCCGGAAACATCGTTCCCCGGCCGTGGCTTCCCTTATTTCTTTACACAAGCGCCTGCCGGGCAACATTGCGCCCGCGCCGGAGACAAAGGTGCAAAGGGGATGATGAACCCCGAAGCTCCCCGCATCTTATAAAGATGCACTCTGGCGCAAGCGTGGCACAGCCATGCTTTGCTTGTGGTGCGGGTAGAGAGACTCGAACTCCCACGCCGAAGCGTTGGTACCTAAAACCAATGCGTCTACCAATTCCGCCATACCCGCACGTTGGGCGGCGGTATGTCACAATGTTCAGAAAGGGTCAAGCACGCC
>Ga0209070_100386_pt1 | contig 31868 bp, 28 predicted proteins | sample SynthPrep_5_END__FD_187205 | JGI IMG/M metagenome (GOLD analysis project Ga0209070, IMG submission 187205) | Synthetic microbial communities from Ohio, USA - SynthPrep_5_END_DS10_MetaG (SPAdes) (version 2) | ecosystem: Engineered > Bioreactor > Aerobic > Activated sludge | place: USA: Ohio... | reverse complement strand
AATACCCGTTATCGGGTGTGCGGAGCGATAAATGAGTTTACTAAATATTGGAAAATCAGCAGTTCTGGCTAACAGTGTGTTACTGAACACCACCAGTAATAATATTGCGAATATTAATACGCCGGGGTATGTGCGCCAGCGTACGGAATTTGTTTCTGAAAAATTCGGCTTAGGGGTAGGCCAAGGCACTACTGAGCGTTTAGTAAATGAATTCAGTCAAAAACAATTACGCCGCGATACCACAAGTGCGGCATACAGCGCCCAATATTTAGCGGAAGCCAACCGTTTAGACGCGCTGTTTTCTAATGCGGCCAACAGTATTGCTACCGGTATGAATAATCTGTTTCAGCAATTACAAACCGCAAATAATGATCCTACCCAATTATCGAGTCGGCAGTTAGTGATTGGTACCAGCCAATCATTGTTAAACCAGTTCGGCAGCATGTCTACCTTAATTGCAGATCAAGAACAGTTTTTAAATCAGCAAATGGATGTTTACGTAAAAGAGGTAAATGACCTTATTACGCAAATTTCTACCTATAACAACGATATTGTTTCTTATGGCAGTAGTACGAGCAGGCCTATCCCGCTGGATTTATTAGATAAGCGGGATGCGGCAATCTTAAAACTGTCAGAATATCTGGAAATTCAAACTCTGGACTCGGCCAGCGGTGAAAAACTGGTCTTTATGGGTAGCGGCCAGGCTTTAGTAGTAGAGCGCGGGGAATTTAATTTACTGTCGCTACGCGGTGACCCTGATCCAAATGATCGTAACATTGAGCTTACCTTAAAAAGCAATAAAAATGTAAAGGTTGAACTCAGTGCCCAGGGTATTGGCGGTAAAATAGGCGCTTTAACCGACTACCGGTTACAAGTGGTAAAACCGGTGCAAAATCAGCTTGGTCAGTTAGCACTAACCTTAGCTGATAGCATGAATACCCAGAATAAGCTGGGTTTAACCTTAAATGGCACTATTGGTCAGGATTTATTCCGGCTACCGGTATCGCAAGGCTTGGCGTTTACCAGCAATACCAGCAATGCCAGAGTATTAGTGGAAATAGAGCCGGGCCGTTCTAATCAGCTACCCCCCAATGATTTTTTGGTAGAGGTGGTTAATGCCAATACCATAACCGTGACCGCACTGGATGATATGGGTCGCCCCACGGCTAACAGTAAAACCTTGACCAGTATATCCGGTTTTCCTGCCACCTTTAGCGCTGAAGATACGGCAGATGATGATCTGTTTGGTTTAAAAATTCAAATAGGCGCCGCAGCTGCGGGAGATCAATTTGTACTGAAGCCATTAAATGCTGCCGCCAGGTCCATGCAAATGGCCAGTACTCGCGCAGAGGATGTGGCCTTAGCCAGCCCCATTCGCGGCGAATTTAATGCTACTAACCTTGGTAACGGTCGGGTAGAGGGATTAAAAGTATTTAATACTGATCCTGCCAGTTCTGCTTTTACGGCGTCGTCAATTGTTAATGGCCCGCTTACAGTAACCTATATGGGGCAGGACAGCTTAACCAACGAGTACCTGTTTACGGTGACTGACAGCACCAATGCTGTGCTGGGTGAAACGCGGTTTGCAACGAATAACTTTAATAATGTATTAGAAAATGCCACACCGAATTTGAAAGAACAGCTTGGGTTTGATTTTAACCTGACAGGTGTACCCAAACCTGGTGATACCTTTACCATCGATTTTAATACGAACGGCTATAATGATAACCGTAACGGCTTAGAAATGTCGGCATTACAAGACGCTACTATAGTAAGACGCAGTGCCGAGCCATTCGGACAAGCAGTAAACCAGTATAGCCTTAATCAGAGCTATGCCACTATGGTGGGAAATATTGGTGAACGCACGCGTCAGGCGCGTACCGCTAATGAAGCGAATACCGCAATACTGGAACAAACCACGCTATGGTATGAATCCTTGTCTGGTGTTAACTTAGACGAAGAAGCGGCAGATTTAATTCGGTTCCAGCAAAGTTATGCGGCAGCGGCGAAAATTTTGCAAACATCACAAACTATTTTTGACACTTTGTTGCAGTCAGTGAGGTAATATCCAATGCGTTTAACCTTTAATATGCAGTTTAATCAGAGCCTCAACGGTATCCTGAATGCGCAGCAACGCATGGCTAAGGCCGAATCGCAACTTACTAAACAAACCCGCATTTTATCGCCGGCCGATGATCCAGCTGGTGCGGCTAAGGTATTAAGCTTAGATCAAAATAAAGCGCAGATAGATCAATACCAAACAAACAGTATTTTGCTAAAGAATAATTTGGGATTACAGGAAACTGTGTTGGCTAGCATGCGAATATCCTATGATCGCATATCAGAATTAACCCAGGCGACAGGTAACGGCACTTATACGCTGGAACAACGTAAAGCTGTTGCCTTTGAGCTGCAGAATATTCAAACAGAGTTGTTTGATCTAATGAACACCCGCAGTGCCGATGGCAGCTATATTTTTGCCGGCTATCAGGATAAAACGCCTGCTTATGAGCGTAATCTGGTAACAGGGGAATATGAGTTTAAAGGCGATGACGGCAACAGGGCGTTGCAGATATCTCAATCGATCAGCTTGCCGGGTAACGATAGCGGTAAAGCAATCTTTGATAACGTGTTCACCCGCTTTAAACCTGAAGTCAGTGCTGCGCCGGCTGGTGCTTCCATATCGGTTAACAGTCAAACAACTTTTGATAGTTTTTATCTGAATAATTTTGACAATCTGGATCCTTTGAATAATCAATATAGCCTGCAAATTGACGCTGCATCAAACTTCCAGATTTTAAGAAACGGCAGCGCGTTAACGCCACCAGTAACCGGGCCTTACACCGCTGGGCAAAATATCGGTTTTAATGGTATAGCGTTTCAACTAGACGCTGCTACAGTCTTGCCAACGCAAGTCGATTTTGCATTACCACCGCCCGAGCAAACTAATATTCTGAATACGTTGCAAAGCTACATCGAAGCGCTTAATGATCCTAATATCTCAGCAGATATGCTGAGATCTGCTTTGGCTGATACCTTGGAACAAACTACGACGACTGCGAATAATGTGGACAGCGCTTTAGCCAACTTAGGTGGCCGTCTAAATGTGGTAGATAGTGTATTTAATACCAACGCTGATTTGTTAATTACTAACCAAGCCTATAAAGCCGATATTTCAGAAGTGGATTTAGCTGCGGCATTAACCGAGATAAAGCGGCAAGAAGTAGCGCTACAGGCCGCGTCACAAGCTTTTACAAAAGTGAATGCCACTACCTTATTTGATTATATACGTTAATACCAAGGTCAGGCTGCAAAGCCTGACCTTAATCTACTGAAATAACTCAACAAAAATTCTGCTAAAAAAATCTAAAGTTTCCCCGCACTGCGCCGATAAATATTTAACACGGCAAGAAACAGGCAACACGCAGTAATAATTGCCTTAAACAGTTAAAAAGCGAGGAATACATCATGGCTTTATTTGTAAACACCAATACCTCATCACTGAATGCACAGCGTCAGATGATGAGCTCAGGAAATGCTTTAGACGTTGCTTTCAAGCGTTTATCTTCAGGTTTTCGGATTAACAGCGCAGCTGACGATGCGGCAGGTTTGCAAATTTCAAACCGGTTAACCAGCCAGATCAATGGCTTAGACCAAGCTTCACGTAATGCCAACGATGGTATTTCTTTAGCTCAGGTTGCTGAAGGTGCGATGGATGAGATTACTACCTCATTGCAACGTATACGTACTTTGGTTATCCAATCTGAAAATGGTATTAATAGCACTGGTGATAAAGGTGCGATTCAAAAAGAAATTTCTGCACTCCAAGAAGAAATAACCCGTATTGCCGAAACTACCAAGTTTGGTGATCAAAATTTGCTTAATAATGCAACAAACGATTTCGCGTTTTTGGTCGGCGCTAAAGGTACCGATAACGAATATATTGAGGTGACTTTAGGTAATACTGGTATAAATGGTAACGGTTGGGGAGCTTCAGCATTAGGTGTTAATGTAGTTAACGTAGAAGAGGTTGGTGGTTTAACGGGAGCGAGTAATTTAGCTGCGATAGATGCCGCAATTGCCACTGTGGATGGTAAGCGCGCAGATATGGGTGCGGTACAAAACCGTTTTCAAGCTACTATTCGTAACTTAACTAATATCTCTGAAAACGTAGCGGGTGCTAGGGCTCGTATTCGTGATACTGACTTTGCGAAAGAAACAGCTGAATTAACCCGGGCGCAAATTCTGCAGCAAACCAGTCAAACCGTGCTTGCTCAGGCAAATCAGCGACCACAGGCGGCTTTAAGCTTGTTACAAGGTTAATAAGCCAGTTAGCTGAAGCAACAGGATTATTGCAGTAATCTTGCTTCTTGCCGGAATGGCTTCAGCGGAGTGACTCGCTTTATAGGGCTGCCAATGGGCAGCCCTAATTTTTAAAAACTGCTCTAGTAATAAAACCGCTTTCCCCCCTCTGAAGACCCCTTTAAAAAAAGACAAAATAAATTTAAAAAACTCCTAAAGTTCTAATTCAGCTTGCCGATACAGAAGGTAAGCCAAGTTGCAGCTTGGCCAGCTTAACGGTAAAACCGTATTATTAACAACAGTTTGCAGCCTGATTTCGGCTAAAAACTAAGGAGTGACTCATGGCTTTATTTGTCAACACCAATACATCCTCATTAAATGCGCAGCGCCAGCTAATGAATTCTGGCGGCTCACTGGATGTGGCTTTCAAACGTTTATCTTCAGGTTTTCGTATCAACAGTGCTTCTGATGATGCGGCCGGCTTGCAGATCTCTAACCGTTTAACCAGCCAAATCAATGGTCTGGACCAAGCATCGCGTAATGCTAACGATGGTATTTCTATGGCGCAAGTTGCTGAAGGCGCAATGGAAGAAATCACAACGTCATTGCAGCGTATGCGGACTTTAGTTGTACAATCAGAAAATGGTATTAATGCTTCATCAGATAGAAAAGCACTACAGAAAGAGATTACTGCCCTTTCAGATGAAATTACTCGTATCGCTAAAACAACAAAGTTTGGTGATCAAAATTTATTGAGTGGTGATGCTACTGATTCAACATTTGATTTTCTTGTTGGTGCTCAGGCATCCACTGATGATTATATCAAGGTAGAATTAGGTCGTACTGCAACTGCAGGTGCCGAAAAGGGTTGGGGGGCATCATCTTTAGGTGTCAATTTAGCGAATGTTAACGTAACAATTTCGGCAGGAACAGGTCTGCCAAATATTACTGGTGCAGCTAACCTTAAAGCTATAGATGATGCAATTGCTGCTGTAGATGAAAAGCGCGCTGACTTGGGTGCTGTACAAAACCGCTTTCAGGCTACCATCCGCAACTTAACCAATATTTCTGAAAACGTATCTGGCGCACGCGCACGTATTCGTGATACAGATTTCGCCAAAGAGACGGCTGAGTTAACTCGGGCGCAGATCCTGCAACAAACCAGCCAAACGGTGCTGGCGCAGGCGAACCAACGGCCACAGGCAGCGTTATCGCTACTGGGCTAATAACCTAAATCTGGGCTAAGATGAAGGCTGAAGCCTTCATCTGGCTCTCATTACTATAGGTGGTATTATGAGTACATTAATTAATACTTCGCCAGCAGCGCAATCCGTTATTGGTGCAGATTTCCGACCTTCTACTAAGAATACAGAGCAAATAAAGTCGGTTATGCCTGCCGAGGTAACTAATATACGCACAGTAAACGAAGCGGAACCAACCGTTGCTGAAGTGGATGACGCGCTTAATGTGGTAAATAAAGCGGCAGTATTTGAGCAGCGCTCATTAAGTTTTATGATGGATGAAGCCTCTGGTCGGTCTATAATAAAGGTTATTGATCGCAGTACTGAGCAGCTTATCCGGCAAATTCCGTCAGAAGAGTTGTTAAAAGTAGCGCAAGATATTAAACGGCTACAGGATGAAATGGGACAATCTATAGGCTTTTTGGTTGATCGCCAAGTCTAACTAGATACACAGTTGAACATACCAACATAGGGGCAAAGCATGTCTTCAATAAATTTTCTTGGTGCCGCGTCAGGTTTACCACTTGATGAGCTAGTGAAAACTTTCGTTAACGTGGAACGTGAAACGAAAATGGCACGTATCACGAAAACCACAAAGACCTTGAATGCATCTTTGTCTGGAGTGGGTCAACTTAAGTCTGCGTTATCTAGCTTTTTAGATGCTTCAAAAAAACTGACTACGGCAAGTTTACAAGCCAGGTCAGTCAACGTTACCCAGCCAGAAGAAGGGAGAACCTATATTCAGGCTACGGCAAAAAATACTGCAGCTGCCTCTAGTTTCGATATTAAAGTGAATCAGTTGGCGAAAGGTAGCCGCTTAGAATCGGCAGACAATAGTTTTACTGATGCCAGCGCGGTTGTTGCGACAACGGATGGTGAATTAACTTTTGAAGCGGGTGATAAGTCTTTTACTGTTGCTGTTACGGCGGGGATGACGCTTAACCAGCTACGACTAAAAATTAATGAATCTTCTGATAACTTTGGTGTAAATGCCAATATTCTGAATACCGGCGGTTCAGCGGGAACTAAGTTGGTATTGACATCCGATGTGACTGGTGTAGGTAATGATTTAGTAGTGAGTAATACTAATGCCGAGTTAGATGCTCTCTCAACGGTGCCAACCAGCGGCACAGCAGGTCTTAGCTTGTCTGCAGCGGCGCAAGATGCCGAAATTGAACTAGATGGTATTACCATTACTAGTAGCACCAATGTGTTTGAAGATGCGGTCCAGGATATCTCATTAACAGTATTAGCCACTACACCCGCAGGTAAAAATGCCGGGTTAACAGTAGCAACGGACAAAAAGGCTGCTGAGGATAATATTCAGGCCTTTATTAAAAGTTATAATGCTTTGGTTGATCAAGTAAGTTCTTTAACCCGCGGGCGCGTAATGGGAGCCGATGGATCTATTACTTTAGAAGGAGGGGCCTTAGCAGGTGACTCCTTACCCAGAAATATTATGAATCAGGTTCGTGGTATTTTTGGCTCAATAGTGCCAGGGGCTTCAGATGATTTAAATAGTCTTTATGCCATGGGCATCACGCTTAATAAAGAAGGTAAGTTGGAAATTTCTACCAGCACTGAGTTTGGTAGTGAGAGCGGTAAAGCGCGTTTTGATAAAGCATTAAATGAGAATTATGACAGTATTGCTAAACTCTTTGGTGGTGAAGACGGGCTAGTGAGCCAATTAGACTCGGTAATTAGTCAATACACCAAAAGCGGTGGCATCTTGTCCAACCGCCAAGACACGATTCAATCACAGCTGCGAGAAAATACTAAAGCTTCTGAAGCTGCCAGCCGATATATAGCTGGTTACGAAGAAACGCTTAGAAAACGTTATGCTGCGTTGGACACCTTACTTGGTCAAATGCAGCGGCAGCAAGCCAACGTGACCGCAGCATTGTCTAGTCTTCCTGGTTTTACAACCAATAAATCGAGCTAAGGGGTTGTTATGAGTTACGGTATTAAAGCCTATAAATCTGTTGGAATAAAAGATGATTTAGCTGTCGCAGATCCTTATCGGGTAATACAATTGCTAATGCAAGGCGCTTTAGAGAATATGGCTAAAGCCAAAGGCTGTATTGAGCGGAAAGATTTTGCTGGTAAATCGCAAACTCTGGGTAAGGCTATTGCGATTATTAGTGCCTTACGTAGCTCGTTGGATATGAATGCCGCAGGTGATATTTCTGCAAACCTTGCTGATTTATATGAATTTATGATAGAACATCTTACGTTAGCTAGTCGCGAGCAGAGCGTTGCTAAGATTAATGAGGTCATTGATTTAATGTTGACCATTAAATCAGCGTGGGATCAAATTCCACCCGCTGCACGTGAGCAAGCTTATGAGATGCGAAATGGCTATCAAAGTGCTGTAGGTGCTTAAGCGGAGAGTGTTTTGGAAACGATAGATGAAGGCCTGGAGTCATTACTAAGCCAACTTGATAAGCAAATCAAAGTTTCTGAGTTGGACGAAACTGAGATGCTAAAAACGGTTGCCCTGCTTGATTCCATGCTTCTTAATAACAATTTTTCAGCTGATGCGTCAGAGCAGGACAAATTAAAACAGGCATACGAAACCTATCTGGTATGGGCCGAAAAATTTATTAATTATTGTGCTGCTGAAAAGCAGCGTGTTGCAGATGAACTCGTCTTGCTGCAACGGCGTAAAAATGCTAAAGAACACTACCAGCGTTAATTAAGGCGCAGCCACTACGCATGTATAACTCCTTTATTTTTCAGTCAAACAATCTCGCTAAGCAAGACAATGCCCTTAGTACTGAGCATATACAGCAATTGTTCGATGCCAATATGGCATTTTTTGCGCGTGAATTGCCTGATCTGAAACAGATTTTAATCAACTGTAATAGCAAGAACTACTCACTATTTATTAATGATGGTGGCGTACTTAATATTCGGGATAATAGTAGTGGCGAGGCACTTTATAGTAAAGCGCCGGTCATAGAAGTTAATAACGAAGTGGCGTCTTTTCTAAAGAAGCCCGTTGCGGTTTGTCGTCATTCTACGTTATTTAATACTGCGGGTTTGCCGGATAAAGCCGTTGTGCTGGTGTTTGGTGTAGGATGTGGCTATCACTTAAAGCAGTTACTGTTGTCAGATAAATTAGCTGCCTTACTGATTTATGAAGCCGATGTTGAATTACTAAAACATAGCTTAAACTTTATCGTGTGGCAGGACTTACTGGAAATTGCTAACAAGAAAAATGTGCTATTAGCAATCCAACCTGACTATGCTGTTGCCGACATTAAACAACATCTGGCCCAGCTAGATGCCGCCGGGCTTTTTACCGATAAGATTTACCTCTATCGTCATACTTTTCAGCCATTAGCAGAAGAAGTTATTCGATTTTTATTAGCTTCCTCCGGCGATAGTGCGATGTTATTGCAAGGCGAGGGGCGTTTTCTGGGCCTGAAAGGAACTCATGAATATTTACCAGTAAGACCCGCTGGTATTTTGGGCAATGTTGAACCAAATTTTAAAATAACAGAAAAACATCAACTTACCTTACATCTTAATCTGGAAAAACTTCAGGCATTTTATCCCGATATTGCAGCGTTTTATCAACATTATCAGCCGCAGCGTTGGCAGTTTTGTATTGATAATAATGGGCAAGATAATATCTTTCATCTTCCCTCCCGCACTTTGGCTTATCATAATAGTAAGCAAGAGCCTGAAGCCTTAGTAAAGCTTTTTATGCAAAACCCATTTCGAGAATCTGCGGTTTATAGTCAGAGTTATCAACCTAAGCTAGCCAAATATATTCATTTCCAGCAAATTGCCGCAGTAGAAAAACTGCAGAAATTACTGCCTATAGCGCCAGAATTTTGTAAAGACGATATTCGAACTTTAGCCTTTTTTGGTACTGGCTTAGCGGGCCATATTGCGTTAACACTTGCTGAAATAACACCGCTTAATATTTTTGTTTTTGAGGAAGATCCCGATCTATTTTATGCTAGCCTTTATGTTACAGATTGGGCTGAGCTTATTGAGCAGTCAAATACCTCAAAAGGGCATCTTTATTTCAACATTGGCTGCACGCCAGATAGCTACCTGAACTATTTTTTATATCAGCTCTATGTGGTGGGTGCTTATGAGATCTCCAACACCTTTTTGTTTCCTTGCTATTACCGGCCGCATTTGCAAAAAGCTCTTGGTGATTTAAGAGCGCAGTTAAAAACCTTTATCGCGTTAAACGAATACTACGACAATGCCCGGTATGGCATAACACACTTTTTGCATAATGCCGAAAATGGTGCCTTGTTTTATCGAGATCAACCGCAGCAAAAACATGCTGACTGCCCGGTTTTTATTGTCGGTAACGGCCCCAGCTTGGATGCCTTGGTTGATTATATCAGGCAATATCAGAACGATGTTATAATTATCTCCTGCGGTACAGCATTAAAAGCGCTATACGAATATGGTATCACCCCCGACTTTCATGCTGAGGTTGAACAAAATAGCGCAACCTATAATTGGATAACCAAGGTACCAGATCGGGCCTATTTAAAATCTATCCACTTTTTATCTGTCGCGGCGGCATTTCCGGCAACTGCTAAGTTATTTAAAAGTGCGTGTTTGGGGTTTGGTTTTGGGCAAACACCATTTAAAGTGCTGACGTTGGCAGATGAAACCGTGGCAAAGCAAATGCGTTTGCTTAAATATGCGTTTCCGACTGTCTCTAATTTTGCCATTAATATGGCGCTTAGCATGGGATTTCAGGATATTTACCTGTTTGGCGTTGACTTGGGCTTTGCAGATGTCACGCACCACCATTCAAAGAAGTCTGCTTATTATACCGCTCAGGGCAATGCTACTTATGACTACGCTAAACGGATTGGCCAGCAAATTCCTGTAAAGGGAAATTTTACACCTTACGTTTATACAAAATTTGAATTTAATATGGCCAGAAGGGTTATCGAGCAAGTTATTGCTAGCTATCGTAACGCGTCACAAGTATATAACTGTAGTCAAGGGGCTTTTATTACTGGCGCTACGCCATTACAGGCAGAGCATATCTTAATAAAATCACAGGCAGGCATTAAAAGTAAGGTAGTGGAGCAGATACTTTTAGCTAAATTTTCTGCTATACCTGAGTCGTCGCTTGTTGCTTTCAAAGCTTATCTTACTAAGTCTTTACCTGACGTCGCTGCGTTTATTAGCGCGTTATTGGCGCTGATGCCAGAAAGCACAGCGAGTGAAAGTGAAGCCGCGGCTCTCGTTGCTAAGCAAGCCTCATTATTACGCGCGCAATACACAGATAAGAACCTGCTAGCGTGTTATCTGTTAGAAGGCTCCACATATAGTTTTCTTGGGTTGATGAATGCGTTTGCTAGTGTATTAAACGATACCACCAGCTTTGATTTATTTAATCAGTTGGCAAAGGTTTGGCAAGGCTACCTACTGCTGGCACGAAGTGATCTTGCCACGCTTGCTGATAAACCCTGCCCGGTAGCAAGTTTAAGTTCGTAATGCTCGCTGCAGCTCTGTAAAGTAGTGTTGTAACAACAAGCACCAATGCTCGGTAAAGCTGGGTATTAATGTTGATGCGACACTGCATTTTGCATAGCGATGGCATAGCATACTGAAATACCGACAACTGCCATTAAAAAGTTCAAATACTACTCTAGACTGTATTTTTAATGCCTGAAGTAACTGATCTTGCTCGGCAAGTATGCGCAAAGTATGTTGCGGTGCACAATCGATTTGTGTTGGGGTAGACCAGAGTGCCAGCAGCGAGCGACAAAATTGGTTGGCTAAGACTAACGTATCGTCTATAAAGTTAACTGTATCATCTGAAGTGAGCAGGCGAAAATGTTTATCGATAACAGATGTCTTTATAACTGTAGGGTTTTTAACAGCGGGTAGGGCTGAGTTATTAAGAATATCGGGTAAACAGGGTAAAGTTTTTGTTCCTTCAATCTTCGCGCCATGTCCTACATTATACACTATCGCGTTACCTGCCCAGGCAGCAAGACATTGCTCCATAAGTAGCCTTGCCGTATTAAAAGCCGGTACGGTTAAGCAAGCACCATTTAGATTAGCTTGAACTTGAAAGGTTGCGCCATGTTGTAATTCATAATCATAAACGGATTTCCCCTGTTCATTAAAATAGTTTGAAGAGCTGGCATGGTGCGTGTCAATAGTGGCAAAGCCAAAATCGACCCCTACCAAATAAATCTGCTGAAAGTTTAATTGCAGTAGTAGATCTAAAGCAAAATTAGTTACGGTGTAGTAGCTATAATCTAATATTGTTGCGCTGCGCTTATGGCTTTTATAAAGCAAGTCAGTAATGGGGTTAGCAGTGGTCGCCATAAGCAAAGCTTGTTTAAAAAGCGCCGGAATAGCTGGGTGTATTTCCACCGTTGCTAAAAGGCTTATACATTTTAATTCCGCAGCCGGTAATTTGTTTAAGCGGGTTAAGGTATCAGCTTCTTTTTCCAGCTCAATATGATAGTCAGGGCGAATTTTGTTATTTAGCAACGTAGCTAATGCTGTACCGCAGCTAATTAGTATTATCTGGTCGCGAAGTATTTTTAACGACGCGATGGCCACCTCTAAGCTTGGCCCGTTGCCTACTACTATGACTGGCATTGACGGTAATACTGCTTCATTTCGGCAGAGAATAGGGTAGGCCGTGCAATTCTGATAACTTCTAATAAGTTGTTTAAATCTGGCTTCAAAGTGATTACTTTTACCGTTAGTGCTTTGGATACTTTCTAATAATTTTTTACTGAGTTTTCGATGCCTTTCGGTAAAATAAGGTTGAAAAATATAGCTATCAACAAAATTCAGAGAGCCTGTTTGATAGTTTTTTTCGATATGTTCTAACTTGGCATTTGGACCAATAAGAAAGTAAATGCTTCTGGTGGATGCTAACTCAAACCATTTAACTGTAAAGCACGACAATAAAAACCTGGTTAAACTTTCTTCAACAATCAATAACCTATCTGATGCTTTGACTGCAGATAAACAAGCATTGCTGTTTAAAACACCTAATAAGACAATTTCTGCAAAATGTAAATTAAACTCAATTTCACTCGTTATAGCTGCGTCTATTAAGGTTTTTAGCTTATTGATAAAGTTTAAAAAGGCTATATCGTTGCCTTTTTTACTTAAGGTTAGCCCATATACCAAGGGATCTTTTAGAATTAACAATTTCTCTTCTGCTAAAGAATTGCTGCTGCAGTCGGAAAACAGACTATTGTCACCCAGGTTATATTGCAGCGCTTGCCAAGAGTCGACTAGTCGCGGTGAGTTTTTCTGCAGAGCAATAAATAGCTCAGGGAACCTTTCTTGAAAAAAGAGCAGGTTTTTATCAAATATCTGCCGCTGTATTAAGTCTGTGGGGCAGCGCTGTACTGACACTTCAGCTAAAGGTAGCACATATGGATGTATATCATAAGCTGACGTAGGTATGGCTTGAATAACTCCAAGCTGACTAAGGCTTTGATCGAGTTTAGGATAAGCAAAATGACGATAATAATATAGATTGCCTAGACCAGGGAAAGCCTGCTTTAACTCCTGTATATCACTAGCTAAATCTTGCGAATTTTCACCATGCTGAATAAAAATTTGGATGTTCTTGATATTGCAAAGCGTTAAGAGTTCAAACCATGGTGCGGTATAAAGCGATAGCTTTAGAAAATCCTCTTCTGGTTCGTAAATCACTAAGTAATCCGGTGCCAACATTTCTGTTAGCTTTAGGATATGCAACCCTAAACCAATACCGATAATCACTAAGCACTTTCCGCTAGCATTAAGGGTATCCTGATGTTGATATGTATCTGAATGAAAAGCAGCTACTTGGTTGGAAACGTATTTTTCAACTTCAACAGGATAAACCAACATACTCTCAGATTTGATTAAAATATTGACAGCACTATCCTTAGTGACAAATAAGCTGTGGTCTCTAAGGTTATAATTAGAGATAAATTTTGCTAAATTAGGGATAGACCTGTTAAATTCAGCTAGATTGCGTTCGGCTCTCTCAGATGCGTTAAGTGCCGCAACTTTTTCATTTTGCTGCTGTAATTGGTTGCTTAGCGCCAGCTGATTTTGTATTGCTAGTTTCATTATTAGGGGGTTAACCTGTCGATTACGAACCTATTTAGCCAGAGTTTAACATAACAGACTCTTAGATTACCTTCGACTGCTTTAGGTAAACGTCATTAGTGTTAAAGAAAATCAGTAGCTTTGCCGATAACAAAAGTACTTAAAAAATGGTAGAAAAATAACATATGAAAACCATAATCACTTATGGCACTTTCGACCTGTTTCATATCGGCCATGTTAACTTGTTAAAACGTGCCCGTGAGTTGGGTGACCGGCTTATTGTGGGTGTGTCAACCGACGAATTTAACCTGAACGAAAAAGGCAAAACCACTATAGTGCCTTACGAACACCGTGTAAAAGTGCTGGAAAGCTGCCGTTATGTCGATTTGGTGATCCCCGAACAAGGTTGGCGGCAAAAAACAGAAGATATTCATTTCTTTGAGGTGGATGTTTTTGTTATGGGTAGTGACTGGCAGGGAAAATTTGATGAGCTTAGCGCTTTGTGTGAGGTAAAGTATCTGCCAAGAACACAAAATATCTCATCTACGTCAATAAAGCAGGCTATGTCGGTTTTACTGCAACTCAATAGAGAGTTGCAATAATTTTATCTTGGATGGTAAGGAACGTTGTATGAGCGGGACGGTATTTCATTGGTCTTTATTACCGGATCTTAAAAACGTTGATGTTTTCAATTACGAACTGGTATCACTAGACATTTTCGATACTGTTTTGCACCGAGCGGTAAAGGTACCGCAGGATATCTTTTTGGAAGTGGGCCGTAGAGCGATTGCTGAAGGTTTGCTGGATAGCAGCATGACGGCGACAGAATTCGCCTTAATCCGGATTGAGATGGAGAAAGTAGCCCGAAAAACTAAAGCTGAGCAGGAAAACACTACCGAAGTTTCTTTCGCTGAGATATGGCAACAGGCTCCAGTGTATTTGTTGCAGAGCGATAAAATTGCGGAGTTAGAATTAAATGTCGAGTTAGAGTTTTCATTCCCCAACCCTTATTTACTATCTTTGCTTGATGATCTTAGACAAAATGGCAAATTTATTGCTTTTACCAGTGATACTTATTTTGATCGGCAGTTTATTTTAAGGATGTTTGCAAAGGCGGCTATTGCTGTGAACGATGCCGAACTGCTGCTTTCTTGTGAGCATAAGCTGAATAAAGCAACAGGCAAATTGTTTACCGTACTGTTTCAACGCTACCCTGATGTACTGCCCCAATGCATTTTGCATCTGGGGGATAACCTAGTATCTGATACAGTGCAGGCGCAGCGTTTCGGTATTACTTCATTGTATCTTGGGGGTATTCATAGAGAAACAGCACTAACCCAGCGCCATTTAGTATTAGGCAATGCGACGAAGGAGAACCCTTTATCTACTCTTTATCGTTTGGGTAATCTCAGAGAACCGGCAAAAAATAATTTTTTCAGACATTTCGGTGCCGCTCTCTATGGCCCTGTACTTGCAGGTTTCTGTTTATGGGTTGTGGTAGATGCACACCGCAGAGGTGTAAAGCTACTGTGCCCTATTATGCGTGAGGCGAGAATATTTACACCTTTATTAAGAGCTGCGGCGTCAGCGTTAAAGTTGGATATTCAGGTGAAAGATTTTTATATATCTCGCAGTGCTGCATTTTTACCGGCTATGCAAAAACTGGATAAAGATGCGATTAATCACTTTTCTTTGCGTCGCAATTACACTTTAAAAGATTTAGTGAATGAGTTAAAGCTACCTGACTTACCTGAAAATTTAAGTGTACAGGAGAATTCGTTATTAATCAGCGCTATTGAACAGGATGATTTGCAGCAATATTTATATTCTAATGAGGTACAGACTGCGGCCGAACAAGCAAGCACAAATGCCAGAGAACTATTGTTGCAATATACCAAAGATATATTTGGTTCTGCACAACAGGTGGCTATGATCGACATTGGCGCAAGAGGGAACACCACAAACTGGCTCAACAAATGTCTTGCTGGCACATCGCCAATAACGATGAATTATTTAATGTTTTCAATTCCATCGATGGCTAAAAATGCGTTAACAGTGCCTTATCTAACCTATTTTCCAGTAACACAAGAGAATATTACAAGGCAAAAGCAGATTACGTTTAGTCCTGAAGTATTAGAAATACTACTTACTGGCAGAAATAGCACTACAACAGGTTATGAGTTATCAGATTCAGGCAAGGTGACCCCTAAAACTTCCAGAGTGTTTATCTGTGAGGCACAAGATGAAAGTCTTTCACATTTTGAACAAGGGGTGTTCATAGCATCAAGGCATCTAAGTCATATGCTAAATTATGTAAGTCCAGAAATCTTAACCAATATGGATTGCAGAGCGATGGCATTACAAGAAATTTATGCTTTGCTTGAGTTGCCGACTTATACCGAAGCCTCTTTGCTTGGCAAATTATTGTTTGACGATAACGCCGGCGTGAATAATTACTCAACAATATGCTCACAGAACGACTTTAACAAACTAAACAGCAAAGGACCCGAGAGGTTTATGTTGGATGTGCAGCATAATCGCGGTTACAGAGGGGAAAATGGTACTAAATGGCCGCAGGCGGTCGTAACGTGCCAATTTCCTCAATGGTTGATGCAGCGCTATTTAGATTGCTTTAATGATACTGAATTTCAGTTGCTCTGTGTCACTTTAGTCAGCAAAGTGAAAGCAGAAAATTTTTCTAAAGTGGTTATTTACGGTGGCGGCCAACTTGGCTATCAGATGATTGACACGGCGATGATGATGGGATTAGAAGTTCAAGCTGTAGTAGACAGTAACCCTGCATTGCATGGGCTTAGTGTAAATGGTTATCCGATTATGTCGTTAAATGACGCTTTCAGTCTTTACGATCATTGCTATCTCGTTGCATCAGCAGCTTTTGCGTCAGATATTACCCAAGTTATCAAAGACTACTACAAGAGAGTTGGTAGAAAAGACGTTAGCATTTTTTCTGTTGCTGGCTGATATAGGAATCAACGAGGACAGGGTGTTATGATGATTGATCTGAACCTATTTAAAGTAAGCATTATTATTCCCTGCTTTAATCATAATGACTTACTAGACAGATGTTTGGCATCTATAGAAAAGCAAACACATAAAAATATAGAAGTTATTATCATTGATGATGGAAGTTATACGCCTGTTACTTTATCAAGGCGTTATGCTATTAAGGATGTTGCTGTTATCCGGCAAGAAAATTCTGGATTATCTTCTGCAAGAAATCGAGGAATAAAAGCTGTTTCTGGCAGTTATATCAAATTTCTCGACGCAGATGATGAGTTACTGCCCCAATGCATCGAAGAACAGTTAACCATGCTTGTGGCGACTCAAGGTAATGTTATTAACGTATGTGGATTTATAGAAAAATATGAATCTCATGAAGTCGATATTATACCCGCTTTTTCCGATCCCATAGATGCACTGATCAATTTCAATATAGGCCCACCGCACTGTTATTTTTTTCCAAAAAAAGCACTAGAAGAAGGCGTTTTGTTCTCGACAGAATCTAAAGTTGATGGCGGCCATGAAGATTATGATTTTATTTTCAGGATAGCATTGAGTGGATATCGCTTTTCTACCTTGCATAATCCTTTGGTGATATATCATAAATCAGAACATTCTATGTCGACTAATCAGGATGAAATGCAAAGAACATTAATTTTGGTTTGGGTTAACATTATTTCTGCCTTACTAAAAGATAAATTCGAAAAGTATATTCTAAGCCGAAAAAACATTTTTTGTATTATAGTTAAATATTTTGAGCTGGTATCTACTTCTCCAAAAGAGCTTATTAATGATTTAACGGCGTTACAACCCGAATTGCTAGTGTCGCTTGAACAGATGGCAGGCTATATTTCAGGGGAAGAAAAAGATCGATTACTTACTTTGTCTGGTAAATATGTTTGTCTAAATAAATTTCATGAAATTTTGATTGGTTTACCTGTAGGAAAGATGCCTTTGAGGCCGCCGCATCGGCACCGTGTCAATGATGTAGATTATTTTTTTTATGGTTTTTACAGCTCCCTGGCTGCAAGATTTTATGATGATTCTTTGTTAGAGGTTATTGATTACACCATTCAGCATGAGCATTTTTCTATCTATGGTGCTGGTGCATTAGGGCAGCGGTTAGTGTTTTTGCTAAACAAAATAGGTAAAAAACCCGATTATATTATAGATAAAAAGCTTATTAATCAGACGCTGTTTGGTATTCCTTGTATTACGTCTGAATCTGATTGTACCGACAAAATTCAAAATATCATTATTGCTAGTCGAGCATACCGGGAAGAAATTCGTAGAGAAATTGGACGAAATTTTGCAAACATAAAAACGATTATTGATATGTAGATTTTTAAGGACCAGGCTATATGAAAAAAAAAATAGGTCTAGTGGTGAATGTAAATTTGCAGACTAAAGGAATGCTTGGGATAAAGAATAAAACTATAGGGCAAGCAAAAGGCTTTTCCTCGAATGGAGTTATTGTTTCTTTGTTTTGTTGCGATGGCCCTGCGCTAGTCCGGCTATTATTTCTGGATGGTCAACTTACTAAAACTGAAGTGCTTTTATCTGCTATTAAGCCTGGAGCTTTTTTTTTAGAGCTGGCAACGCTGTTTTCTGAAAAAAGTTCCCAAAATGATTATTGGTATTTTAGATATATACCGATGACAGATGAAAGTATGGTGTTGTGTGCCGAAAAATGCCGCTCTGAAACTAGTAAAGTTTATTTTGAAGTACCCACGTTCCCGTATCATAAAGAACTCAGTACCGAATGGGCTGAAACTGATAGGTTATTACAAGATAAGTTGCAGCCTTATGTAAGCGGGGTTTTCTCCCCATCGTTTACTGAAAATAATAGTATTTTTCTTGGGCATAAAATTAAAAAAATTTCTAATGGTGTAGACTTCGACTTAATTCCGCCACTTGAAAAACAAAAGGATACGACAGCTTTTTGCTTGATTGGTGTAGGCTGGATATCCAATTGGCATGGATATGACAGAGTTATAAAATCCATACCCGAATTTATCTCCAAGCATCCTGACATTCGGTTTTGTTTTTATATTGTCGGTGACGGACCAGCCAAAATCAATCTCCAGCAACTTGTAGAATCGTTAGGGTTGGGCGCTTACATCTGTTTTACTGGTGCGCTTACAGGAAAAGCACTAGATGATATATATAAGCAATGTTCGCTTGGTGTGGCAAGTCTTGGGTTGCATCGTCTTGATCCGAACGGCACATTTGAAGTTCTAAAAGTAAGGGAGTATCTTGCTCGCGGTTTCCCTATGTTAATTAGTCATAACGATTCTTTCGACTATAGCCGTTTCCCTGGATTATATAGAACCAATGGAGACGAAGGCTTTGTTAATTTAAGTTTTTTTTATCAAAAGGTTAGTTTTTTTTGGCAAAGCGAAGGACCGGAAGTTCATGCCTTTTCTGCCAAAGAAATTTTCTCCTATAAAGAAATAACAAAAAATATACTGTCATTTATGGCTGAAGCAGGGGAAAGAGCATCATGATATTGCATGTGATGACGCCAGAAAAGTTTCTCTCACCGTTTATCGATTTCGTTGACAAGCATTTCGGCCGGGGGCAACACAAATATGTTTTTATTACTAGTGAGAAGTATCTGTTCGGTTTGACTCCTAGTCATGATGTTGAGTTTTTACATACAGATGAAGATATTTTCACGACATTAGCGGCTTATATGCAAGACGCCAGGAAAATCATTCTTCATGGTTTATGGCGGGATAAAATTGATCAATTGCTGTGACGGTGCAACGCGCGTCTTCGGTTCGTCCCGCAACTGCATCTAGCAGAAAAGAAAATCGGGATTTATGCATCGTTTTGGGGTGACAAATGAGAGGAAATCGGCGAGCATTGTTTTTACATTCATGGCGGCACTCATGGTTTGAGAGTTTTGGCGAATGATTTGATCGGGAACTGCCACGAATGTTCCCTTCGCCTCTAACTATTTGTTTTATCTACGCCATTCGTGGGGATTCGTCAGGTAAACCTGTCTTGTGTTTGATAATTGGATTGTTACTATGGAGCATGAGAGTTACCTCTTTGGTTTTGATTAAGGATTCGACACCCACAATCAAAACTGGTAACTCTCACCTTTTCAAGGCGATGTGTCAGATCAAGTCGAGACTAATTCATTTTAGCATGGGTGAGTTTTTTATTTATCATCTCATCTATTATTTTTTTTGTTCTTTGTCTGTTTTTGTTTGCATTAAATAAATCTTTAATAATTCTTATGTTTTCTATTATGTAATGATGTTCAAGTGGTTTAGTTATCTCATCCTTCATTCTCTCAATGTCTTTCAATGAGAATAGTTTGATGCCATTTTTTTTAAGGAAACTATACGCTGGAGACTCCTCATTCATGTAAACTTTGTAGCCGAGTCTTAACATCATTATTATGTTCCCCATCCCTTGTTGTCTCTTGTGGCCCATAATGCAAGTATTAGCCCCCTCCAGAATATTTGTGTAATCTTGTATGCTCATATACTCTTTGAGGGGAATGAATTTACCGCCATACTTTTTATCGAATATTTCTTCTACTTTTTCAGCATACTTTCTATTTCCATAACTAAGTGGTGCGATTATTTTTTCATCTGGATTTATATTGACTCCTTCTAATATTTTAAGTACGTCCAGATGGTTATTGCTAGGGTCTGAGCTGTTGCCTATAATTACAGAACGTTTTTTTGAGAATGATCTATTTGAAAATATATCCTCTAGGTCTTCATATATATAATTCCAGCTAAGATACCTTGGCAATGAAATATTTTCTGAAGAAATCATTTCGTGTTCGCAAGGTAGTACAGTTGAAATGGCATCTATTTTTCTTATTATTTTTAGTTTTTCACTTGATACTTTTGTATTCCTTATCTGGTCATGTATTGTTTCTTCACTTAGATTGGATATTTCGCTAATATAAAATCTCTTTGTTTCTTCCATCATTAAATGATATTTTGTAGGGTAAATTAGGTCGTAGTAATCAAATCCCATTCCAATCCAGATTACGAATTTGTTTTTACTTTCTTCTATTGCTTTATAAAATGGCCTTTGTAGTGAGTGCAGAACTATCGCGTCATAATTATTTGTAACTTCACATATCTCTGCTTCTTGCTTGCTGCTGAATCTATAGTCGGGTTTAGATGTGATATAATTGTTGCTGGGTACGTCAGAAACTACTAGCATACTATTGAATGTTCTTTTATCTTCTCTGAAGAAGTTTACTCCACGATCAATAAACTTTTCATCTGATGCGAGATGAATTATTTTTAACATTTTTTTCCCCAAACTCAATTCTGGCTAGATGCCTTTGGCAGGCGCTATGGCTGTTTTGATTTTATTTTCTATATATGTAGTTATATAGATTTTCATAATTCTGAACTTGGTAGCGTTCAGAGAAGCTGAATCCAGCGTTCATCAGTTTTTCTTTTATAATTGGTGTTTTTGCAGACAGTTCATCAAGTTCAATAAATAACGATTTTAATTCTGAACTTCTTAAAGTGATTTCTGCTCCATTAATTACATCCAGCTCGGAGCCATCAACGTCAATTTTTAAGTAATTCGGCACCGGAAGGTTAAGTGTTATTATTAGATCATCAATTGAATATGTTATTATCCTTTGTTGATGATCAGGAGTGAACTTCTCAAGTTCTTGAACTTTTTTTGGTGTGTTGAGGATTTTCATATGCCCGGCAGGCTCATATTTTGCAATATATAAAGTGGAAATTTTATTTTCTTCTGCTATTGCAATATTTAAACTATCAATAGATCCCTTTAGGTTTGTCCGGTTTAAGTAATGGTTATGTTCGAGTAGTGCATAGTTCTGTGCGTCTGGTTCAAATGCCCAAACTCTTAGTCCTAAAGACGCAGCATACAGCGAAAACAATCCTGTACTGGCGCCGATGTCGTAGAAAACTGCATCTGCTGGTAGAGAATCCAAGTAACTTAATAGCTCTGGTTCAATATATTCTAAACCATAAGCTTGCCACAGCTGCCTTTTTGTCTGAGTTACGAAACTGATCAGTTGCTGCCTTACCTTAACTTGACTAATGATTGGGAGCATCTGCTCAAGGTCTGCTATTCTGTCGACTAGTCTAGGCTCGACCAAAGTTTCTAAAGCAATAAAGTTATTCATTGGGAAATTCTCTCTGATGCTTCAATTTAGCTGAAAGCTCTGTTATATATATTTTTGTTGTACCTGTTCAACTGAAGGGATGTCATTTTCTTTTATATTCCTATCTACACTTCGTTTATATGCAGTGGCGTAATGTCTTGTGATCAGTTGTTCTTCTGCGGCATCATCAAACCTGAATGAGACGGCTAGGCGAAAACCGGATTTTTCTTTCATACCTGTTCGGTGTACTAGGAAGCTAGAAAAAACGAGAGCATCCCCAGGCTGGCAACTGACCGGTTTGAATGCTTCTGCTTCAAACATATCCTCTGGAACTTCAAAATAGTGTTCTGTAATTTTGCCTTTAATCAGGCCTTTGAGATGGCTACAAGGTACGACCTCTACTGGATAGTTATGATCTGAGACTTCAGTAAGCGCTACCCAAAGTACTAACGCATTAAGTGAGCCCTGCATTGAACTCCAGTCTTGGTGAACGCCTTGTCCAAAATACCCTCCTGGGATTTTTAATTGGTCAGACATAACATGAAAAACTGGGCCGGTAGGAATCAAAGGCTGTACAATTCCCAGTTCGCGACAGAGTGTCTGAACCTGTTCAGACACAAAGCTTTGTTGAATGCTGAATAATCTTGATAAAGCTCTAATTGTTCCTAGGTAGAGCTGCAAATCTTTCTGGTAAAGTAGTATCATTTTTTTCTCTATGGAGTTTTCATGTAAGCAAACTCCGGTAGATAAAAGTGTACGGTCGAGAACTTGAGTGATTTCTGATTTAATTTGAGCGATAACATCTTTTGGAAACAACTTAGAATAAACAACAAAACCTTGTTGATCAAATACCTGTTTTAGGTTTTCCATAACTGCTCCAAATCATTTAGATTAATACTACTACAACCAAAACCACTGCGACCAAAGTCGTTCCCATTGTAAAACAATACTAATCGGTCCTTTAGTATTAAAAATTGTGGGTAGCACTGCATTTGATTAGCAAACTCAGGCGGCATATTAAATAGGGGCTGATTTGTTTTGGTCCAGTTCAGTGCGTCTTTGGAAGTGGCTGTATAAATTTTGTAACTTTGAATTGGATCTTCACGATAATCTTTTGCTCCGCGCATGCAATAAAACATCAAATAGCCTTTGGAAAGCTTTAGTATCGCGGCGCTGGCATAGCCACCCTCTGATTCTGTTTCTAATTCCAAAGCCGGTTTAGACATTCTTTGCCAATTAACAAGGTCTGTTGAACGCGCAATTTTAAGGTCGTAACGTGGTTCAATGCGACCGTTATGATTAGACCATTCCACGCAACTCAAATAATAAGCTTGAAATTGGCCTGCTGCAGGAATGACATGAATAGTTCCAGTGAAATAAGCTTCATTCGCCCAAGCCGTCAATACGGGGCCAGGGTAATCTCGCTTTAACTCACCGTCTTCTCTATTAATCGTTGCGAGTCCTATCGCATTTTGGTACGGAACAGATTTTCTCTCCATCCAGCCAATATACAATAGCTTTGAACTGCCTAGAACAGGGATTACACAGGCTGGCATAACACCGGCATCGTCGAAGCGCCCAGTGATTCCTAACTCTAAGGAGGGGGACTGTTTTTCAAGCTGCACGCTAAAACTGTCCGGGCACAATAGTGCAGAACCAATCCTACTTTTACCTTGTTTGTCTCTACTGGAAAAATAAATTCTATATCTGCCGCAAGCCAGTTGAGTCGGATCTATCACTGGACATTGTGCATGACTTTGTGTCCACCACAATTTTTTTGGTGGTTGGAAAACAAGACCATGATGGATCCAGTTTAGCTCATAGCCCTCGGGATACATCGCTACGATACTCCATTTTTTCTGCGCGAGGCGCTTTATAAATGTCGTAATCCAGAGTAGATTTGTGAATCAGGGCTCCCGAACTGATGATATTAAATTTACCGATACTTATTGAATTATTGATAGTAGCGTTCACTCCAATAAAACATCCTTCTCCAATAGCAACATGGCCTGAGATTACAACGTGAGATGCAATAAAAACATGATCTGCAATACTACTGTGGTGCCCTATGTGGTTGCCACTCCACAAAATGACGTTATTTCCAATGCTCGTGAAAGGCTGTATTACATTATTTTCGAATATAAAGCAGTTGTCTCCAACTGGAGTACCATAATACGTTGCTTTTGAACTGATATATGAAATAAATTGATAGCCAAGCGTCTTACCCTGCTTATATTTTTGAATTCGATGTTCATTTAACTTTGCATAACTCATAGGAATAAAAAGCTTGTATTGATCTGGTGGATATAGCGTGGTCAGTTGTTCAAATGCTACCATAGGCAATCCCAGAAACTCTGGCTCAGTGATATAGTCCTGGTCCATTGTAAAAGCAACTACCTCATGTTCAGAATCTTGAGTCAGGTAAAAATGCGCAAGCTGCGAGAAGTCTTTATTACCGAAAATAATTACTTTGCTCATATTCCCCCCAGAGGCTTCTTGTAGACATAAACTGTATATTCATATAATCCATAGTCATGTCGTATTACAATGTGTCTGCTGAGCTTTTTGGATAGAAAGGCAGTTAGTTCATCAATTGACACATGAAATAAATCTTCTCGCTCCCAGTCCACATTTTTTGACATCAGGTTGAAAGCCATTCCAATGTTACAGTTGCTATAGATGACGTGAAGCATCTCTTTCAGAAAATTAAACATTGCTTGATGGGTTAAAGAGTTTTTTATCGTAAATACACCATTCATGACGGCAAAATCGACATGAAAGGGTAAAGGTTTAATCAGCAAATCGTGTTGGATAAACTTTGAATTTGGGTATTTTTTCTGACAATGATCGATGAATACAGACGATATGTCTAACCCGGTATACTGAATATTTTGTGAGGTGTGGTGAGTATTCAGGTAATTCAGGTAATGACCAAGACCGCATCCAACATCAAGCAGCTTAATGTTCTCTCGTCCTTTGAAAAGTTCCGACATAATTTTGTATCGAAGGTTTGCATCATTTAAATTTGGCCAGTCAACCCCTTTATGTGAATCACCCTCTTTGGCAAAGCAGGACTCATAATGCTTCATAATTTGAATGTAAGACGGATCAGTCGATGAGTTCATAGCGCTTTATCCATAGTTTTATTTGGGACAATGGAACACTCATTAGCATATCGATTAATGATAAATGGGGCACGAACCCAGGGATAATCTGCGAGTAAGATATGCCTGATTCCATTTTCAAAAATTTCAGTTCTATTCCATGAGTTTGAAAATCCGAACGTCTGTAAAGCGTTCGTCCTCCTGGAAGATTGACATAAGATTTGCCGTTAAGATGTTTGGTGATATCGATTATTCTTGCGTTACCCTTTAAAGCATTATTGTTACTTAACTCTGAAGAGCGAACAAAAATGCATTTGATATCTAATAAGGCACAGCATATACGCAATGCTTTTTCGCAGAGCATTGTCAGATCAGACATTGGATCAGAAAAGACTTTTTCCAATACCTCCATGCCTTGACAATAATTTGGTGCTCTTCTATAGCTCATTTCCATTGTTTTTTTAAAATTCTTATAAAAGCGCTCGGAATCTACCAAAGAATGTTCTGCTATGGTTCTATTCTGACTAATGTTAGATAAAGGAATAGTAAACATATACTCGCCTTGAGAAGTGAGGATGCGATTTCTGTTAATCCACCCTTTTTTAATGAAATTCACATCATCATATAAAACAAATACGTCTACGGCGTCCAGTAGCTGAAAATAGCCTAAGTATGGCATAAAGTAGGGCTGCATAATTGCAACTGATTGCCTACCTTGTGTCATGTGGAGATATCCCTGATTAGCTTAACAATATACCTTACTGAGGCGAGTTCCAAATCAGCATAGATTGGCAAGCAGATAACCTGTTCTGATATTTCCTGCGCGGATAACAAATTATATTTATTTGCGGATGGCAAGCCTCTGTACATAGGGAAGTCGCTGATTAACGGGTAAAAATAACGACGTCCATTGATTCCATTTCTTTTTAACAAGTCGTAAAGCTCATCTCTACTTAAGTTAAAATCAGGCTTTACTAAGATAGGGAAGTATGAATAGTTCGATTGGTGTTCAGGTGGAAAATTTATGCAGTCGATCCCTTTAACGTGTGCGAGTTCAGTGGAATAGGTTTGAGCTATTTGTTGACGTTTACATATATATTTGTCTATGTACTGTAACTGTAACAAGCCAAGAGCTGCGCTGAACTCGCTCATTTTGCCATTAATTCCAGCTGCTACGACTGTAGTTTCATCAACAAAGCCAAAGTTCTTTAGATGGTCGATATGAGCTTTCGTTTTCGCATCCTGACAGATGATCGCACCACCTTCAAAAGTGTTGAATACTTTAGTTGCATGAAAACTGATGATTGACAGGTCTCCAAATGAACATAAGGACTCCCCACGGTATTTACATCCAAAAGCATGGGCTGCGTCATAGATAACTTTTAGGTTGTAGTTCTCTGCGATGCGTTCAATAGCGTCGACATCACATGGGTTTCCATATACGTGAACTGGAAGAATTGCTGTAGTTTGAGGTGTTATAGCTGATTCGATTTTAGCTGGGTCTAAATTACAAGTATCAGGATCAATATCGACAAAAACTGGTTGAATACTGTTCCATTTTAATGAATGAGCTGTTGCCACAAATGAATAGGGAGTTGTAATTACTTCGCCTGTGATTCGTAGCGCCTGCAAGGCAGTAACCAACGCTAGCGTGGCATTAGCAAATAAGCAGACATATTTTACACCTAGGTATTCAGCCAAGGCTTTTTCGAATTGTTGGTGAAATGGCCCGCAGTTTGTTAGTGTTTTGTTATGCCAGATCTCCTCTAAAAAAGGTATAAACTCTTCTAAGGGAGGAAGAGATGGTTGCGTAACATAAATAGGTTTTTGTACCATTTTTTAGCCACTACCCTGAAAAGAGTCTTAATTAACAGAAGGCTACTAGCTGCCCTCTGCATGTTTATGCGTAATTAATCGAGCTTCTCAATTGCAAAGCTCTGTCCCTCTGACAAATCCATTGTCAAATATTTAATTCGCCAGCCATATACTACGCAAAACTCATGTACGGCCTCCATCACGCCATATCTGAACTGACTGGTCCAGTTACCCATAGTGTAATCATGACCTGCGATGATACCACCAGGCTTTATTTTACTTGCATAGGTTTCAAGCTCTGCTTTGGTACCTTTGTAACAATGCGTTGTGTCGATGTAAATCCAATCAAAATAATGGTCTGGAAAATCGTCGGCTGCTTCAACTGATAATTTGCGATGAATTTGTATTTGACCTGTTGATAGTTCAGAATTGAATTTGTTACAAACATTATGAAATAAGGTTTCGTTATAACGCTCCGACTGCCATACATCGATCAGGTGTAGTTTTTTCGGCGCGCTTACGTTCAGAATTTGTTTTGTGTAGTCTCCGTTGGCAACACCCAGTTCTGCCACAGTTCCGCTTTTAGGCAGAAGTAGCAGTAGCTCCTGACGATCGGTAATTAGCCTAGCTTGCTCGAGGTGCTGCTGTACTAACGGGAATCGTGGGATATATGCGGTGCTTTGCTCTCGGAATTGGTTTTCCAGTTGAACATATTGTTCGTTTAACTGAAGGATATCTGGCAGCTGTTCGACAGGTATGCCTGCTTTTAGGTTGTTATCAAGCAAGGTTTCATTAATTTCGTCAATATAGCTGCTGGCAATTACAATATGATCGTAATGGGTGCTTGGCATCGATGACAGATGGAAAATTTCAATGCCTAAAAAAAACTGCCCCTGGCGTTTTATATCGCTATCCAGAAAGCCGGCTATCTGGTACTTCAATGCTAAGGTGGGTAAGAATTGCAGTGCTTTGCTGCCGGTGCCGTAAATATAAATCGTCTGCATCCTATTATTTACCTTGTTCCACAGGGATTAAATTAGAAAGTGAATTTATAATGAGTTTGGCGTTGTATGCTTTACCAATTAAAACTTCACGGTGACTTCCTGTTAATACTCTAACAGTATTGACACCTAGCTTATTAAGATTTACAAAATCCTTCGCCGGGTTGTCGCCGATATAAACCATATCCTTCCATTCACATTGTTCAACTTTTCTAATTAATTCAAAGCAGTATGTAGAAGGCTTAGCATTTTTTATACCAAAACGGTGGGTAATAAAAATCCGCTTAAAGTATTGCTCTATACCCAATGCCTGTACTTTTTTCTGCTGCACAATTTTGTTACCATCGGTCACCAGATAAAGCGGCTTGGGCAGTTGTTGCAGTAACTGATGGTGCTCCTGCGGCATACTTATTTCTGGCTGATGCAGCCGGTAGCAACTGACGCAGGCCTGGATATTGGCTTTAGTTTCCAGCTTGTGTGGTGCCAGCAAGTCGTCAAAAATCCGACCACGGCCCTGGGAATCCAATAACTGCTGCATAGTTTGATAGCTGGTATCTTCGTCGAGCTGCCATCGTTTCGCGGCAAAGCGTGCAACGGCATGCAAGCCGCTTTCGACGTATTGACGCTCATCGTATAACGTGTCGTCTAAATCAAAAATGTAGATCACAGATATTGATCTCCGGCACAGCGTATTTGAGTAATAGGTGTTGTAACAGGTACAAATGGGATTGTATTGACATCTACCCCGCAGCTTTCGGCTAAACTCCAGTATAAGCTGTCTACACCAGCTTTGATGCCAAGTGTAGAAGCGCCACCAAAGCGGCTGTTACACTCAAGAATGTGCAGTTGTTGTTGCTCATCGATAATGGCTTGCATTACTACAGAGCCTGTTAGTTGTAGCGCCTGCAATGTATCGCGGATGATGTCGTCGTACTGCGACAAATCCACCGTTTGAGTAATTTGTGATTCGCCATGCTGAACTTTAATGCGGTAGCGGTAAATATGGGCTTTTAACTGTCCGGCTTTGTTGAGCCAGGCATCAATGCTCAGTTCTTTACCCTTTACAAAAGGCTGAAAAACAGCATGCTTTAACTTAGTTGCATGCTGCAGCGCAGCCTCAGGCTTTAGCGCTAAGCCGATATTTTGGCTACCTGCGCCAAAACGTTCTTTTACTACCCAGTTAGAACTGCTGTGAGTAACGGTATCAAGATTTGAATAGGTCGCTATAGCGGGCAAACCTTTTTCAATAAGAAAATCTGCAAACAGTTGTTTGTCGAGGCAGCGTAAAATGCTTTGCTCGTCGGCTACTAGCACCTGAACACCTTCGCTAGCTAAATGCCCTTTGTATTTGGCCCAGAATAGTAGCTCTCCATCTCTGCTCGGCAGAATATGGCTCACTTTGCGTTTTAGTAAGCCACTAAAGATATCGTCGCTCGAAGCTTCACTTAATGGCGGCATTAGCCAGAATTCGTCTGCGAAATACTGGCTAACCACAGGAGAACTGCTATCAGCCGCGATAATGACTGCTGAATTATTAATCCGTTTCGCCGCACTACGTAATGCAGTTAACAGAGGAATTTTTGCTGCAGCGCTGGTTAAAAGAACATTCAGTTTGTTAACGTTTGTCATCTGTCATTACCAGAAGGCATGCTTTGAGATAGAAATCGTTTTATGTTTAATTTCGGCGGGTGTGCGTCTGTTATCATAATCATTCAGCGTCATAGCTTTTTTAGGTGTTCGCCACTCACCATACATAAAAGTTAGAAATGCGTCTGCGTCAGATGGTACGGGAATAGAGTGTCCATTAAAATTGATTGTTTCAATGGTATTAAAGTGATGCTCTGGTGCGAAAAAAATCCCGACAGAAGATAATAGTTCAGAGCGGCCATTTACTGATTTTCTGCGTTGTAAACTGGTTTCAAATGGAATTAAAGCACTGCCTGTTTTTGGTTTAAACTCGATATTAAGACAGACATCCTCGCCAGACTGGCGAAGTAGCGTTGCCTGCCAGTCCACTCTATCTTGCATCGGTGCCAGCTGTGGAAATTGTGTTAGTACAGCCAGTGCTTTATCAAAATCTGCATCGTCAATGGCAAAATCTATATCATCATCCCAGGCGAGTAACTTACCCTCACGCATCAAGCCGAGAAGGGTCCCTGAGTCGACACAGGCTTTTATTTGATGTTGTCTGAATAGCTCACTTAACGTTATCAGTAATTGATGTCCCAGCTCCAGGGTTTCGAAATGGCTAAATGGATACTCTGATTTTAGTTCTGTCTTATGTGGAATATAAATTTTTTCTGCAGCGATAGCTAACTCGGTTGTAAGCTGCAGGTAGATGCTATCAATCCATAAACTCGTAATTATGACAATATCAAATTCCAACTCATCCAAGGCTTTAGGTGCGAGCACAGGGGTATTAGCAATGTGTGTGCCATGTCTTTTAACATCATTGTCTACAAAGGCAATAATGTTTTTCTCAGGGTGTTTTTTAACGTAAGTTTCTCCAGCTTTACTGGCACCAAACAGCACTAACCTTTGTGCTTGCTTCATAATAGCTCCCAGGAAAGCGGTGTGCCTTTTTCAGCGTTTTTGTTGATGGCTTTGCCAATGAAAAGCTGTAGGTACTTGGGCGGAAGTCCCAACCCCGGTCTTACAGAACGCAGGTTTTCATTGGTAAAAATGTCGCCGGCTTTCATATCTTTAGCAATATAGAGTGAGCGGCGGTGTATCCGTGAACCTATCTCTTTCTCTGTACAGCCGTAATGAACCAAACCAAGCGCATCATGGGCGCGTGCCGTTTCATCTACCAACATTTTCAGCTCAGCTGGCTCTAATGAAAACTCGGCATCAACTTCACCGCCGTTTCTGTCCAACACAAAGTGTTTTTCAATTACGGTAGCGCCCAGAGCGATAGCTGCGACTGATACACCAACACCGGGCGTATGATCAGATAAGCCAACCTGACAATTAAACAGTTGAGCTAAATGAGGAATGGTGCGCAAATTTGCATCTACCGGGCGGGCGGGGTAGTTACTAGTGCATTTTAGCAGGATGAGATCTTTACAGCCATTATCTCGCAATACTTCCACGGACTCGGCCAACTCAGCTTGCATCGCCATGCCAGTAGACATAATCACCGGTTTGCCAGTTTTGGCGACGGCAGCTAACAGGCCATGATCGATATTTTCAAAAGAGGCGATTTTGTAGCAGGGAACGTTTAGTGATTCAAGAAAGTCGACTGCGGTTAAATCGAATGGTGAACTAAATGCCAACATGCCTTTGCTATTGGCGTAATCAAAAATTGGTTTATGCCATTCCCACGGAGTCATGGCCACTTTGTAAAGACTATATAAGGAGTTGCCTTGCCATAGACTATTTTTATCTGCGATAAAAAATTCTCGTTCGTGTATATCTAGTGTAATAGTATCGGGCGTATAGGTTTGCAGTTTTAAGGCGTGAGCGCCTGCGTCAGCAGCGGCATCGACCAATGCCATAGCTTTTTCCAGTGATTGCCCATGATTACCTGACATTTCGGCTATGATAAAGGGGGCTTGTGAAGGTCCAATCAGTTGCTTGCCAATTTTTATAGCTGTCATTTTATTTCTGCCACCAAGTTCACTATTTGCTCGACCACCGCTGGCGTGCCAGCGTTTGCTGGCACTATACCTGTAGCAGCCCGGGCTATTTTATCTAGCAGTGCAGGCTGGGATAGGTAATAACGCAGGTGCTCGATAAAGCATTCAATTGTTATATCTTCCGCTTGTCCCAACCAAATACATGCCCCCAGTTTGTCCAAATAAGCTGTTGTTGCCTGTTGATTTTCGGCAATTGTCACCACCAAACCAGGCAGAGCACTGATGCATCTTTCCCAATGGGTCGCACCGCCTGCACCCAGCATCAACTGCGCGCGCTGCATCAGTGTTGCCATATTTTTACTTTGCACATGTAACTGCATATTAGGTAAGCTGGCAAGCTGCTTTTCAAGCGCGATGCGCCATGGGTTATTTTCCCCAATTACTATATCGGCCGTAACTTGCTCGGGCTTTAGCTGCTTTATGGCGTTTATTGCCAGAGTGGTTAAATTGTGCTCATCGCTACCACCAAAGCTCACCAGTATATGATTTTGTTGTCTGCTGGCGCTGGTCTGATAAAACTCATCACGCAGCAGTGCATAGTGTGGGCCGAG
>Ga0209070_100385_pt1 | contig 31986 bp, 32 predicted proteins | sample SynthPrep_5_END__FD_187205 | JGI IMG/M metagenome (GOLD analysis project Ga0209070, IMG submission 187205) | Synthetic microbial communities from Ohio, USA - SynthPrep_5_END_DS10_MetaG (SPAdes) (version 2) | ecosystem: Engineered > Bioreactor > Aerobic > Activated sludge | place: USA: Ohio... | reverse complement strand
GGAATTCACCCCGGGGTTTTCCTGGGCGCTTGCCGTTAGTCACTCTGAGCGTGCGCCAAGCGCCGCAGAGCTCTACTCGAATGGTGCGCATATTGCTACCAGTAGTTATGAGCTAGGTTTAGCCTATCAGCTACATGATGGTGAAATCGAAGTGTCTGAACGTAATGTTAAAAAAGAGACGGCGAATAACGTTGATGTCACCTTCCGTAGCTTTCAAGGCGATTTGACTTTCACTTATAACTTTTTCTACAACAAAGTGGATGATTACCTGTACTTGTCCAACACTGGTTTAACGATGGAAGATCTGGAAGCCGGTCATAGTGATGCTGAAGATATTCATGAAGAAGAAGGGCATGCCGGGGATGACAGCTTTCCGCTGTATCAATACCAGCAGCAAGATGCCACCTTATACGGTATGGAGTTTGAAGCTCGTTATAAACTTAATAATGCCCAGTCATTGAATGTATTTTTTGATGCTGTGCGGGCTAAACTGGACGGCGGTGATTACCTGCCACGCATACCGCCTTACAAAACGGGCGTGGGTTATCAATACAATGGCTTAAGCTGGAGCGCAGACATCGGTGTAACACATTATGCCAGACAGGATAAAGTGGCAGTCAATGAAAGTACCACTAAGGGCTATACTTTAGTGGACGCCAATATTAATTACGACTTCAACCTGGCAAAAGTTGATATGACAGCGTTTTTACGCGCTACTAATCTGACAAATGAGCTTGGATTTGTTCACAGTTCCTTTATCAAAGAGGATGCTCCTTTGCCTGGGAGAGCGCTGACCATTGGTATCCGGGCGATGTTTTAAAACAGCTATTCACAGTTAACTATGTCAGCCAGGCACGGATGCGCTGGTATATAACCTTACCAAGGCACTGTTAGCATGCTAACAGTGCCTTTAGCTTTAGCGGATAACTAAAAATCGTTAACGGGCTTTACATCTAATATCTGGCCGTTGTTGGCGATTTTAAAAAAGACCTGTTCAGCTTTGCTGCTATTAACTGCGCTCACTATGTAAAAGCCTTCTTCAATGCTAACAACCGAGAATTGCTTTGCTTCCGGCTCTTTCCATGACGCATTCAGTTTGCCGACAGCAAAACCAAAATCTTTAAACGTCATCTGCTGCACCGACTTCACCGCGATAGCCACAGCCTGTTGGCTGCTAATGGTACCGTGATCGGCATGAGCCAATGTGCCACCGCTGATTAATATGCAGCACAACGCTGCTGCTGAAACTAACTTTTTCATTTGAATCTCCAATTTATGTTGGTTGAATTATTGCTTCAGGCCAATGACGTCATACTGGCCTTTTACTATTAGTTGTACCGCAACCGGTTTATCCGATTTGTTTTTCCAGTACCAGCCGTGTGAGCCTGCGAAAGGCGCGGTAAAACTGCCTTTAACCTCACTATTGGTGGCGATGGTGTAGCTCTCAAAGTATCCGGTGGTATCGCCCTCAGGCTCACCATGCAGGTCGTAGTACAAAGGCTCGCCATCGGTCAGCCATTCGAAAGTCATTTTGGCGTATTGTGGCATGGCAAATTTGTACTCAACGCCGCGACCTGCCGGCACTATGATTTCAATCGTTTGAATTTCAGCACTGCCCTTTGCTAATGCCTGTGCTGCAGCAGGTTCAGCGTTTGCCGCCTGTGCGATACTGGTCAAGCCCAGCTGTTTGCCAATACCTGTCGGGTCAATGTTGTACTCGGCAGGAAGAATTAACGTTACCAGTGCAATAACTGCGACAACTGCCGCCGCCACGCTGGCTTTAACCAAGGTTTTTGTGCTTACCGTATGTTGCATAGTGTTCTCTTCATTGTTCAGTAAATTAAGTAATGTTGTTCAGTAGATTAATTGATGAAGTAACCCGTCAGCTGATACCCCATCAGCATGATGCCGGCACTTATCAAGGCGGTGTTAGTCAGGGTAGAAAAGCGCTGAAATGACGGCACTTTTCGCCAGGCATTAATGACGAGCAGAATTAACGCTAACGCCGCGAATTGGCCCAGTTCAACACCGATGTTAAAGGCGATTAAATTGGTTAACAGTCCTTCCTGTGGCAGTTGAAACTCCTGCAACTTGGTGGCCAGGCCAAAACCATGAAACAAACCAAAGATCAGCACCGCTACGCGCGTGTCCGGTTGCCAATTAAAACAGCGCTTAAAACCGCCCAGATTGTCGAAACCTTTATAGATAACTGACAAACCGATAATGGCGTCAATCAAATACGCATTGACCTGAATATCGTTAAGGACACCGAACAACAACGTGATGCTGTGGCCCAACGTAAACATGGTTACATAGAGTAAAACGTCTTTACTACGGTACAAAAAGAAGATCACCCCGACTAAGAACAACAAATGGTCATAGCCGGTGATCATATGCTTGGCACCGATATATAAAAACGGGATGAATTGTACACCCTGATTTTGCTCTAAAAATGCTCTGGTACTGTCATCCACACCATGGGCAAAAGCGCCGATGCTAAGCAGCGATAACACGCCGATTAACAGCCATAACCCCGTTTGCATTAATTTATTTGGCATCGACAGACTCCAATACTTCAACATCAGTCAACAGTGACTCCTTATCTTTATGTAAAATGCGATACAACGCCGGAATAACGAACAGGGTAAGTAAGGTGGACGAGATAATCCCGCCTATCACCACGGTGGCCAGTGGCCGCTGCACTTCAGAGCCGATACCGGTGTTAAGCGCCATTGGAATAAAGCCCAACGAAGCCACTAATGCCGTGGTTAAAACCGGACGTAACCGCGTTAAAGCCCCATCAAAAATAGCTTGCTCAAGCCCCATGCCCTCTTTGCGCAGTTCCCGAATAAACGACACCATTACCAGACCATTTAAAATCGCTACACCGGATAGGGCAATAAAGCCAACCGCAGCCGAGATAGAAAACGGAATATCACGCAGCAATAAGGCTGCAATACCGCCGGTCAGGGCCAGTGGCACACCGGTAAAGATGATCATGGCGTCTTTGAAAGAACTCAGCGCCAGAATTAACAAGCCGATTATCATCAGCAAAGTAACCGGCACCACGATACTCAGGCGCTGTGAAGCCGATTGCAGTTTTTGATAAGTCCCGCCGTATTCCAACCAATAACCGGCCGGGATATCCACTTTGTCTGCTACGGCTTGCTGAATATCAGCCACAAAGCTGCCAAGATCACGCCCGCGTACGTTGGCGGTAACCACCACCCGACGTTTTCCATTTTCACGGTTAATCTGATTCGCCCCCGAGACAAGCTCCAGTGACACCAACTCCTGTAGCGGAACCGTGTGGCCATCCGGCAAATGAATGGGCAGATAACTTAGCGCATCAACATCCTGTCGTTGCGACTCTCCCAGGCGCACCACGATGTCTGAACGAACATCGCCCTGATAAAACTTGCCCGCCACAGTGCCGCCCATCGCAGTGGCAACCTGAGACTGTAACTCAGCCATACTGATACCATGTTGCATTAACTTTTGCCGATCCGGCACCAGGTTTAGCATGGGCAAGCCGGTAAGCTGTTCAACCTGAATATCGGCAATGCCCTCAACCTGAGCGATGGCAGAACCTATCTCTTCTCCCAGTGCGGCCAGACTGTCAAAATCATCGCCAAACACTTTAATGGCTAATTCAGAGCGCACCCCGGCCAGAAGCTCGTTAAACCGCATCTGGATAGGCTGTAAAAACTCGTAACGGTTACCGGGAATTGGCTCCACTAAAGCAGCAAGTTCTTCAACAAGCTGTGCTTTGGGTTTATCTGGGTTTGGCCACTGCTCACGGGGTTTTAAGATAATAAAGTTATCAGCCACACTGGGTGGTACGGCATCAGTTGCCACATTTGCGGTGCCTATTTTGGCAAACACCCGCTCAACCTCCGGCATCTGTTTAATTTTATCTTCCAATGTTTCCTGTAGTGCAATGGCCTGGCTGAGTGACGTGCCGGGAATACGCAAGGCATGCATGGCAATATCGCCCTCATCCAGATTAGGGGCAAACTCACTGCCTAATTTGCTGGCCTGATAACCAAACACCACCACCAACGCTGAGGCGGCAATAACGACCAGCCAGCGCCCTTTCAGTACCCAGGTTAACGCGGGACGATACAAAGCCGCCGCGCCCCGAATAAGCGGGCTGTGTTTTTCTTTTACCGGCTTTTTAAATAATAAGGCAACCATGGCCGGCACAAAGGTGACAGACAGCAGCATAGCGCTTAGCAGCGCAATCACCACGGTAATGGCCATCGGATGGAACATCTTGCCTTCCACCCCTTCCAGCGCAAAAATGGGCAAATACACCACGGTGATAATAAAAACGCCAAATAATGCCGGTCTTATCACTTCCCGGGTGGCGTCAAATACCAGTTGCATGCGCTCTTTCAATGGCAGAGGGTTATTTCCCGCCTGGCTTAGCCTGCGCAAACAGTTTTCAACGATAATAATTGCCCCATCGACTAGCAAACCAAAATCCAGTGCACCCAAACTCATTAAATTGGCACTGACACGGGTTTGTACCATACCGGTAACGGTCATTAGCATGGCAAAGGGGATCACCAAGGCAGTTAAAAATGCTGCGCGGAAGTTACCCAGCAGCACAAATAACACCACGATAACCAGAATAGCGCCTTCTAACAGATTGGTTCGTACCGTTACTAACGTTTTATCCACCAGCGTAGTGCGATCATATACCGCCGTGGCCACCACGCCTTCAGGTAAAGTTGTGTTGATTTCTTTTAGTTTTTCGCCCACCGCATGCGCCACGGTCCGGCTGTTCTCGCCAATTAACATGAACACAGTGCTCATCACCACTTCACGACCATTTTGGGTCGCTGCGCCGGTTCTGAGCCCCTGGCCATTTTCGATATCTGCCACATCTTTAATGGTCAGTGCCGCGCCTTTGTCAGAGCGCAGCGGAATATCCGCGATAACCGCGATGTCTTCGGCCTGGCCGGGCATTCTGAGTAGCCACTGTGCACCGTTTTGCTCGATAAAACCGGCACCACGGTTTTGATTATTAGTAGTAATGGCATCGACGACATCAGCCTGCGTTAAACCAAACGCCAGCAGTTTTTCGGGTTTAAAGGCCACCAGGATTTCACGCTCAAAGCCGCCAATAGGGTTCACTTCAACAACGCCCGGCACCCGCATCAGTTGCGGTCTGATAGTCCAGTCATGTACGGTGCGCAAATCCATCGGCGTAATGGGCGAGCCATCTGCATGCGTTGCGCCAGGCGTGGCATCGACGGTAAACATAAAAATTTCACCTAAACCTGTCGCTATAGGCCCAAGTTGCGGCTCAAGGCCGGCCGGCAGCTCTGCACGGGCCGCTGATAAGCGTTCATTTACCAGTTGCCGGGCAAAATACACATCAGTTTTATCGCTGAAAATAGCAACCACCTGAGATAAGCCATAGCGGGATACTGAACGGGTATAAGTTAAACCCGGTAAACCCGCCAACGCGGTTTCCAATGGGAAGGTCACCCGCTGCTCCACCTCAAGTGGGGTATAGCCCGGTGCTTCAGTGTTAATCATTACCTGTACATTGGTAATATCGGGCACCGCATCAATGGGTAACTTCGTGAAGTTCCACAATCCTAATCCGGCTACGGCAAATACCATAACCAGCACCAGAAATTTTCGCTTGATAGAAAAGCGTAAAATTGATTCCAACATTATTTACGCTCCTAGTGGTCGTGAGAGGCGCCAGACTTTTCAATGTCGGCTTTTAAGATAAAGCTGTTCTGGCTAACGTACTCCGTACCCGGCTTCAGGCCACCGAGCACTTCAATCCATTCGCCGTCATGGCGTCCGAGCTCCAGCATGCGAACTTCGTATTGCTCGCCGACTTTGGCATACACTACGGTAAAATCCCGAAACGCTTGCAAGCCGGTACGTTTAACCGCCAGCGGCACATCTATTGTGGCCACTTCAATCCGGGCAGTGACAAAACTGCCGACAGTAAATTCATTTTGGCTATTTGGCAGCATTACCCAGACAATACGGGCCTGGTCATCGCGTACATGTGGCTCTACAAAGGCAATACTGCCACGGTATGTATTGTCTGAGCCTTCTACTTTTAAGCTAACCGGGGAGCCGAGCCGGACTTTTTGGTAATCTTTAGGGTATACCGCCAGTTTTGCCACATAGTGGCTGAGGTCGGAAATCGTCAGTAAAGCACGACCGGCGGTTTGCTCTCCGTTACCGGCAAACTGTTGCGTGACAACACCTGCTAAGGGCGCTTTCACCTGATAGGGCTGCAAACTCTCGTTGCTTTCGATAGTTAGTAAGGTTTGGCCTGTTTTCACTGTGTCACCAAGCGCGACATGCAACTTAGTGATTTCACCATCAAACCGGGCTGCAATAGTGCGCCCTGCACCGGTTGGCAGTGCCAACGTGCCATAGGCAGGGATCGTCTGGTGCAAGGTGGCCGGGCCTGCTATGTCGGTTTGAATGTCCATCGCCTCAGCCACGGCCTGTTCGATAGTGGTTCGGCCTTCAAAATTGTCATACTGCCAACGGTATGACTTGCCCTGATGTTGAGCTGTGATCGTCACCACAAAAGAATGCGGCTCGAATATTTGCATATCGCCGCGCAGTAACTCCCCCTGTGCCACAAAGTTGATATCGTCCACCCCATCGCCTAAACGGGTTAACTTGATATTCAAGTCTACTGTTGTCGGATCGACCGCTTTACCGCCAGCAGTAACCCACACCCGAAATTCAGGCGGTACACCGGTTTCAAAAATTGCCAGCTCCAACGCAAATTCACCGTCGCGTAGCATCCGCCCCCCGTGTGGGCCCTTTTCTGGTTCGGCTTGCTCTGCAGCAGGTGCCGATGCCGCCATTACTGTTGTAGGTAAAAAAGCGCTGGTGGCCATACCAATATTCAGTAATAGCGCCAGACTGATTGACGAAAACGTGCTGTTATTTTTCATAGTTTGTCTCACTGAGAAATAGAAGTACCGGTCAGGCGCTGAATTTCGATGTGCTGCAAATGCAGACTCTCAAACGCCTCAAGCAGTTGGGACTGGGCACTGAGCAATTCCCGGCGCACCCCGCTGTATTGGTTGTAACTGAGTTGCCCTTGCTCAAAGGCATTACTTGCCTCTGTTAGCGCCTGCTCTAAGGTGGGTACAATCGCCGTTTGTACGGTATTAATAACATGCTGTGAATGCGCCATTTCTTGCAGCAAAACATACAGCTGAGCATCCAGGGTTTGCATCAGGGCAGTTTGTTCGCTTGCCAACACATCCTGACGGGCTTGCAACGCTGCTAGCGTGCCGGCATTACGGTTGCTGCCCCCCCACGGAATGGACACACCGGCAACTACACCAAAGTCATCACTAGCTTCATAGCGACGCACCCCGGCGGTAAACTGCCATTGCGGTTTAGCGTCTATTCTTGCCAGCTCCATCTGCGACTGCGCAATGCGCTGAGCACTGCCGAATTGTTGCAGACGTGGGTTTTGTTTCAACTGTGCCAGTTGCTCTTCAACCGGCGGTACTGCCGGTATGTTCAGTAAATTGCCGTTTAGCTGATACTGAGTGCCCGGCGCTCCCCAAAGCGAAGCTAACTGGTACTGGCTGGCGTTGAGTTCATGCTCGACATCCTCTACCGCCAGTTCACGGCGGATCAGCTCTGCTTTTGCCAGCTGTATTTCAACACCTGAGCTTTTACCGGCTTGCGCCCGTTTTGAAATGGCTGCCACCACGTCCTTTGCCTGCTGCAGTGCTAACTGGTTGAGCTTAAGACGCTGTTGTTTCACCAGAATATCGATAAAGCGTTTTGCTACTTCCGCCGATAAATCAAGCGCGGTAATGTGCTTTTGCAGCGCCAGCGTATCGGCTTCACTTTTTACCGCACTAACCCGGCTGTCTATTTGCGCTTGCTGTAGTAGCCAGGAGAATGTCAGGGTAGACTGCATTCTGTTAAGGCCGCTGTGCTCACCTGTCCCCAGCGCATCTTCAACCATAAAGTCGATTTGCGGCCGCTCGCCAACCCCCGCTTGCTCAATTCGGCCCTGTAAAACGCGCTGTTGTGATACCAGCGCCTGCAAATCAGGGTGTTTTTCCAGGGTCAGGGTTATTGCATTAGCCAGGCTGATGGCCTGTGGTCTTGCCTCGGGCTCTTGCGCAGTGGCTGAAAGAGATAAACTTATCCCTATTAGCACCGCACAAAACCGATAGCCAATCGGTTTTTTGATTTTGCGTTTAAACAGCATAACTGTCATTCCCGGTCCTTATTTAATGGGTAATAAAGGTTTCAATAAAGTGATGCAGGCTATCCACCGTTGACGCCACCAGCAGCGGCGAACAGCTAAACAGCAGCAGGGCCAAAACGATTGCCGACCGCGATGTCGATAATGCAGGGTTAATCAGACACTGTACCCGCACACTGGTTTGGTCATTACCAAAGTAACTGGCTACGCCATCGCAATGCGGGCTTTTATTGCCGAAATTCAGATTGCGCTGTAAACGGGCGACATCAATAAGCGTTTGGGCAACATCAAGATTATCATAAGCATCTGTGGCCGCATGGTCGGCTATCTGCTCAGTCAGCAAGGTAAATTGCGTGATCAGACCACGGGCTATTCCTGCAGGGTAAAAACAGGCAAGAGCGGCGAAGACGGTCTTAAACAATGGATCTCTGGCCGCAACATGCGCCATTTCATGCCTGACGATAATATCAAGTTGCTGCGGGTTAACCTGTTGCTCTAGTGCTGTGGTTACAAAAATTTTGGGGCGGATAAGGCCAGCGGTAAAGGCCGTAGGAATAGACAACGCTAACGAATAGTAGCGACTCTGCTCAGTGGTTGTCTCTGGCTTAATATCAGACAAGCTTAGCAACGCTGTCATCGCGCTGGCTTGTTTGCGACGATAAAACACGTTACGCGCTATCGACCACGTTGCATAGGCCGCCGCTGAAAACAATGTAATAGCGTGCCAACTGGTAAAACTAAACAAATCGACATGATGCCAGTGCGCCAATCCATCCAGCCAGGTTGCGGCAAAAATATCTGGCAGGCTTGGCCACAGCACAGCGACACAACCGGCAGCAATCCACCAGGGAGCACTTACCAATGCCCATAAGATGGCCTTGCGCATGCCGAAAGTAAAATGCGCTAAGCGGTTTAATATGGTTCGGGAACTGATACAGAGCAGTACGACGCTGATAGCAAAAGCCAACACTGCAATACTGAGCAAATTCAGTACTATCGCCAGATCCCCAACCAGCATAATGCTTAGCTCCCTCTGCGCAGCTTACGCTGTGCTTCTATCAATGTCTGTAACTGATCCAGCTGAGCATCATCCAGATTAGCAGACGCTGAACTAAAAGCAGCAATCAGGCTATGTTCACCATCGGCAACAAAGTCGCTGGTTACGTTGGTGATAAGTTTAGCTATTAAGGCCTCACGGTCTACTTTGGCACGATAACAATAAGCATGGCCTTGCTTGGTGCGACCAAGCAATCCTTTTTTAAACAACCGATCGAGCGTGCTTTGAATGGTATTGAGTGAGTTTCCGCGCGACTGCCCAAGCACGGCATGTACCTGCTTGGCATCAGATTCAGCAGAATTCCACAAATAGTGCAAAACCTGTTTTTCTAATTCACCTAACTGCATAACACATTTCTCTTACCATACTGGGCATAATCATGGCACACTAAAAACCGATAGTCAATCGGTTTTTATAGAGGTACATATGGGCTGGTTAATAACTAAGTATCTGGTAACGGCGGCTATCGTGGTGGCGGCCTCCGAATTAGCAAAGCGCAGTGATAAACTTGGCGCGCTGATCGTGGCATTGCCGCTGGTTAGCATTTTAGCGATGGTCTGGCTGTATGTTGAGCAGCAACCAACTGAGAAAATTGCCAATCATGCCTGGTACACCTTTTGGTACGTCATACCAACCTTACCGATGTTTTTACTGTTCCCGTGGCTACTTCATAAACTAAGCTTCTGGCCAGCTCTGGCCGTTGGTGCATGTATTACGGTGCTTTGTTTTTGGTTATTCGCGGTGGTGGTGAAAGTGTTTGGGATTGAACTGCTTTAGTACTAAAGGACGGACTCACTGCATAAAAAGCTAAACACTTAAACAGCCTTTCTAAGCTTTAGATAGACAGCACTTTGATTATTTAAAGATAGTGTAGGTAATTCGTATGCCAGATCTGCACTTTAATGTTCATTCAAGTGCATTAAAGTGCAGATTTATAAATGGATTAGCGACAAAGCGCTTGCCTTGTAACTAACTCAGTTAATTTTGATACTATTGTCACCACATCAGCTAAATTTAACAGTTATATAACAATAGACGTTTTGAGTGATTTTAATCAGTAATGTCCGCTTTTAGTTCTATGCGGGATAGCACGCTAATTTTTAGGTACGAATTTATTAATTGAAATTCGAAAACTCTGTACTTTAAATTTGGCATGCCAAATTTTAGTCACCACTCTTCGCCAGTATCAGTTCTGCCAGATCGTCTTCAATGCAAAACAGGTAGGCGGTTGGCACGTGCAACACCTTAGCAAGTGCTATAACGGTTTTAAAATCTGGCGCATGCACACCCCGCTCGTACTGGTTCATTCGCGCAGAAGCTACAAAGCGATCGATCCCAGCAAGAATGCCGAGCTGCTTTTGCGACAAGCCACGCATGAGGCGGGCTTGCTTCAAGCGCTTTGGTAAGGGCGAACCGTCAGTATTATTCACAGTGTGAGATATTGGCTATTGAAAACTAAGATTTTCTTAGCTTTAATAGCAGCTAGATACTAAGGAATACTTAGCACCTGAGTTTCAGGCTGGCGAATATTAAAGAAGTGAGAATATGAAGATATCAATAGTAGCTCTAACCTGTGCTGTAGCCCTTGCTTGTAATGGTTGCGTTACCGTAACCAACAGCAAAGGCGACAAGTACCAGCTGTCGACAAACGGCCTAAACAACCTTAATTCTGGCGAGAGCAATGCTGTTTCCAGCGCTAATGTTCAAGCTTTAGCAATATGTAATGGCACTGCGCAGCTGGAACTGTTAAAGCAAAACTCTGAGTTTCACGATGCGGCTTATGTCGGCTATCACCTGGAAGGCAGCAAACCAGTTATTTCTCTGGAGAAGTTTGTGCAAAGTAAAACTGAGAAATTTAATGAGTTCGAACGGACAAGACGACAGCAGGCATTCGACACCTATTATGGCGAGAAGCAGTATAGAGACACTTACTACGTAACCGGAATGGCTGAGCTAGGCGAATATGATTTTACAACGCAATCTTTTCCTATCACTTACTACAATCAGTTCGAAATAACGCTTGATGGCCAAGGTGCATATATTTACTCAGTTCAAACAGACCTCTTCAACAATGTGGCCGTTCCAGCTGAACAAGCAGAAGCTTACTTAAAGTGTATAACCAAAACACACCACGGCGAAATGAAAATAGAGCCTGAGTTGGCTTTAGCCCTTAGTGGCACTGGCAATAAGAGTACTCACAGCAAGAGGCGTGTCCGCTATTACGCATCGTTTAATGACGTAGCAAGCCAGGGGAATCAGCTGGTACTGACGCCGGATACAGTGCTACTTGAAAGCAATGCTGGCGATTGCAGCTCGGTAATCACGCCGACCAAAGGCTAATTTACTAATAAAAATTTGGCATGCCAAATTTCTATAGAAGGTACTAATTATGTTAGGTAAAGTATTAAAAGTGACAGGCTTGGTAGCTCTTGGGGCTTTAGAGGTTATCTTGTCTGTCTCCGACGAAGATGACAGCGACAGTGATCAACTAGATATGTTGGATGACGGTATGGGCAATGTTATTGCTGATGGCGAGCATATGAGTCGGTCAGAAGCGGAAGATGCTCAGGCTTTAGGTCAGCTATACGATACCTTCTACTAAATTTCCTGTAATAGGAATTTGGCATGCCAAATTCTACACAGAATTTAGGCCGCAATAATTAACGCGCACAACGTAAGAAACGCAGAGACCATTGCAACATACAGCGCTTTTGCTGCAAGTTTATTCGTCCGCTCAGCTTGCTGGATGGCAAGATAAGACAAATAGCTGAAGTAGGCATTAGCATTTAGCTGCCAGTTCTGTTGCTCATTTTCGATATGCGCCCCGGTAATGGTGGTATATTTATCAAGACTACCCGGCTGTTGGGGGTCAAGACAGATATCACGCATAATTTTTGCTATCTGGTAGTTATTAATCCCATTAAGGTCATTCGCAGCAGTATTTAAACCGAAAGACTCCTTTTTCTCCGCTTTGGCTAGTATGTATTCGGTTACCCGGAGTACATCTGGTTTTAATTTGTCTGCTTTTACCGCTTTATTCATAACGAGTCCTTAAAGCTGATGCGGTCTGGTGCCACGACATGACGGATAATTAGAGCAACCATAGAACTGGTTGCCCGCATTTACGCCCTTCCTAGCCGTTCTAAGTACCATTTCACTGCTACATACCGGACAACTTATTGCTGACTTCACTGACGATATCACTGGTTTGGGAGTTTGTGGCATTCTGCCTTTTATCGCACCAACCAATAACCGGCCATCTATCAGCTGGATATTCTTTCCGTCTGCGAATGCCTGAGCGTCGTCAGTAAACTGCCCAGAAGTTACCACAAAAGCACCGGCTGCCTGCTCTGCTACCATAACACCATACAGCTCACGCACTACGCTCACCGGCACTTTGCTTGCTTTCCAATGTTTGCATTGCACCAAATAGGTTTTAAAATCGCTGGCTGTGAGCCGCAAATCGATACCACCGTCGGCACCCTCAGTGGTTTCAGAAACTTTGTAACCCTTTTCCCAAAAGAACTGACCTACCAGCATTTCAAATTCACGCCAGCTTACAGAGGCCAGCACATCCTGCACCGGCGAAGTGTCATACCGAACGTTATTTAGCAGCGCTACTCTTTTAAAGTTTGCAAAAAACGAAGCGACAGCACCGAGCAGAAAAATAGGTGGGATGATATAACGCAGCCAATACGCAAATTGATAAATCATCATTCCTGAGACTTGTGCAGCAGGATTTTTAGGATCAATTACCGGCATTACGGCTTTGCTGTCCAAATAAACAAACAGTATCACTGCTAAAGCAACACTTAACCACCAGGGTAGTTTGCTGGCAACAAAATACAGATCTTCGATAAAGCTGGTTTTACTTCTTCGGGCCATATCCTTGCCTAAAATTTATCCTTGCTAAGTGCCATCGCATTATCGGCATCAATGAAAACAGCGATCTTTTCCTTATCTTTCAAATGCGTTATCCCTAACTGTTTAAAGCTGTATGTACCGACTTTAGTGGATTATGGTTAGTGATGCAATAAATGAAAAAAACACCCCTTATAACCAATGACAAACCCTATAGATAAATCCGTTAGCCATTATATGTAATGGACCAATGCACCATTTTAAAATTAGTTTATGTTGAGTTACCTAAGTAACAATTATAACAATGACACATTGTTCGAGGTCAGTTACTGCGAGTGATTAGAAATCTCTTGGTGCTTTCATATTCATTGTCTGCCCTACTATAACCATTATTTTTATAACGCTTTTGCCGGATAGCTGTACGCAACTTATGTATCTCTGCGGTGCCAAGTGTTGCGACCATCACCCCTTCAATATCGACACAAACGCGATCTACCGCATCCAGGTATTCCTGATCACGTAGTTCCAGCATGGCTTTTTCCAACGTCAGCGCAGCTTGAAGTAGTCTGACCCGGTTTTTACCCTTGGTAATGGTAGTATCGCTGCTGTAGGCGCGGCGTGAGAAAGTAAACACCAGCAGGTACTCAATTACGTACTCCAAATCCTGAACGTCTATTTTGGTTGATGCGACTCTTGCCATGCTGAAAACCTAATTACCGTTATTTAGTTAACGTCTGAAAAATTTGGCATGCCAAATTTATGTTAGCTGGAGTCTAAGCGAAGGCGACAACACAGTTCAGCGAAAAGCTCCCCCCAATTTTCACAGGCTTTTTTTCGGTACAACCAGCGAAGCCAGAAGCAAAGAATTTGGCATGCCAAATTCCCAAAGTAGCAACAAAAGATTTAAGGTAGGCATCATGAGCAAATGCCTCCCTTTTTTTGACTGGCTGCGCCAGACGCTGTGTACAACGCTCATTAACATGGCTGTACACAGCGTCTGGCGCAGCATGGAGCTTTTACACGCAGATTTTTAATTGCAGATTGCAACGAAAATCCAAAACGACTAGACTTTAAGCGTAACTCGGGCTTATGCCCAACATCAAGAAAGGCGCTTCTGGCTGCCTGCAATATGTCACCCATCAGGGCAATCATTTAAATCCCACTATATTAACGCGTTTAATCGCCGCGTTTTCCTTTAGCGTTTTCCCTATGTACGGCGTGATCAGTCCGGCCGGTTTATCTAAACAATCGGGGCGAATAGGCTTAATTGCCGCTGAACTGGAGCAATCCAGTCAGTTAGTTCTTACAACTCTACACCCCTATTCCCTGACAGGTATTTGCAATGACTAAATTTGATGTTGAAACAGAACTGGCCAAGTTAAAAGCTGAAACCCGAGAACTCCGGCAAAAGCGGTTTAAAAACTCAAGGCTAAATGCTTATCGTGGCGAGCTGGTAACGATGCATAAAGAAGGCGCAACTGTTGCCGAATTGCAGCGTTGGCTTAAAGCCAAACGCATTTCGGTAGCCTGGACTACCGTTAAACGCTGGTTAGATAACCGTGGCTAAATTCGCCAAGCCAGCCAAACAAGCTGCAGCTGTAATGAGACAGCTGCAAGGCGATGTGGTTAAATCAGTCGGCTCAGTGCGTAACTATGAGCAGGCGTTAACCACTATTGCTGACTACTGCCAACAAATGAAGCTGCCGAGCTTAAGGGCGATGTCGATAGATGACGCCATTACCTATCTGGAGTTACGCGGCCAGATTGTTGGGCAGAAAACGCTGGATCTTGAGCGCCAAGCGCTACAAAAAATGCTCCATCATGTCAGTAAGGCGCTACCGGAAAATTCCCGTCTACCGGTTATAAAATCTGAACATCAACAAGTCTTAAAATCTCGCGCTTACTCTGAGCGGCAAGTAGAGATCGTTGCTGGCAAACAACAAGCGTCAAATTCCCTCGCTACACAGATAAGCTATGCTGCTGGTTTACGTGCTCACGAACTGCTAACGCTGGCACGCTGCAATGAACGGTCCGCAGATAAGCGACCTGCCAACGAACACAAATGGGCTGGCCGTGATGGTGTTTTATATACGGTACAAGGTAAAGGAGGTCTGATCCGTCAGGTACTGTTGCCAACCAAACTAGCTGAAGAGTTGGAGCAACATCGCAGATCACAACCTGTTACTGTGCGCGACCGGGACATTAACTACCTAAGCCGGTATAACATTGCCGGAGGCCAGCGCTGGTCTAACTCATTTAGCGCGGCATCTAAGCGAGCCCTCGGCTGGTCACGCGGCGCTCATGGTTTACGCCATAGCTATGCCCAACAGCGGATGTATGAGTTGCAAATGCAGGGGTTAACCAGAGCAGTAGCGCTGGAAACCGTTTCACAGGAAATGGGGCATTTTCGACCAGAGATTACCGAAACGTACCTTAGATAGGAATTTGGCATGCCAAATTCCTATCTAATGGTCGATGAGATAATATACTGCTTCAATACTCAACTGCGCTGGATTAATTGAGAAATCAAGACTGTGAGTTTTTCAATCAGTTCATTACCATATTATTATCCTAGCAAGCAGATTTTTAAGTTGGCGAGCTAGAAGCGGAGTATTCGGCTTCGGCCGTTTTAAAAGCCCCCTTTACGCATTTATAACTTTGTAGAAACCGACTAAGCCCAAAATGAGCCCGCAAAAGAAGCCAACAAATATAAAAAAACCGGCGTTCACCAAGAAAAAAATGTAACCACCGAAAGCTGCAGCAAAACCTGCGCCGAATAGTCGAGTCATGTTCAAGTCCGCAATCTTCGACTTCTCTTCGTCAAGATGGTCTATGAAGTAATGACATATATAGAAAATTAATAGAAGAGGAATTGATGCTCCTAGTAGCACAAGATATAAAACTGCAAAACCGCCAACAGGCAAGGCCCCTTCCGCTGCTAGAACGATGAGTGCAGATGAAACCGTTGCCAACGCCACTGCAGCATTCTTGTATAACTGTTCAAGATCTTTCTTCATGCTTGACTCCTCTAACAAAATCAATTTAATAACATGAACTTAAGCACATGTCACATATGAAATTACAGCATGGCTAGCTTACTTACCATATCTGATAAGTGTGGGCTTTAAAAAAGGCGAACCAACTTTAACTTTCATTATTCTACCAATAACGCTTGAAAGCTAAGATACTCTTAGTTTTAATAAGCCTTGAAATGCTAAGTATTTCTTAGTTATAAATTTGGCATGCCAAATTCCTCTTTAAGGAACGGATCTTGTCGCTAGGTAATTCTGGAGAGTACATGAATACCGATAATCTTTATCAGATAGCAGAGCTTCGGCCATTTATACCGGCTATTATCGAGTTACAAAACCGTATTACTGGTATCGAGAAATACTGTGAACCGTTAGGTTTTGAGCTGGCAGAATCTTACGAGACTGAAGAGCAACTGTTTCACGATTTGTTTAGCCAGAAAGCCTTTGCTTTTCAGGTTAGCAACGAACAAGAGGAGTGCTGGGATATCCTGACTGAAACCTTCACTCAATTTGCGGCGCGCAGTACTGACCTGACCTTCGCTGCTAAAGGCAATGCACAGGAACGTTTACAAGCCATCAGTAAATGGCTGATCCAGCTTTGCGACTGGAGCCAATCCGGTGTCTCAAATACTACCCGCCACTAGGCACCAAGCTGCACTTAAAGCTTTACATCTGCAAGAAAATTTGGCATGCCAAATTTTTAGTTGGCCTCCACCAAGAGGTTTTACCTGCCAATCTGAAAAACCTACCCTAAACTGACCTAGGGTTCTTTGAGATTTTTCGGAGAATATATGCACAATTGGTAAGCACTGAAATCATCGCTAAGAGAAGTGCTTTACCATGAAAACACAAATGTTTTATCGAATCGACGAAATTGCAGCTTTGCTGCATGTCTCGAAACAAACACTGTACAACCATATCAACCATAACAAAAAATCAGCTGATCGCTACCCTATTCCACCTTACATCCGAATTAACGGACGCTTGCTGTTTTCTGTCTCAGAGTTTGAAGCTTGGGTTAAAGCCCAACCTCGAAATTGATTCAGATAACGCGCAATGAATAATGCTGTTTATCAGTGCGATCTAACCTGGCCGTACAAACTGAAATCTGATCTGTTTTCTCTGATGCTACCTGTTTTTGCATTAGATGGAAAAGCTACCAATGACGCAACTATTTATTATAAGGGGCTGTACCTAGAGATAACTACTATAAAAAATTCCATAGGCAGAGCCACGATCAAGGACAAAGCCATTCTGGTTTTCTGCCTAAGCCAACTGATGGCCAAACTTAATAACTCGTATGAAACAGGCAATATCGCAGCGTTTACCGCATACGACTTTTTAACCACAATAGGCAAAGGCACAACAGGTAAAGACTATAAAGACCTTGAAAAGTCGCTTCAGAGACTTAACAACACCCGAATAACCACAAATTTGACAGTGAAAGGGATTAGTCTGCCCACAGAGGCTCGGCTTATCACAGAATACCGATATATCAAAACGTCAGCAGCCAACTATATTGAGGTAACACTGCCTGAATGGCTACTCGAATGCGCCCATAAAGGCATAGTACTAGACTTGCATAGCACTTACTTTGAGTTGTCTCGACCTTTGCATCGCAGAATTTACGAAATCTGCCAACAAAAATGTGGAGGGATTTACCCAAAAGGAAAAATCTCTGTCAGCAACCTACATAGATTAGTTGGAAGTGGCAGCTCTGTGGCTAAATTCCGTTGTGTCATACGTGAACTCACACAAACGTGGAACCTTGAGCATTTCAATTTAACCCTTAATAAATCGATTCTTCACATCAGCAAAACTTTGCAAAAATCAGAACACCCCACTGCAAACACCGTTGCAAATAAAGATCAAAGCTAGCTGTGTATAGCCAGTGGGGAACCTGTAAAAACCATCGTACTTTTAGGAGTGGATAGCCACGTACTTTTGGGAATTTTTATCGTACTTTTGGAAATCGCTATTCTATGATTATGAGGAAAAAATTTACCTTGCAAGGCTTACTTGGCAAGACTTACACTCGTAGAACGATTATAGAAACAAGATTTTGTAACTCTTTATCACTAAAAAGAAAAATAACTTATTATTAATGCCTCCAGAGTCAGGTTTTTGCAATGTTTGCCATGTCGACAAATAGACACTGCGGTCAACGACGCTACAGCACCAAAAGCGGACTTTACAGCAAGCTATATCTATGTAGTTCGATCTCCACTGCATTTTGTTTAAGTGCATCTGCAGAGATACTGAGAAATCTTGGTAATACACTGTTGTAAATATCAGAAGTAGACTGTAGTTTGTTATAAAGTGGTACGTTAAAACTCGGGTCTACTATGAGTAGGGAAGAAGATTACATAATAGATTTCTTTAAGGTTTACGATCTAAAAGCTGAAAAAATCCCAGAGTCATCCGAGGAATCTCCGGACTTTCTTATAAAGCTGGGTTATGAAAATATTTTAGTAGAGCTAAAGACGAAAATAGATAGCTCTGATCTTATAGAGAGAAGAGAGGAAGCCTTTGAAAAAGGTGAGGCTTACGCTAGAACAACTGTAATTGGCAGACATAATGCGATTTCCAAACGGATAAGGAAAGCATCATGTCAGTTAAAATCCCAGAAGAACAAGCTTGGTGCTGACTATTGTTTTGTGTTCTTACTAGCTAACGGTGTGTATCAAAGTGAGCAATTAGGTATTTTTGAAACGTCTTTGTATGGTGATAAAGACATAATCCCAATGGGGGATGATTTCGATAAAGGTGTAAAGAAGTGTTATTATTATACAAATAGTGACTTCTTCAATAATAGAGAAATTCTTGATGGTGCATTCATATTAAGCGGAAACTTTGGTCGATTATGTATCAACAGCGTTTCAGAGAATTATAGTAACACTATAAAATCCCGGTTCGTAGAAACTTTCAGGCCAGGGGTTCTATGCCCTATTGAACGGGAGGGTAAAGGCGAAGCATACGTAATCGATGCTCCTATTGATCGCTCAGATGAAAATGCTCTTAATAACTACCTCTGTGAGAAATATAATCTGAATAAAGTAGTGCCCTTCAATTGGCCGCAAATCACTGTAACTTCAAAAGTAAAGGTGGATGACTGAAGATTTTAACAAATCAATTAATTTCGTTCCGTCGGCACCGGACAGCTAAAAGTATGGCTTCGCCACAACCCCGCGAACTATCAAACATGGAGAGTTAGTCATTATGCACATAGAAACCGTCTGTATTCGTAATTTTCGGCGACTAAAGAGTGTTCGCATCGATCTCGCGTCAGATATTTCTATCTTCGTTGGGGCTAATAACAGCGGAAAGACATCAGCAGCGCACGCCCTCCAATTATTCACTTCAGCGTCTAAGGACAAATTTTCACTTCACGACTTTAGTGCTGAATGTTGGGAAGCAATCAACTCATTTGGCGAAGGTGTTATTGACATCGAGCTACCAAACATTGCCATCGACATATGGTTTAGCGTAAAACCAGCCGACCTTCATCGAGTAATCGATTTGTTGCCTAGCTTAGAATGGCAAGGTAGCTTAGTCGGGATTCGAGTAGAGTTCGCTGCTGTAGACACTCTGGCATTAAGAAGCAGTTTCCAAGAAGTTCGAAATCGCGCTCGTCAGGCGGTTATTCAAGCTACAGTTCAAAATCCTAGTATTGGTGTATATGACCCACAACCCCGCACCCTTTGCGACTTTTTATCGGATACCTCAAATAACTATCTGCGAAAAAGTTTTGAGTTAAATTATTACGTTCTTGACATCGCGCAGCATGACAGCAACCTTGTTGCTTTAGATGGTTACAAACCTCTACAACTGATGCCTGGCAAAGGCCGTAGCGGCAAAGATGTGCTGAATAGCCTCGTCAAAGTAGATTGCTTGCACGCTCAACGCCATCTTTCAGATTCTAATAGCGGTTCTCGCTCTGAGGACCTGTCTCGTTGTTTGAGTCGTTTCTATGAAAGAAACCTCGAAAAACACGGTGAGGATCACGAAGCACAACGAGCGCTTTATCAATCTGAGACCATGTTAAACGACCATCTTGAACGGGTCTTTGGCCCCACACTCGAACAATTAGCTCAACTTGGCTATCCTGGAGTTCACAACCCTCGGCTGTTGATTAAGACAGCTCTTAATCCTGCCACTATCCTCAGCAGTCACGATGGTGCTCGCGTTCACTACGCTTTAGGCTCCGAAGGTCGTACGGAGGCTACTCTGCCAGACCGGTACAATGGGCTTGGTTTCAAAAACTTGATTTACATGGTTGTTGAACTTCTTGATGCTCACGCCAGATGGATGGAACTAGAAGAAAACCGTCCTCCGCTCCATTTGATATTTATTGAGGAGCCAGAAGCGCATCTGCATGCTCAGCTGCAACAGGTTTTCATTCGTAAAGTACTGGATATCCTTGCAATCCCCGAAAAAGACATACCGTATTGTACCAGCCAGCTTGTGATAACTACGCATTCGCCACATGTGCTCTTCGAACGTGGCTTTAAGCCCATCCGTTATTTTCGTCGAACGACCGATGAAGGAGTCCAGCGTTCTCAGGTTCTCAGCATGGCTGCATTTTATGAGACAGCCAACGATCCGAGCATTCCATCTGATCGCACTAGAGACTTCCTTGAACGTTATTTAAGACTCACTCATTGCGATCTATTCTTCGCGGACGCAGCGATTCTGGTTGAGGGCAATGTCGAGCGATTACTGATGACTCAAATGATCGCTAAAGCCGCACCTAAGTTGCAGTCAAACTACCTGAGTATCCTTGAAATAGGTGGTGCATTCGGCCATCGATTCAAAGGTCTCATCGACTTCTTAGGCCTTACTACGTTGATAGTTACCGACATAGACAGCGTATTCCCTCCTATCGTCAGTGCTGACAACCAACAGGACGAGGACGCACAACCTAATGACGACGATGATGCTAATGCACCTCCCGATGTTGATGAAGAAGCGGAAGAGGCTGAAGTTGCTCGCCGAGGACGCAAGGCGTGCATGGTTAATGAGGCTGGAGCGCTCACGTCAAATCAAACGTTGGTAAAATGGCTTCCAGGTTTCAGTTCCATTACCGAATTGCTGGCTGCGTCAACCGAACAACGTACTCAACAAAGAGTAGTATCTAGTGATGCATTAGTGCGTGTTGCTTACCAAACTCCAGTTAACGTTACTTGGCGAGGTATAACTGCATCCCTAACAGGGAGGACTTTAGAGGAGGCTTTTGCGTTACAAAATCTAGTATGGAGCCAAGATTTTGAGCGCAAAGATCTTGGATTACGTATTAAAGGGGCGAACAATTTAGACTTGAATGATATTGCGCAAAGCTTGTACCGCAAAGTTAAGAATACCAGTTTCCACAAGACTGACTTTGCCTTAGCTCTGCTGGCCCATAATCCAATAGAATGGGTTGTTCCGACTTATATAGCAGAGGGTCTATGCTGGTTGGAGGATGAGATAGCGCCTTCATCTGATGATGAAGTAGATCACTTGGCAAGCATCGCGGATATTGGCATATGACTAGCCGTATCGGGCAGCCAGATACACAGGCAGATCTGGAGTTACGTGCTTGCTTGGACGAAACCCCACCATCTAGTTTCGTTATGGTCGCAGGTGCTGGGTCGGGAAAGACAACATCACTAGTGAAGGCCCTCGCCCACATTGGGCAGACGAGGAGAACTGAACTAAAAACTCATAACCAGCAAGTTGCTTGTATAACTTACACTGAGGTAGCTGTTAACGAAATCTGGGGGGATGTGGGTCATGATTCGCTGTTTCACGTATCAACAATCCATAGTTTCTTCTGGATAGTAATACGTCCGTTTCAGTTCGATCTAAAAAAGTGGATTCTCGCTCGTATTAACGAAAAGATCACCGAAGCTCAAGAGCATCATGACAAGCCAAGAACCCGAGAGGCAACACGCGAAGGATTGCTTAAAGATATCGCGCGTTATCAAAGACAGTTGGAGGTTGTACAGCACCTGCAGCATTTCACATATGGAGCTGGTAGTGATTTTAGTCGTGGCGTACTTGGCCACTCGGACGTCATAAATGCAGCTGTCACTTTGATTGAACAAAGCCAGCTCTTTCGTGACATTATCGCGAGTCGTTATCCAGTAATTTTCGTTGATGAAAGCCAAGACACTAGATCTGATATCGTGGCAGCCTTTCGCAATATTGCAGACACTACTGAGGTAAAGTTTTGTTTAGGTTTTTTTGGCGACCCAATGCAAAAAATTTATATGGATGGCGCAGGTGCGATTGACACACCGGTTAACTGGAGACAGATCACAAAACCCGAAAATTTCAGATGCCCGTTACGCGTACTAAAAGTTGTAAACGCTGTGCGCCAATCTGGAGACGGATTAGAACAAACTCGAGGGAGAATGAGTGAAGTAGACGGAGTTCTGGTGCCAATCGAAGGTTCGGCTAGAATCTTTCTACTGTTTGCTGACGATAATCGTTCAGAGAAAATGGCAAAGGTTCGTGAATGGCTCCGATTAGTCAATAACGATGAGCTTTGGAAGAGTGATGACCGTACAGCAGATGTCCGAGCGTTAGTAGTAGTCCATCGCATGGCTGCGACTCGGCTCGGTTTCCCAAACCTATATTCAGCTCTAAACGACAATGCTCCCCCTAGCTTAAAGGAAGGGCTGAAGGATGGCAGTAGTTGGCCGCTAAGACCCTTTGTTACATATCTACTGCCTTTGACGTTGGCCGTCCACCAAGATCGTAAGTTCGATGTCATGACCTTATTACGTACCAATTGCCCTATTTTGAGTTCGACGAATTTGTCCAGCGCTAACACAGCAGATATTCTGTTAGAACTACGGGCGTCCACTTTAGAGCTTACACGCCTCATGCGTTCCAGAGACGCCACCATTCGGGATGCAATTAATTTTGCATTTAAAGCCGGTATATTGCAGCTTGAAGAAGCATGGCAAAAGTATTTAGGCTCAAATTCAGAATCTCTAGAAACTGACAGCAATGATTCTGAAATACCTTCCGTGATTGCCTTTTTGGACTGCAACATCAATGAGCTGACTGGTTACAGTCACTACCTTGAGGACCTATCACCGTTTGCTACCCAGCAAGGCGTCAAAGGAGCAGAATTCGAACGAGTTATGGTATTGATTGACGATGAAGAGGGGCAAAATCAAAAGCAGTTTTCCTACGGTAAATACTTTGGCATAACGGAGCTGTCTGACACCGATAATCAGAATATTGCAATTAGAAAAGATAGTGTAATTGAACGGACAAGACGACTCTTTTACGTATGCTGTTCACGAGCCACAAGAGACCTTGCCGTAGTTATGTTCGTTACGGACATTGAAGTAGCTAAAGAAAAGGTTCAACAGTCAGGACTGTTCGAATCTGCCGACATTATTGATGAAGCAACTATTGACGCTACTTTCAGTTCAAATTCATAGCGTGACAATAGAGCGCATTGATGAAAACCGATCTCAACAAGAAAATACAGCAACTCTACGATATGACATTTTCAAATGATGAGAACGATGAGTTTCCATGAAGAAATGAAAAGAGGTAAGCAATGATAGAGGTCTATCCACATCTATTTGTTGGTAATGAAATTGATGCAACAACCGTATTAAAGGAAAATGGTTGGTACATTATTCATGCCTGCAAAGAACCATATCACCGACAAGCTCTAGGTTACTCTGGCAGAGGCGCACCGAATTCTCACCCAGAATACTTAATCGCGAAACGAGATGGTCGACTAATTCTTAATTTAGTTGATGCACCTGATCCTGCGTATATTTCAAAAGAAATCATGGATGCAGCTGTAAGTGCCATCGTTGAAAACATTTCGGTTAGAAAAGTTCTTGTGCATTGTAACCAAGGTATGTCACGTTCGCCGACAATTGCCCTACTGTACCTCTTGAAACATACCAATGTGCTCAAAACTAACGACTTGGCGAGTGTGTCTGAAACATTTTTAGGACTTTATCCATTGTATAAGCCTGCTGGAGGTGTTGCAGGATTCGTTGAAAAAAACTGGCTTGATTATGTAGGGAGAGCATAACTTTATCCTATGGTAACGCCTGTAACTCAAGTAATTCAAATTCCAAGAAAGAGCAGTTGGAACGAATAGGGTGCGTTCCAGAGCTTGAACGATAAGTCCACAATCCGCTCATCGTTGAATTTTGATCTGTGCTAAAAGCAGGCATTTGCCCATACATATGGACAAATATGTAGAGTTCTCTACTGTAATCAGAGCGCAGGTACATTTTGAGCAAAAAAACAGGCATATTTATTTGTTGCTGAAGAGGGAGAAACAATCTAATTTAGAAACTTAGAGTGAATCAACCTAAAATTACAGATAAAAAAACACACTTTTGATAGCTTTCTACAAAAAGATTAACGCAGGCTAATTATTTGCTAGAACCAAATAAAGTGTGCCAGCACAACATACCAATAATAATCTCCTGCGTGAACGATACTCTCCGCTAAACCTAATTAGGGATAAAAAATTGTCTGAGCACATAAAGAAGAGAATAGTTAAAGGCCTCATTGACGAAATATCTTGCTTAGACGCAACAGGTATAGAGCTAGTTGGTCACAATTATATTTCACTGCGCGAGAATCAACCTCTTATTCATCATGGACTGAATAAGGACTATATGCCTTCTGGCTATACAGTGGACACATTTTCTGATGACTCCTCAATTGTCGGAGAATACAGTGCGGAGAAAGGCTACTTCGATTACTCAGGTAAAAAAGAAGCACCTATTTATTCGAAAATAAATAAAGATGTACTTCATGCCTTAGGTCATAAAGGCGGCTCGGGTCCAGACAAGATATATCTAATTAGTAATCAAGAAGAAAATCCATCTTTTCGTGCAAATTTTAATTCTACAAATATTGGTCTGCAATATGCAAAACGCCTAATAATAATTGATGCTCGAGAACTTGCTAAAGGTGTATATGAGCAATCAATAAACAATCCCACCGCAGCAGATTTTTACAAACAATATTTCCCAACCTTCTCTCAGAATATGGATAATTATGAGTACTTTGGAAAATTGCCAAATGCTTGTGATGGACATGTGCTCGCTGAAGAAATTTTCGGTGCCGTTAGCAATCACTTTAAAAGTGGAAATAGTATTTGTGTATTGCATGGAATCAGTGGTTCAGGAAAGACGCAAGCTGCTATTGATTTCGTTAGAAGAAATAAATTAACTTTTCCTAATTATATTTGGATTGGAGGTGAGGATTGGAATTCTGATGCATCACTTAGCTCTGTCCAGAGAAATCGAGGAGGGGCACCGGTTAATGTAGCTGGGTTATTTAACTCTGAAAAATCGATCCTTGTGATTGATCATAGGTATGATCTTTAGGAGTTGAAGAGGTGCTTCATTCGTGATCTAATTGATTTACCAGAAAAAAAAGATCACCTTTGCAGGCAAAACGAATGAAGCAACAACAAGATACCCGATTTTCGAGCGCTTTTGAACGATTTTTTTCAGCAGCAGAGCTTGATGCGCTTGGCAAGCAATCAGGCTTTATGAAGCGGCGGCGGCAGGTGACGCCACAGAAGTTTTGCATGGCGCTGGTCAGTGCGCTGGGTGCAGGAACAACGAATTCGATTGCCGATGTGCACCGGCAATTTAACCATATGCACTCAACGGACATAAAGCTTAAACCCTTTCATAAACAGTTGGTTAAAATGGCTGCTCCTGAATTTATGCGTGAAGTGTTTGAAAAGGCGCTGGCTCTGCATCTCCCTGATATGTTTGCTATCAGGAATAAATATCAGGACATGTTCAAGCGCATTATTTTACAAGATGGCACCAGTTTCGCTGTACATGACGACTTAATGTTCTATTTTCCAGGACGTTTTAATGAAAATAGTCCGGCAGCGGTTGAGTTACATGTCACTTATGACGTGTTTAAGGGGCAACCTGACGGTGTTAGTCTGACTGAGGACACGGCACCCGAGCGGGACTATTTGCCTTCACCCGCCTCTTTATCAGGCTGCTTATTTATGGCAGATGCAGGTTATTTTTCAAAAGCTTATATACAACAGCTTCAAGAAGCCTGCGCGTATTTTATTATGCGGATGTGTAACCGTGTTAATCCAATGGCGGTTTGTACTAAGACTCAGCAGATGAAGCCGCTGAAAACATGGTTAAAAGAATTACCCAATGCAGGTGTATTGGATTTAGATGTGCAGTGGCCGAATGGCCCGGTTTATCGTTGCGTTGCATTTGCAGCATTAGATCACAAAAAACGTCATGTATTGGTCTGCACTAACCTTGACCGTGAGCAGTTTCCTCCAGCTGTTGTGGGTGATTTTTATCGTGTTCGCTGGCAAATAGAATTATTATTCAAAGAGTGGAAGTCGATGAATAATTTAAATAAATTCGATACAGGTCATGCCACAATCGTTGAGACATTAATTTGGGGTAGCTTGCTGGCAGCAACCTTAAAACGCTGGCTAATCAACGCGGCACAAAAGAAGTATAACCGGGTGTTGTCGCTTTTTACCGGAGCAAAAACTGCCCATATGTGGTGGATACCATTTTGCTTTGATATAGCCATGAGTCGTGGTACGGATTTAGCAAAAGCCATGAATAACGCGCTGGCATTTTTAGCGCAACATTGCCAACGGCAAAATGTTAAACGAGACCAAATAAGTGGCGTATATAAGCTGCTTAATAACACAAATAAATCATTGGGTTAGGTCGTTAAGGTCATACGTATGTGTGATTGATAATGTTAAGACAGGACTAGAAGAAAGTAATTTTGAAGAGCTGAAAGCTGGGTTTTCAAAAGGAGGAGTTGTTCTAGTAACCTCTCAAATTTCAGTGCCGCAAAGTTCAATATATCTCTCTATTCCTCAGTTTTCGATAGATAGCGCACTGGCACTCATCGGGGAAAATGCTTCGTCAGCTTCTGCATTATGTAGAGAATTCATCTCAAGATGCCGGTTTTCACCATTGATCCTATCAATGACCAAAAAACTAGGTTATGCACAGGGGATAAATAAGGAAACTATTTATCGTGAGATTCTAAATGAGCCAGAGTTGATTGATGACTCCAGTGGTGCATCAATTGTAAGAAAAATTCTTTCTGGTTTACCTCCAAGTTCTCTTGAAGCATTAAAAAAAATAGCAAATACAGGAATAAACTCGCATGACATTGAGTTTTTGAGGAAATTCGTTGGTGTTCTAAAGTGCAACTCCTTACAGAAACTTGTTCGGCGACAATTAGGATGACCGGTTGACGACAATTATCTTGGCCGGTTGGGTGTCACAATAGGTACCTTGTTTTCTGTTCGGAGTTCAAGGTGCCTGGACAACATATCACCCAACGACAAGAGGAGCTGTATATGCAGCATCGCCAACAAGGCATGACTCAAGAAATCGCTGCTGCGAAGTCTGCCATTTCCACCCGAACTGCCCGACGTATTGAGCAGTCCAACATCTTACCCCGCACTAAAGCTGATAGAGATTGGCGCACCCGCGAAGATCCACTGGAAGCTGTATGGGAAACCGAATTGGTTGTGCTGTTAAACGCCAAGCCCGAGCTCACGCCCATTACTTTGCTGGAGCATTTGCAGGCGCACTACCCAGACCAATATGACCAGCGAGTTCTGCGCACCCTGCAGCGCCGGGTAAAACAATGGAAAGCGCTACATGGCCCGGAGAAAGAGGTCATCTTCCGCCAGCAAGCCCAAGCCGGTTTACAGGGCTTCTCCGATTTCACTCATCCTGATAGCCCGGTCACCATTAAGCAGCAGCCCTTTGCCCATTTACTGTATCAGTTCCGCCTCGCTTATAGCGGCTGGCGTTCAGTGACGGTGGTTCAGGGGGGTGAGAGTTATTCTGCCTTGTCTACCGGCTTACAGCGTGCGCTGACGCAGGCCGGTGGCTGTCCGGTAGAGCACCGCACCGATAGCCTCAGTGCCGCCAGAAACAACACACAAAACGTTTGGACAGATGCCTATCAGGACTTGTGCGAGCATTACAACATGACGCCGACAAGGAATAATTTAGGGCAATCGCATGAGAATGGCGTGGTGGAATGCGCTAATGGCTCATTTAAGCGCCGCCTGGCGCAGCACCTGCTGCTTCGTGGCCACAGTGACTTTGACAGTATCGAAGCCTATCAGGCCTTTATTGACCAAATCGTCGGCAAGCTGAACCAGCGCTCACGCAGCCGCTTTTTAGAAGAGCAGCAAGCCCTGCAGGCCTTACCGGAGTATGGTGCTGTTGATTACACCTTACTGAGCATTAAAGTCACCCGTAGTGCCACCATCGAAGTGCGTCGTGTGGTGTACAGCGTGCCATCCCGGCTGATTGGTGAGCGCCTGCAGGTACGACTGTATCATGACAAACTGGTGCTCTATGTGGGCCAGCAGGTGGCATTGACCTTGCCAAGAATTTACCCGGCACCCGGCCAAAGCCGCGCGAGGTGTATTAACTACCGGCATATTATCGGCTCACTGGCGGCTAAACCGCAGGCGTTTCGTTTCTCGCAGCTGCGGGATAACATCTTACCTGACGACAATTACCGTGAGCTGTGGCAGTTAGTGGATGATGCCTTACCAGCACAGGAGGCCTGTAAATGGATCGTCACGGTGCTACGGTTGGCCTGTGAATATGATAGCGAACACGCACTGGGTGAAACTCTGCTGCAACAGGCCAGAGTGGGGCAATTTGAGTGTACCCAGACTATCCAGGCGCGCTTCTTTACACCGCAACGTGCGCCAGAGCTGAAGAGTCAGCAGCACAGCCTGCAAAGTTATGATGCGCTGCTGTCTTCATTAAAGGCCCAGGCGAAACACGATGTGGAGGTGCCATTTTGACCTCCTCCGTTGCATTACTGCTCAAAGAATTACGGCTGCCGGCGTTCGTCAGACACTATGAAAAACTCTGGCAAACCGCGGTAGAAAAAGGCTGGTCGCACAGTGACTATCTGGCGGCCTTATGCGAATACGAGCTCGCAGAGCGCTTTACACGGCGTACACAAAGTTGGGTGCGCGAAGCCAAGTTAGCACCGGGAAAAACCTTAAGCGCTCTGGATAACAGCGTGCTAAGCCGGGCAAATCAAGCGCTGATCGCTAAGTTGCATCAAGAACTGTCCTGGGCGCATCATGCCGATAACATCCTGCTGATAGGCCCCAGTGGCACCGGCAAAACCCACCTGGCCAATGCACTGGGTTACCGGCTGATAGAGCAAGGCATACGCTGCAAACTGTTTCCGGCTATCGGTCTGGTACAGCAGTTACAACAAGCCAAGCGCGAATTGGATCTGATGAGCGAGATGAGCAAGCTGGACAAGTATCAGGTGATCATTATTGATGACATTGGTTATGTGAAGAAAACCGATGCAGAAACACAGGTACTGTTTGAGTTTATCGCGCATCGATATGAAAGCGGCAGCCTGATCATTACAGCTAATCAGCCGTTTAGTGCATGGGATCAGATCTTCCCGGACAGCATGATGACGGTAGCGGCCATAGATCGGCTGATCCACCACGCGACAATTATAGAATTAGAAGGGGAAAGCTATCGGAAACAACATCAGTTAAAACAGGCTGGAGCCAGATAAAATGCGAAAACCTAACCGGCCATCATAATTGACGCGAACCGGCCAAGATAGTTGACGCCGAACACAGAAACTGTCAATTCTTGTTCCCGAGAGCACAACTGGAGTGTTTCGAATTCACGACCTTATATCTATAGCTGTCCAAGATGAATTAGATAGTTCGTCTTTAGTTTCTTCGATTGAAGACTTTATCTCGTCAAGTGCTGGCGATATGACACCAAGTGTTCTTAGACAGATACATTTGTGCTCAGAACTTATACTAAGTGAGCATTTACGACGTGGGTATCGAGAAATTGACTGGCTTCATTACTCTCTTTTGCAGTTAGAGGGAGATGTAAAAATAGAGCTTCATAAAGAGATATATGAAATCACTCTTACCGAGAACGACAGTTTACAGAAGATTAAGAGCGTTATAGACGCAAGGGAAATTCATTCGTACACGATTGATGATAAAGATGAGAGAAAAAGTTATTACAACGATTGCGCTAATTTATATGAGAAGCTCTTACAAAAGAATGTACCTGAAAATATACAGCTAGAACTTCTTCATCATATAGGAAAGTCTCTTAGACGTTCAGGTATGTATCCCGAAGCTCTAGAATCATTCAATCGACTACTGGATTTAAAGCCTGAGTGGCATGCAACGTATGGGCAAGTCGCTCACTTAGGATCTCAACACGGAGTTAATAAAGATGTAAAGGATGCAGGTGAAAAAGCTATGCGCACTCTACTGGGGTATATCCAAGATGAACTACTCTCAGTCCCTCTTCGCGTATCATTAGCGGCTCTCGCTAGATTAAGATCATATAGTCAAATAGTTCGCGAGATTAATGAACAACAAGATTTAGTGAGAAAGCTAGCTGACGTGATATCTATGTCAGCATTAGAAGGCTTAGATCAGTTTTATGAAGCATTCGTCTCCTTTACATCAATGTTTGGATATAAGCATAGCATGACCTGCGTCAGAATCGCAGAATCCATACCTGAGTTGATAGCTATCCCGCCAAATCAAGTAGAAAGAAGGCAATGGGCAAGCGCATGTGAAGCGCTTACTAATTCATCAGTAGCAGCTGAACGAGAAAATAAAGAAAGACTTGCAAGGTTATTAATTAATTCGGCTTTATCGTTTGCAGATCACATTAGCGATTATGAGCAGCTTCATTCATATGATGGAAGATGTGTTGCAAAAACATATATCTTAGGGCTGAAACCGGAAAAAGCAATAATGGCAATAATGAAAGTTCCCCAGAAAGAAGTAAATCATTGGCTGCTTTATGAGAAAGCAAAAGCATACTTAGAACTAGGGAAAAGTCACTACAAAGATGCTTTATCAAGTGCCAAAGAGTGTTTTTCCTCAGCAAAAACTGATGATAAAGCATCAGCAAGAATATCTATCTATCACGACCTACTCAGTAGTTGTTATATGAAGTTAGGTGATAAGGAGAATGCAACTAAAGAACTTCGGGCAGCAATTAAAAATTGCTCCAATGAAAAATACAGAGGCGAGTTGGAAATTAGGTTGAATGAATTCAATAACTACCCAGAGCTTTGAGATAAAAATATAAGCATTCAGTCACCTAACCACGCTAATTGTCTGTAGCGGCACTTAATTTGTGCCGCCTGATTTGAGGTGCAATTAGTTGCAGTGTTTGAGAAAAATCGAATGTCCCCAATTAAGGCAAAGCGGACATCTATTTATTAAAAATCGGCTGTTCAAAAGTCCGAAATTCGCTTTGCAGTCGCGGTGAGGTTAGCAAATTTGGTATCAATTAATTGTTTGTGAATAGAGGGGCAAATAGCATACCCCTCTTGTCACGGTTTACCCCATCAACTCGGCCAGCAAAGCCAACTTTTGCTGCTTGGTAAATCCAGAAACTAGGCTTTTAAAACCAACAATATCGGTTTCTTTTTTCTGTTCGACCAAACCTGCATACTGCATAATTCTTTGAGCGATGCGTTCAACAGGTTCACGAAGTTCTTCGGCTGTCAGTATGGTGTAGCCGCCGGTTACATCATTACGGCCCGTCTTGTGGTTTAGTAGTCGCTTAATGGTGTAAGTGCCTATACCCAAGCTCTCCGCAATTGAACAGTAGGTTCGCCGCAAGTCATGCAAGGTAAAGCTGATACCTGCCTGTTCGTTGATCTTTTGAATCACCTTTTTCGGCTCTGTGATACGTCCTAAGCGATTATTAGCACCAAACACGTAGTCTGTTATC
>Ga0209070_100373_pt1 | contig 33200 bp, 36 predicted proteins | sample SynthPrep_5_END__FD_187205 | JGI IMG/M metagenome (GOLD analysis project Ga0209070, IMG submission 187205) | Synthetic microbial communities from Ohio, USA - SynthPrep_5_END_DS10_MetaG (SPAdes) (version 2) | ecosystem: Engineered > Bioreactor > Aerobic > Activated sludge | place: USA: Ohio... | reverse complement strand
CTGACACACTCTGAGCCAAGTGGGTGCATGTTCAGTGCTCGCTGGGCTTCTTCTCGGCCTTGGCTACAACAGCCAAGGCCATCACCACTTCGCGTGCCACCTTGCGCTGCGCAGCAGGCAGAGCCAGAAAGGCCTCGATCACCTCACGTTCCTGATAGAACTTGGGATCTTCCCAACGGCCACGCTGCTCGCGTATGGCGGCACCGGCCTGTGCGCCAAAGCGCAGTACCTGCGGTTCGATACGCAGCCACTCGGCAAGCACCTGCAATTTGTCCTGCGACGGTATCGCCTCGCCACGCAACCAGCGGGAAACCGCCTGGAAGGTCACGGAACGGCCCCAGTAACGCGAATTGAACTCGCGTTCGAGCACGGCGGGGCGATCTGGATATCCAGCCGCAATCATGGCGCTACGCAGGCGCTGGGCGAATTCGGTTTTCTCGGTCATGGACGCGGACGTTAAATTCCGCTTCCATGCTTGATTGAACAGTCAGTTGTATATTAAATGAAATTCATGGTTTCATCGCATTCAACAGGCCGTTGTTTCATGCACTAGGGAGGGCCCATGACCAGTCCGATCAACCCCATCTTCGAAGACATTCGTCTCACCGTGCAGCGCGCCGCCGACGGCCGTTTCTGGTTCGTCGCGCAGACCGTTTGCCAGGCCCTGGAACTGGCCGACGAACAAGCCGCCCTGCTGCTTCACTGTCGACCGGAGGGCATCCTCTTCGGCAACGAGGAAACGCCTCAAGCCATGATCGACCTGGAGAATCTGCTACGCCTGAGCCTGAGCAGCACCAGCCCACGCGCTGAACGTCTGCGCAGCTGGCTCTGCCAAGTCCTGCTGCCGCACCTGTTCAGCAGCTCCAGCCTGCCCAGCTATCGACAGCTGAACACGGCAAACAAACGCCTGCGCGTACTCAAGTGGCACGACGACTGGTGGATGTCGATGAATGACGTGATGCAGGTTTTCGGCACCCGGCCGGAGCTGCTGGCGATGAGCGAGGACCCGTGCTGCAGTTGAGCACGACGCCGAGGCTCGCTCGCCAGGCATGCTGACAGCGACCGGTCAGCGCATGCAGCACTGCTTGTACTTCTTGCCACTGCCGCAGCTGCAGGGGTCGTTGCGCCCGACCTTGGCGTCATCACGGCGTACCGGCAGCAGCGGGTCCAGATTCTGCTGCCAGTACTCGTAAAGCTCGACGGCGGCCGGCTCCAGCATCGCTGTGCTGGCTTCGTATTCGGCATCGGTCATAGCCTTGAGCGTCTCGCTGCCGCTTTCGTCGCCGTGCAGAGTGATCAGCGCCAGGGCCGCCTGCGCCGACTCGGGCAGCGCCTGCTCCAGCCAACCGGCAACCGCCGCACCGCGCAGGTAGCCCGCGCACCACTCGGAGACGATCAGCTTCTCGCCCTTGCCGTTGTTGTCGGCCAGGAAGATCGCCTCATAGTCATCGGGTTCCTTGCTGAGCATGTAGGCGGCTTCGCTCATCAGCTCGACGGCCAGCTTCATGAAGCGCTCACCATCCTTGTCGCTCGGCCATTGCGGCGGCTGGTCGGCCCAGATCGCCGAATACCAGACGGCAGGCGCGACCTGGCGCGGGGCGGAGACGATGGCGGCGAAGAAGCCGTCCAGTTCGCTGGCAGAGAGGATCGAGTCATCGTTGCCGTACTTGAGTAGCCACTGATCGAGCTTCTCCAACCCTCTGTTGTCCATCGCCACGCCTCCGCCTGAAAAAGGCCGCTACTGTACCTGCATCGGCGCGTATTGCCAGCCGTCCGGCATCTGGCGAGTGCCCAGCGGGCCACAGCCCGGTACAATGCGCGCCTTGCCCGTGTGTCAGCCTGATAAAAGAAAACACCATGTCCTTGCCCAAGAACCACCTGGAACTGCTCAGCCCTGCGCGTGACGTCGAAATCGCCCGCGAGGCCATTCTGCATGGCGCCGACGCCATCTATATCGGCGGCCCGAGCTTCGGCGCGCGGCACAACGCCTGCAACGAGGTGAGCGAGATCGCCAAGCTGGTGGAGTTCGCCCGCCACTATCACGCGCGGGTGTTCACCACGATCAACACCATCCTGCATGACGATGAGCTGGAGCCGGCGCGCACGCTGATCCACCAGCTCTACGACGCGGGCGTGGATGCGCTGATCGTGCAGGACATGGGCGTGATGGAGCTGGATATTCCGCCTATCGAGCTGCATGCCAGCACCCAGACCGATATCCGCACCCTGGCACGCGCCAAGTTTCTCGACCAGGCCGGCTTCTCCCAGCTGGTGCTGGCGCGCGAGCTGAACCTGCAGGAAATCCGCCAGATTGCCGATGCCACAGACGCGGCCATCGAGTTCTTCATCCACGGCGCGCTATGCGTGGCCTTCTCCGGCCAGTGCAACATCTCCCACGCGCAGACCGGGCGCAGCGCCAACCGTGGCGACTGCTCGCAGGCCTGCCGCCTGCCCTACACCCTCAAGGATGAAAAAGGCGGCGTAATCGCCTATGAAAAACACCTGCTGTCGATGAAGGACAACAACCAGAGCGCCAACCTGCGCGCCCTGGTCGAGGCCGGCGTGCGCTCGTTCAAGATCGAGGGCCGCTACAAGGATGTGGCCTATGTGAAGAACATCACCGCCCACTACCGCCGCGAGCTCGATGCCATCCTCGAGGACCGCCCGGACCTCGCTCGTGCCTCCAGCGGCCGTACCGCGCACTTCTTCGTGCCCGATCCGGACAAGACCTTCCACCGTGGCAGCACCGATTACTTCGTCACCGAGCGCAAGGTGGACATCGGCGCCTTCGACTCGCCGACCTTCACCGGGCTGCTGGTCGGCAGCGTGGAGAAAGTGAACAAGCGCGACCTGATCGCCGTCACCCACGAGCCGCTGTCCAACGGCGACGGCCTCAACGTGCTGGTCAAACGCGAGGTGGTCGGCTTCCGCGCCAACATCGCCGAGTTGAAAGGTGAGTTCGAGGAAGACGGCGAGAAGCGCTACCGCTACCGCGTCGAGCCCAACGAGATGCCCGTGGGCATGTTCCGCTTGCGCCCGAATCATCCGCTTTCGCGCAACCTCGACCACAACTGGCAGCAGGCGCTGCAACGCACCAGCGCCGAACGTCGTATCGGCGTGAGCTGGAAGGCCGAGCTGCGTGAAGACGCCCTCAAGCTCACCGCCACCAGCGAAGAAGACATCAGCGTCGACGTCGCCCTGCCCGGCCCGTTCGGTGTCGCCAACAAGCCGGAACAGGCGCTCGATGGCCTGCGCGACCTGCTCACCCAGCTAGGCACCACCATCTACCATGCCCAGAGCGTGACGCTGGATGCCCCGCAGGCGTTCTTCGTGCCCAACTCACAGCTCAAGGCGCTGCGCCGCGACGCCATCGAGGCGCTGACCGCAGCGCGCGTGGCCGCCCATCCGCGTGGTAGCCGCAAGGCCGAGACCGAGCCGGCGCCGGTGTACCCGGAGTCGCACCTGTCGTTCCTCTACAACGTCTACAACCAGAAGGCGCGTGACTTCTACCATCGCCATGGCGTGCAGCTGATCGATGCGGCCTACGAGGCCCACGAGGAAACCGGCGAAGTGCCGGTGATGATCACCAAGCACTGCCTGCGCTTCTCCTTCAACCTGTGCCCGAAGCAGGCCAAGGGCGTCACCGGCGTGCGCACCAAGGTGGCGCCGATGCAGCTGGTGCATGGCGATGAAGTGCTGACCCTGAAGTTCGACTGCAAGCCGTGCGAGATGCACGTAATCGGCAAGATGAAGGGCCATATCCTCGATCTGCCGCAGCCGGGCAGCGCCGCGACCCAGGTGGTCGGCCACATCAGCCCGGACGACCTGCTCAAGACCATTCGCCAGAAGCCGGGCTATAGCCACTGAGCCCAGCCTCGCCAGTTCCCGGTAGCCCGGGTGCAATCCGGGGCATGCGCCTGTATGTCCCGGATTGCATCCGGACTACCACAACAATCGCCAGCAAGCTGGCTCCTACGGATCGCGAACTAGGCCCGCGCGGCACTCGCCGGGCTAAGCATCTCGATCTCGCGAATCTCGAAATCACGACGCAGATAGTCCATGCGCTGGTCATGGAACTTGCGCATGTGCGGCAGTGCCGTGTGTTCGGCCAGCGCCTCCGGCGACGCCCAGACCTCGTAGAAGATGAACAGGGTCGGGTCCTGGGCGTCACGCAGCATGTGATATTCGACGCAACCGGGTTCGGCGCGGCTGGGTTCGACGTAAGCACGGAACAGTTGCTCGAAGGCCTCGGCCTGCTCGGATCTGGTGTGCGCGTGAAGGATGAAGCCGTACATGGATGCAAGCGCCTCGATGCGGGAAGATGCCTCACCTTAACGCAGCATTCGGCGAGCCTTTCATGATTTTCAGTCAACAATTATTTGATCACTTCGGGGTGTTTCGCACGCGCAGGGCCCGATAACCTGCCGCCACATTTTTGGAGAACCCCCATGAAAAAGATCCTCCTGCTCAACGGCGGCAAAGCGTTCGCCCACTCCCACGGCCAGTACAACAGCACCCTGCACGACGCGGCGGTGGCCTTCCTCGACCGCGCCGGCTTCGACGTCAAGACCACCTTCATCGACGGCGGCTACGACGTGGAAGAAGAAGTACAGAAATTCCTCTGGGCCGATGTGGTGATCTACCAGATGCCCGGCTGGTGGATGGGCGCACCCTGGACGGTGAAGAAGTATCTGGACGAGGTGTTCACCGCCGGCCACGGCAGCCTGTATGCCAACGACGGCCGTACCCGCTCCGATGCATCGCAGAAGTACGGCAGCGGCGGGCTGATTCAGGGCAAGCAGTACATGCTGTCACTGACCTGGAACGCCCCGGTGCAGGCCTTCGAGGACCCGACCGATTTCTTCGAAGGCAAAGGCGTGGACGCGGTGTACTTCCCCTTCCACAAGGCCAACGAGTTCCTGGGCATGACTGGTCTGCCCACCTTCATCTGCAACGACGTGATGAAGGAGCCGAACATCGAGCACGACGTGGCACGCTACGAGCAGCACCTGGCCCAGGTGTTCGGCGTCAACTGAAGCCGGCGCTCACTCATTGCCCGCCGAACAACGCCGTCCAGTAGATGCCGGCATCGCTCTGCGGGTCGTTGGCATAGGCAGCGCCTAGCTCGCTGAACTCCGGGTTCATGATGTTGGCGCAATGCCCGGAGCTGGCGAGCCAGCCCTCGACCACCTTGGCGGTGGTATCCAGCGCCGCGGCGATGTTCTCGCCGACCTTGGTACCGCTGTACCCCGCCAGTTCCGCGCGGTCACCCGGCGTCAGGCCGTCACGCCCTTGATGGGAGAAGAAGTTGCCGTTGGCCATGGCTCGGCTGTGGCTCTCGGCGGCGCTCCCCAGTTCGGCATTCCATACCAGCGGCGCGGTGGCAGCGAAGTGCTGGTCACCGCATTGGCGTGCCTCGGCGCGGGCAGAGTTGATCAGCAAGAGCAGACTTTCCCCCTCGGTCTGCCAGGTTTGCAGGCGCCCACTGAGCAGCGGCCGGGCCAGCACGATGCGCCAGTCGCGATCCTGCTGGCTGACGCCGATGTCGATGAATTGCGGATCGAGCAGCACGCGGCAGAAACTCTCGCTCAATGCCTGCATGGCTGCCTGCGCATTGCGCGGGCCGGAGAGGGTGATGGCCTGTACGTTAACCAACGGGTAACCAGCCGCGCTCAGCGAATCCTGCAGATCCGCGGTGCCGTTGGCAGGCAGGATCAGGCGTGGGTCGTTGGTCAACGGCGGCAGTGGCTCGGAGGCCTGAACGCCACAGCGCTGCACCTCGCTACGATAGCTGTTGATCATCTCGATCAGCGCAAGGTCCTCAGCGGCCTGGGCCGCGCCGCAAATGCCCATCAGCAGCAGCGCCAGCAGGCAGCGTTGCCACCCCCATTTGTCCATTGTTGTCATACCGCCCTCTCCCAACTAACGTCGTGATTCTGACGCAATTTCCGGCGCAGGATCATGGCCGGTTTCCTAATCCCATCGAACGCCCGCGTACACTGGGATCGCGGCCCAACGGCAGGGTTCCTGCATGACGCCCTCTGCCGTCATCGAACAATTTACGCATTTGTCTCTCCCGCTCGAGAACACTGCTACCCGGTTACTTCACCAAGAACGAACAACATCGCCGCCTGGTCCTCAAAGCCTTGCTATGGATCACCTTGAGCGGCGGTTTGTTCTTCTCGGTCGTCAATCTGTTGCACGACAACTGGCTGCTGGCCGGTCTGGAGATCGGCTATGCCGCGGTGTCGCTGTATCTGCTGACCATCATCGATAAAACACGCAACCTGCAGCTATTGACCGCAATTTACCTGCTGCCGTTCTTTAGCATCATGATTGTGGCGCTGTCTCAGACCACCACTACCTTCGCGGTGTTCGCCTGGATCCAGACAATTCCGATCATCTGCTATCTATTACTGGGGTTGCGCCTGGGGATGTACGGCTCGATCGTGTTCGTCGGTGTCGGCCTGTTCGTCTTCAGTCAGCGGTTTTCGTCCGATGAATTGCTGCAAAACGTCGAGATCATCGCCAATCTCGGCCTCGCCAGCTTGGCGATGATGATTTTCGCGCACATCTACGAGCGCAGCCGCCTGCTCAATGAGCAGCGCCTGACCGAGCAGGCGACCACCGATTCTCTGACCGGCCTGCCAAACCGCCTGAAGCTGGCCGAGGTATTCGAGCGTGAGCGTGCCCATGCGTTGCGCAACGGCACGCCGCTTTCGCTGGTATTCGTCGATATCGACCACTTCAAGCAGATCAACGACCGCTTTGGCCACGAGGTCGGTGACCGTGCCCTGGTTCACTTCGCCAAGGTGCTGGCGCAGCGTTTACGGGTCAATGATCTGTTCTGCCGCCTGGGCGGTGAGGAATTTGCGGTGCTGCTGCCAGGCAGCAAAGCAGCGCAAGCTCGGGAAATCGCCGAAAGCCTGCGCGAACGCCTGGTTGCGCAATCGCTGACGGTGGATGAAACCACGCTGCACATGACGTTGAGCGCCGGCGTGGCCTGTTTCGGGGTAGATGGGCAATCACTGGACGAGCTGATGCTGGCGGCAGACAGGCGCACCTACGCGGCCAAGCGCGCCGGGCGTAACCGGGTGATCACCCGAGAGGACGTAGAACCCATTCTGGGCTGAACGGCTGCGGATCAGACGTAGATGCTGACTCCGCCCTTTTCCTGCAGCCACTGGCGGTAGGTTTCCAGCGAGTCGGTCTGCTGGTCGCCGTTGTAACCGGCGATGCGCACGCTGCCATCCATGCCGGCATCCACCATCTTCTGCACCTGCGCCAGCAGCTTGGCGGCATCGTCGCGATCGAGCTGCGTTACGTCCGGCAATTGAATCACCGAAGGCGTAGTCGGCTGACTGTCACCACTGCGCTGCACGGTATTGCTGGGCTGCGCCGCGCCACCATTCATCGCGCGTAGTAGTCCACCCTCACTGCGCGCCACCACCTGTTTGGCAAAACGCCGCAAGTCGGCAACTGGATCCTGACTGGCCTGACCGTCGGCTTCGCCACTGGACGCAGTCGAGCGATTGTTGAGCTGGCTACCGTAGTAGCTGAGCATGGCAGGCGTGCTGTTGTTGATACTGGTCATGAGGCCTCCGCGAAATCCGTTCGCCTGATGCAAAGCAGATTCCGGGCCAGCCGCTGCAGACCAGTAAATACGAGGCTTTCATACGACGTCGCGGCATGGACTTGCCACCCCGGGGCAAGGGTTTGCCCGTAGCGGTCAACCCAATAGATCGACCATTACCGCGTTGCTGTAGATCAGGCAGCCATCTTCGGCGCTGTAGCCGACCAGATGAAACTGGCCACGCCCCTCTTCGCCGCCAATGTAGACGCGCCATTTGCATTCACTCAGTGGGCCGAAGCCCTCCGGCATGACCAGCTCCAACGTCGCATGTCTGCGTCGATCATCGCGTCCCGGACGCCGCTGCGCTGCAGTTGCTCCTCAGCCTGCTCCAGGCGCAAGTGCTCCGACTCGCTGACATAGAACTGCAGAGTGCCGATAGGGATGGATTTGCTGTCATTGTCGGCCTTGCGCCAACCGTCGATGCTCAGGGTGTTCATCCGCAAGTCTCCTCAGTGAAGCCTGAGTTCAGGGCAGATGCCCACTTACAGAAGATGGGACAAGCCAGACGCCGAAACGGCTCCTGACAGGTGGACGAACGGCCGACCGTTTGCTTGTCGAGGCGATTGCGCTAGGCTCTGCACCTTCATTGATAGGAGGTACTCCCATGGCCCGCGCCACTGCCCGCCACATCCTGGTTGCCAGCGAAGACAAGTGCAACGAACTGAAAGCCGCCATCGAAGGCGGTGCCGACTTCGCCCAACTGGCCAAAGACAACTCCTCTTGCCCGTCCGGCCGTAGCGGCGGTGATCTGGGCTCCTTCGGCCCGGGCCAGATGGTCAAGGAGTTCGATACCGTGGTGTTCAGCGCACCGGTCGGCGTGGTGCAAGGCCCGGTCAAGACTCAGTTCGGTTATCACCTGCTGGAAGTCACCAGCCGTCAGGACTGATTCTCTCGCAATGGAAAAGCCACCCGCCGGTGGTTTTTCCGTTGCCCACGCTGTTCAGTCACACGGCAGGGCTCTGGCTTTATGAAACGCGATACCCGCCTCACCTTCATCCTGCTGGTGTTCATATGCCTGTCGCTGGCATTGCTGACGGCCTGGCAGATCTGGTTCTCCCGCGAGCGTGCCCTGCATGATCTGAACGTGGCCAATCTCAACCTGGCGCGTGCCCTGGACAATTACAGCGAAGGGGTGATTCGCCAATCCGAGCTGGTATTGGTGGAGCTGGCAGAACGCCTGGAGCAGGAAGGCAAGGGTCGGGCACATCTCGATCGCCTGCAGCAGGTCGTGCAGGAACAGAGCCGGGTGCTCAAGCTGGCCAGCACCATCATCATCTACAACGCCAAGGGTGACCGCCTGCTGGTATCGCGGGGCGATATCAATGCGCGCCCGAACGCCGCTGATCGTGCGTTCTTCATCCATCATCGCGACAATCCCTCGCCCGAGACGTTCATCGGCCCGACCATCAAGAGCCGCCTGGCGCACGAGTGGGTATTCACCGTCAGCCGGCGCCTGAACGATACCGACGGCAATTTCTCCGGCGCGGTGGCCATCACGTTGAGCGTGGAGCATTTCCTCCAGCTGTTCGGCAGCCTCGATCTGGGCCAGCAAGGCACGATGAGCCTCTCAACCAGCGATGGCACCCTGCTGTTTCGCCAGCCCTTCCGTGAACAGGATGTGGGGCTGGATTGGTCGAGCTCGCCGATCTTTCAGACATTACGCGAACGGCAACAGGCCACGACCACACAGGTCTCCCGCATCGATGGCATCGAGCGCCTGTACGCGTTCCGCCATAACAGCAACCTCCCCCTGATCACTGTGGTAGCGCTGGGTCGCGATGAGGCACTAACGGCCTGGCGCCGTGATGCACGACTGTTCGCCACGGTGGTTCTGATCCTGCTGCTCACCGTCGCCATCATCGGCCTGCGGCTACTTGTCGACATGCACCGTCGCTCGCGCGCCGAGCGCCAACTGCTCAGCGCCCGGGAAGAACTGCTCGACGCCAATGCCCGCCTGGAAATACTGGCTTCGCAGGACGCCCTGACCGGCCTGGCCAACCGTCGCAGCTTCGACCAGGCGCTGGAAGTGGAAATTCGCCGTGCACAGCGCCAGGGTTCAGACCTTACCCTGATGCTGCTCGATATCGACATGTTCAAGCGCTACAACGATCACTACGGCCACCTGGCGGGTGATGAATGCCTGCGCAGCGTCGCCGACCTGCTCCAGCGCTGCATGCGTCGCCCCGGCGACCTGGCGGCACGCTACGGCGGCGAAGAGCTGGCCGTGATTCTGCCGAACACCAGTAGCGAGGGCGCAGAAGCCATCGCTCTCGCGTTCATGGCAAACCTGCAACGCAGCGCACTGCCGCATGAGAACAGCCCATTCCAGAGAATTACGGTAAGCATCGGCCTGGCCAGCCTGAGCCCCGGCACCCAGGACAGCGCCACAAGCGCCCTGAGCCTGATCGACGCGGCGGACCAGGCGCTATATCGGGCCAAGGCCAATGGTCGCAACCGCCTGGAAAGTGCAGCACGCCAGGATGCAGCGGACAGGTGACAAGTCGGCCGGAGCGATTCAGCATCCCTGCTACTGTCAGCCATAAATGAGCAGTCACGATGAGCAACGACACCTCGCACCCGCTGCAAAAACTCGCCCAGACCCTGCTCGGCAAAGCCCCCACGAACTGGAGCCGGAAGAAAGCCATGTGCTCGAACAGATTCGCCAGCGTCGCCCCATCAGCCGCGATGCTGCCGACGCGTCGGATGAACAATCATCTTTCGGCGAGAGGCTTTCCGACAGGGTCGCATCGGTCGGCGGCTCATGGACCTTCATCATCTGTTTTTCACTGACCATGCTCGGCTGGATGCTGCTCAACACCGACGTGCTGTCGCACTTCGGCATGGCCTTCGACCCTTACCCCTACATCTTTCTCAACCTGATGCTGTCGACCCTGGCCGCCGTCCAGGCGCCGATCATCATGATGAGCCAGAACCGCCAGGCGGCGAAGGATCGCCTGGCCGCGAGCCTGGACTTCGAAGTGAACCTGCGCGCCGAGCTGGAAATCATGCGCCTGCACGAGAAGATCGACCAACGCATCCAGCAACGCCTGGATCAGATCCTCGAACGCCTGCCGGAGCAGCCTCCGCAAGCCTAATGTTGATCCGCCCTCAGCGCTATAAGTCCGTAGGAGCCGGCTTGCCGGCGATGCCTTGTGTAAGTAGGCTGCATACACCGGATCGCCAGCAAGCTGGCTCCTACACACTCATCTTCTTCGCTTAACTCACTGGCATGCGACAGAATCTGTCGTATCGTACCCGCCACAAGCGTGTCAAACAGCCCCTGGAGCCCGTTGCCGCCAGCTATCGAGCAAGCGCCCGCCCCAGACGTTGATCAGCAGACCGGCCATGACCAGCGCCGCACCGACCATCTGCAATCCGCCGAGACGTTCGCCCAGCAGCAGCGCCGAGGAGCTGATACCCACCACCGGCACCAACAGCGAAAACGGCGCCACCTGGCTGGCCGGGTAAAGCGACAGCAGACGACTCCAGAGCCCGTAACCGAGAATGGTGGCACCGAATGCCAGGTAAGCCAGTACCAGCAGCGAGTCCAGGCTGAGACTACGCAGCGACTGGCTGATCAGTTCCGGGCCTTCCAGCCACAGCGATAACGCCAGAAACGGCAGCGGCGGGATCAGGCTGCCCCAGACCACCAGGCCAACCAGATTGACCTTGCCCAGCCTGCGCGTGACCACGTTACCCAGCGCCCACATCGAGGCAGCGGCGATAGTCAGGGCAAAGCCGGCCAGGGTCATCGCCTGCCCGCCCTGCAGACCGATCAACACCAAGCCGCTGGCCGCCACCAGCAGGCCGAACAGGTTGCTGCCGCGCAGCCGCTCGCCGAGAAACAGCGCAGCGAAAAACAGAGTGAAGAACGCCTGCGACTGCAGCACCAGCGACGCCAGACCAGCCGGCATGCCGACATACATGGCGTAGAAGAGAAAGGCGAACTGCCCCACTGAAATGGTCATGCCATAGGCCAGCATCCAGCGCAGCGGCACCTGCGGCCGGCGCACGAAGAGGATCGCCGGAAACGCCGCGAGCATGAAACGCAGAGCGCCCATCAGCATCGGCGGCATGCCGTGCAGACCGACCTTGATCACCACGAAGTTCAGCCCCCAGACGATGATCACCAATAGCGCCAGCAGTAGATCCTTGGGTGTCATGGGCGCAAACCTCAGGTTGAGTGAGCCGGCATTAGAGCAGCCTTCCCCTGACAGCCGACAGACACAGAGGCCGAGGAAAAAAACCACACAGCCACTGGCGGCTGCTAACCTGCGCGCCTTCGTAGCGTTACGCCAAGCCCATGACTCTGCACGATCTCCTTCTGTTCGCCTTGCCGGCAGTGTTTCTCACTGGGCTGTCCAAGGGTGGCTTCGGTGGCGCTCTGGGCGGCATCGCCGTGCCGTTGCTGGCACTGGCCACGTCGCCGAAACAGGCGGTGGCGGTGATGTTGCCAATTCTCTGCCTGGCCGATGTGGTGGGCCTCAAGGCCTACTGGGGCAAGTGGGATGTGGCCAATCTCAAGGTCATGTTGCCGGGCGCGGTCATCGGCATCGCCATCGGCTCGATGACTTTCGGTTTGTTCGACGAACGCGCCATCGGCCTGCTGATCGGCGCCATCGCCATTATCTTCGTCGGGCTCGGCCTGGTAGTTGGCAACCAGGCACCCTGCCCGCTGCATAAAGGACGCGGCACACTGCTGTCGAGCCTGGCCGGCTTCACCAGCTTCGTCGCCCACGCCGGTGGCCCACCGGTGATGATGCACCTGCTGCCGCAGCAACTGGACAAGGTGCGCTTCGTCGCCACCATCAACCTGTTCTTCCTGCTCACCAATGCCGCCAAGCTGCTGCCCTACACAGCGCTGGGCCAGTTCACCGAGGAGAATCTGCTACTGAGCCTGATGCTCGCGCCCATCGTCCCGCTGGGCGTCTGGAGCGGCTTGTGGCTGCAATCACGCGTCAACCACCTGTGGTTCTACCGCATCGCCCGGCTGGGCATTCTGCTGGCGGGCGTGCAATTGATCTGGCGCTACCTCTGACCCCACCGACTGAAATTGCAGGTGCCGATAGCCGCGCAAGGCACTAGAATCCGCAGCCTATCCGATCGTCAGGCGTACCAGGGCCTGACGCCGACTCACTTCTCGGCCAGGAGACCCCAGATGGGCGCCCAGTGGAAAGCCAAACCCAAAGAAGCAGCCGCCAATGCCCGAGGCAAGATCTTCGGCAAGCTGGTGAAGGAAATCATGCTCGCCGCGCGTAACGGCGCCGACCCGGACATGAACCCCAAGCTGCGCCTGGCCGTGCACCAGGCCAAGAAAGCCTCGATGCCCAAGGACACTCTGGATCGCGCCATCAAGAAAGGCGCTGGCCTTTCCGGTGAAGTGGTCAACTACGAACGCACCCAGTACGAGGGCTTCGCCCCCCATCAGGTGCCGGTGATCGTCGAGTGCCTGACCGACAACGTCAACCGCACCGTCGCCGAAATCCGCGTGCTGTTCCGCAAGGGCCAGCTCGGTGCCTCCGGCTCGGTCAGCTGGGACTTCGACCACGTTGGCCTGATCGAAGCCACTACCGAAGAAGGCGCTGACCCGGAGCTGGCGGCCATCGAAGCCGGCGCCCAGGACTTCGTGCCCGATGACGAGGGCTCGACCCTGTTCATCACCGACCCGACCGACCTCGACGCCGTGTGCAAGGCACTGCCGGAACAGGGTTTCACCGTCAACTCGGCCAAGCTCGGCTACCGCCCGAAAAACCCGGTAAACAGCCTGACGCCGGAGCAGATGGAAGAAGTCGAAGCCTTCCTCGAGGCCATCGATGGCCACGACGACGTGCAGAACGTCTATGTCGGCCTCGCTGGCTGATGTTCGCTGGGCGCCCTGAACCGGCGCCCACGTCAGGCAAGGCTTCAGCCCCTGTAGGAGCCCCGCCCCGGGGCGAAGCTTTGCAACGTGCGTTGCGCAGTTTCGCCGGAGACGCCATCCGCTCAGTGCCTGCCCCCATGAAAACTACCCTGCATATCGCCGCAGCCTGCCTGTTCGACGAACAAGGCCGCCTGCTGCTCGTGCGCAAGCGCAACACCCGATTCTTCATGCTGCCTGGCGGTAAACGTGAAGCGGACGAAGACGCACTGTCGGCGCTCGAACGTGAGCTGCTCGAAGAGCTGGAAGAACTGCGCTGGCTCGACACCGCCCAGCCCCTGCCCGATGACCTGGCGCTACTGCTGCGCGATCAGGTGCTGCCGGCCCTGAAACGGCTGCCGTCTGTGTAAGAGCGTCGCTCACGGCATCAAAACCGCTGACGGCAGTTTCTTGATCCACGACAACGCGGGTGACAACACCAGCGATTAGGCTGCGCCGATAAACAAAACCATTCGCCTTGCCTGCAAACCCCACAGGAAACGAGGTTTGCCATGAGTATCACGTCCGCCCAAATCTGCGAGGCTGCCGACCAGCTGCAGGGTTTCGTCGGCTTCAACGCCAAGACCGAGCAGTACCTGCTGCGATTCTCCGAAGACAGCTTCGGTCTCGACGTACCGGCCGAAACCATCACGCCTACCTGCGAATACGTCTGGCACGCTGACGAGGGCGAACTGATGCGCCTGGATCGCCAGCGCCTGGCCTGGCTACAGGAGCAACGCATCGATGATCGAGTGAATCTTGGTGAGCCGCTGCGCGTCTACCTGCGCCGCAGCGATTTGCCGGAAATACGCGCCGAGCGGCTGCGCTTGACACCGGCCTGAGATTCAGCGTGTTTCGAGGCATTCGGTGCGCACCAACCCACCGGGACCACAACGGCGGGGTACCCCCGCCCTACGCCACGAGCGCTACCCCGTAGGGCGGGTGCAACCCGCCATGCCGGCTCTATCGGGTGACGCGCCCCGCCTCAGCCCAATAGCCGCATGGCGACAGCACCGAAGCCTACGCCGATCAGCAGCAGTACGATCCCACCCAGCCACAGCTTGCCCGCACTGGCCGCAGGTGGCGCGGCAAGGGGGGCCGGCTTGGCCTGAGCCGCACGCAGCGGATTGGCCGCCGCCGGCGCTGCCTTGGCGCTGACGCGTGCTGCCTGCGGTACCGGGGCGATCTGCGTAGCGCCGCCGCCAGCTGCCTTGGCAGCCAAAGCCGGCGGCAGGTCCGCCACACGCATGAACTGGGTGGCATCCTCGTCGGGAGCATCACTCACGCTGACCTTCGGCCCGATCACCAATAGCGTCACCGTGCCCATCTTCAACTGATCGCCCGGTTGCAGCACAGCGGTCCTGACCTTCTGCTGGTTTACCAGCACGCCGTTGGCCGAGGCGAGGTCCTTGACCTCCAGCACGTCGTCCTTGAGAAAGAACTCGCAATGCCGGCGCGACAGCTCCAGATCGCTGAAGCACAGCTCGCACTTGCTCGAACGGCCGAAGGTCATCGAGCCGTGGACATGAAACTTGCGTCCCTGGTGCTCGCCCTGGATCACCTGTAGAAACCAGCGCGGCGCGGCGGCCTCGGGCCGGGTCGCGCTCTTCGCCGGATCGACCAGCTGCAGCTCGACGGCGCCCAGGCGCAGGCGATCACCGTCACGCAGCTGAAAGCGTGTACCGACGCGCTGGTCGTTGACCCAGGTGGCGCCCTGACCGGCATCGCTCAGGTAGTAGTAGCCGTGATCCTGGCGGATCTCGGCGTGGAAGCTGGCGATTCCGGCATCGCCAAGCACCAGCTGGTTGCGGCTGTCCTGACCGATGGTCAGGCGTTCGTCGGTCAGCCAGACCGGCGCTTGGCGGTTATCCAGGAACTGCAGTCTGAGCATGGTGATCGTCTCGGGTCAGTCGAATAGATTGTTCAGCAAGCGCTTGATCGGGTTCTGCTGGGCCGGCGGCGCGCTGCGCGGCCGACTCGCCGCCTGGCTGCTGCGCACGCGCTGCTGGTGACCGTCGTAGAGCGCCAGCAGGCGTTCGTTGTCGGGCTCGGCCTCGAGACCCTGCTTGATATGCTCAAGCGCCAGGTTGTATTCGCGCCGTGCATAGGCCGCCTCGCTCTGTTCGATGAAACGCTGCGCCACCCGGTTGATGCCAGCCAGGGCCAGCAGGTTGTCGGGTTCCCAGCCGAGTACCTGGCGAAAGTAATGCACCGCGCTGTCGTCCTCGGGCAGGATCAGCAACCCCTCACCCAGGCGCTGCTCGGCCAGGTCGAGATACTGCTGGATGCGAGCCTGCAACACGCGCTGCAGGCCGTCGCTGGCCTGCTGATTGTCAGCGTCCAGTGCCAGCGTCTGGCGAAAGTAATAATCGGCGTTGTCCTGCGAAGGGGTCAGCAGGTGACCCTCGCTCAGGCGCGTTTCAGCCAACGCGAGCAGCCCGGCGATGCGCTGCTGCAGCTGCCAGTAGTAGCCGCCCGCGCTGCCCATGCCAAGCAACAACAGACCGAGCACGGCCCAGGGCAGCCAGCGCCGTCGGGGAGGCCGAGGCGGCAGGCTGACGGCCGGACTCAGGCGGGTCTGGTCCTGATCGGCGTCCTGCAGCTCATCGAGGCTGGCCAGCAGCACGTGGCAGTCGGCGAAGCGATCTTCCGGGTCCTTGGCCAGCATGCGGTCGAGTAGCCACTGCAGCTCGCCCAGCGACTCCGGAAGCGGCGGCGCCTGTAGCTGCAATTGGTTCATCAGGGTCTGGGTGTAGTTACTGCCGCGAAAGGGGTTATGCCCGCTGAGCATCTCCAGCAGGATCACGCCCAGGCTGTAGATGTCGCTGCGTGCGTCCAGCGCCTGACACTGCGCCTGCTCGGGGCTGCTGTAGGCCGGGCTGCCGACGGCGATGCCGGACTGGGTCAGTTCGCTGTCGAGCTGCAACTCCTTGGCCACGCCAAAGTCGCTGAGCACGGCGGTGCCATCGTCACGAAACAGGATGTTGCCGGGCTTGATATCGCGGTGCACCAGGCCCTTGTCGTGCACCAGCGTCAGGGCGCTGGCGATCTGCCGGACGATGCGCAATGCACGCGCCGGCTCCAGGCGCTGGCCCTTGTACTGGGCCAGATCACCACCCGCCAGGTACTCCATGGCGAGAAAATGGCGACCATCGTCGAGTTGGTCGATGCGGTAGATGGTGATGATCGAAGGATGCTGCAGGGAGGCGACGGTATGGCCTTCCTTGATGAAGCGCTGAGTGAAGGCTGCGTCCTCGCGATGCAACAGCACCTTGAGCGCCACCTGGCGCTGCAGCGCCTGCTCGGTCGCCAGATAGACCTCGGCCATGCCGCCTTTGCCCAGGCGGTGATGAATGCTGTAACCGGGTACACTGATGGAAGGCTGACTCATGCGGCTCGACTGGCGCTCAGGGTTGAAGGGATTTGAACAGCTTGCGCAGCAGACCGGGGGGCGACGCTTCACGGGGTTCGGCAGCCGGGCCAAGGCCCAGGACGATACAGCTGATATTGTCTCTGCCGCCATGGCTATTGGCCAGCCCCACCAGTTGCTCGACCATAATTTCGAGCGTGGCCGCCTCAGCGCAACAGCGCTGGATGGCAGCGTCGTCCAGCTCGCTGGTCAGCCCGTCGCTGCACAGCAGCAGCAATTCGTCCGGCTCCAGTCGGACGCGCAGCAGGCCGACATCAGGTGCATCTCCAACCTGCCCCAGGCACTGCACGATCACGTTGCGGCGCGGGTGCTCACGCGCCTCCTCGGCGCTCATCCGGCCAACGTCGACCATGGCCTGGACCCAGCTGTGGTCGTGACTGAGCTGCTCGATATGTTCGCTGCCGATGCGATAGGCGCGGCTGTCGCCGACCCAGGCCAACTCGAACTCATCCCCGTCCAGGCGCACGGCAACCAGGGTGCTGCCCATGCCAGCCTCGCCCGCAGCGGGCTGCGCCGCCGCTACGATTGCCAGATGGGCGGCCTGCACCGCAGCAGGCAGTTCCTCGCCCTGTTGCAGGGCGCCCACCAGTTCCTCCAGCGCCAGGGCACTGGCCACCTCGCCACGCGCGTGCCCGCCCATGCCATCGGCCAGGGCCCACAGCCCCAGATCGGGACGGCAGGCCAGGGCATCCTCGTTGTGCGTGCGCACCTGGCCGGCAACGCTCTGCGCAGCGAACACCACGGATACAGAGGAAGGCTGAGACACGCGGCGAATCCTTGAGCGACAGGCGATTGCCCATGATGCGGCGAGGCGAACCGGCTGTCACCGCCCGCCACGCCATAAATGCGCAACCGTTAACCAAAATGCGATGCTTAAATAAGCCGCCAGATGCTTCCCGCCTGACCCCATGATCACACCGCGCTTTCGCCATCTTCCCCTGCAGTTGCGACCGCTGGTCGACAAGTTCTACCGCGACCACCGCTCGCCGATGCGCAGCCAGGCGGGGGATGAACTGTGGGTGGCGCAAAGCGCCAGCGAGATCGTCGCCGCCCTGAGCCTTCGCCCGCTAGCAGGCGGGCAGTGGCTGACCGGCCTGTTCGTCGCTCCTGCGCTGCGACGTCAGGGCGTGGCGGCTGCGCTGCTCGATCACAGCCTGGCGCTGCATCCCGAACCCGTCTGGCTGTTCTGTCATCCCGAGCTACGCGGCTTCTATCAGCGCCTGGGCTTCGAGGACTGTCAACGCCTGCCGGCCGAGCTGGACGAACGGCTGACCCGCTATCAGCGCACCAAATCGCTGATCCCGCTGCGCATCCACTGAGCAGCCTGTCGCCCTGGGCAAAATACTGGCACTTTGCTCAGGAATGCCCCTTGCCATCCGCGGTCAAAGCTCTGCATGCTTGCTCCATAACAACGAAAAGAAACGCTATGGCTACCCAGACCGCTCGTTTGCTGAAGCGCCTGCGCAACGACTTCCAGCTGTCGATCATCACCCTGATGGGGCTGTTCGGCGTGATCGGCATCTCGCCCTATGCCATCTACCGCCTGCTGGAAGGCAACTACCTGGTCGGTATCGCCGACACCATCATCGTCCTGTCCACGCTCTTTGCCGTGCGCTATGCCTGGGTCACCCGCGATACGGTCAAGCCCGGTATCTACCTGGCGGCCGTGTTCTCTGTCAGCGCCACGCTGATCGCCATCAACCTGGGGGTCAACGGCCTGTTCTGGATCTATCCGCTGATCCTCTTCAACTTCTTCATGGTCACCCCTGGCAAAGCCCTGCTGGCCACTGCACTGGTGCTGGTCAGCCTGGTCAGCCACGCCCTGCTGGTACCCGGCAGCGTGTTCGAAAGCCACTACCAGATGGTGTCGTTCCTGGTCACCTGCATGATGGCCAGCGTGCTCAGCTTCATCTTCGCCTTCCGCACCCGCACCCAGCGCGACCAGCTGCAACTGCTGGCGATTCATGACCCGCTGACCGGCGCGCGAAACCGCCGGGCGATGAACGAAGAACTGAAGATCGCCATGGCCAGCCATCGCCGTCACAGTGATAGCTACGGCCTGCTGGTGATGGACCTGGATCACTTCAAGCAGATCAACGACCGCTTCGGCCATCACGTCGGCGATCAGGTGCTGGTGGCCTTCGTCGAGCTGATCAAGCGCTGCTGCCGCAAGGAAGATCGCCTGTTCCGCTTCGGTGGTGAGGAGTTTCTGCTACTGCTGCCCAGCACCGAGGCAGAAGGCTTGCGCACCGCCGCGCAGAACCTGCTGAGCAGGGTCGCCAATGAACTGCGAAGCCCCGGCGGCGCGGTGACCGTCTCCATTGGCGGCGCCATTCTGCATGGCGGCGAGCATTGGGAAAGCTGGCTGCAGCGCGCCGATGAATGCCTGTACCGCGCCAAGAGCGAGGGACGCAATCGCGCGGTGATCGCCGACGCGCCAAACGGTCAGAGCAAGACTGCCACCAGCCACTGAGGCGTCAGCGGCTGCGCTGTTGTTGATAACTGCCACTGCCCGGTTGACGTTCGATGATCAGCCCGCCCGGATATTCGGTGCTCTGGCGAATACCACCACGGGTTTCGCTGGAATAGCTGCCATAGCTGCTTTCCTGACGCACGCTGCCCTGCGGCAGACGCTGCCCGCCATAGAGGTTGTGCTGCTCATAACTCGACGAACCCGAAACGCTGCCGCTGGCCCCTGGGCTGACGTAGCTCTTGGGGATGACGCGAATAGTCTGCGGCTGATCGGCGAACGCAGCGCTGACGAACGCCGTCGCCAGGATCAATACGAGGGAACGAATGAACATGAGCAACTCCCATCTGAGTCAGGGCCAGACGTCACGCGCCTGAGCCGAAAATCATCATCACACCGGCTTTGACAGCAACGCGAGGGAATTTTCAGCGCTGATACGACAAAGGGTCAGCCGAAGCTGACCCTTTGCTGGAAATGGTGCCGGAGACAGGAATCGAACCTGCGACCTTCGCGTTACGAGTGCGCTGCTCTACCGACTGAGCTACACCGGCGGGAAAACCTCGGCATTATGCGAGTTGCCACGCTCGCGCTCAAGTCGCTGGAGCATCAGCTGTCGAGTAGTTCGATGCGGTCGTCGTGGATGCGGATCAGCCCCTGCTTGTAGAGGCCACCGATGGCCTTCTTGAAGTTGCCCTTGCTGACCCGAAAATGCTCGGAGATCAGTTCCGGCGGGCTCTTGTCACCCAGCGCCAACACGCCGCCCTGCGCACGCAGGCGTTCGATGATCTGCTCGGCCAGGCCACTGGCGGCTTCATGACCGATGGGCTGCAGGCTCAGGCTGATCTTGCCGTCGGCACGCAGTTCCTTGATGTAGCCCTTCTCGCGCATGCCGCTGCGGATGAACTTGAACAGCTCGTTCTTGTGGATCAGGCCCCAGTGCTTGCCGTCGATGATGGCCTTGAAACCGAGGTCGGTACGTTCGACCACCAGCAGGTCGACTTCCTGGCCGACCTGGTAGTTGGCCGGCACCTTGTCCAGGTGGCGGTCCAGGCGTGCGGTGGCGGTAAGGCGGCGGGTGCGCTTGTCCAGGTAAAGGTAGATCACGCAGTAGTCGCCGATCTGCAGCGGACGCTTCTCTTCGGAATGCGGCAGCAGCAGATCCTTGGGCAGGCCCCAGTCGAAGAACAGGCCGACGCGGTTGATATCCACCACCTTGAGGCTGGCGAACTCACCGAGCTGGATCTTCGGTTTCAACGTGGTGGCAATCAGCTTGTCTTCGCTGTCGAGGTAGAGAAACACGTTGAGCCAGTCATCGACTTCGCTCGGCGTGTCCTTGGGGATGTAGCGCTTGGGCAGGAGGATTTCGCCATCCGCACCACCGTCCAGGTACAGACCGAAGTCGGTGTGCTTGACCACCTGCAAAGAATTCATCCGCCCAATCAAGGCCATCGCGTTTCACCTCACCAAAACAGCCGGCCATTCTACCCGAGTTAATCCGCGACCGGGCCGACGTCGTAGCGAATCGACGGCCGGTCGAATGGTGGTGTAAGTGACTGGGAAACAAGCCATAAGTTGCCGCGAAAAGCTGGCCAGGCGCAGCCTTATGGTATTCACCGGGGCGATTAACCAAGCAGAAAGGGGCTGCTTGAGGCATAATGGCCGGCCGCCCTTCTGAAAGAGATCAAGGTCATGGCCACCCTGCGCGTGAAGTCCTCCTCCAGCAAAGTCAGCAAACCCGCCCCAGCCGTGGAAACCCGCGAGTCCATCGAGGCGCAGATTGCTGCCTTCCTGCAGGGCGGCGGCGAGATCCAGCAGATCGCCAAGGGCGTCAGCGGCCAGACTTACGGCGGCACGCGCCAGATCACCATCAGCAAGAAGTGATCGCTTCGGGTGCGCATCGCGCACCCAGCCCCTCCTGCTTTACTCGCTCGCCAGCCCCAGTCGCAGCAACTGCCCTTTCGGCGCATCCGTCAGCACATAGATATAGCCGTCCGGCCCCTGCCGTACGTCGCGTACCCGTGCGTTCAGCGATTCCAGCAACCGCTCCTCATGGGTGATCTTGTCGCCATCGAGCTGCAGGCGAATCAGCGCCTGGCCGGAAAGTGCGCCGATGAACAGGTTGTGCTGCCAGGCCGGGAAACGCTCGGCATCGTAGAACGCCATGCCGCTGATGGCCGGTGATTTTTCCCAGACATGATGCGGCGGCTCGGTACCAGCCACGGTTTTGCCCTTGGCCTCGGGAATCGCCAGCATCGAATAGTTCACCCCGTGCGTCGCCAGCGGCCAGCCGTAGTTCTTGCCCGCTTCGGGAACGTTGATTTCGTCGCCGCCACGCGGGCCGTGCTCATGGGTCCACAAGCGACCACTCCAGGGGTTGAGCGCCGCACCCTGCTGGTTGCGATGGCCGTAGGACCAGATTTCCTCACGCGCGCCGTCGCGGCTGACGAAGGGGTTGTCCTCGGGGATGCGCCCGTCCGGGAAGATGCGCACCAGCTTGCCCTGCAGCTTGTCGAGATCCTGCGCGGTGGGGCGATTGTTGTTGTCGCCCAGGGCGATGAACAGATGGCCATCGCCGTCGAACACCAGGCGCGAGCCAAAGTGCGTGCCGCTGGACAGCTTGGGTTGTTGGCGGAAGATCACCTCGAAGCCCTCCAACGCCGTGGCGTCAGCCGACAGCTTGCCGCGCCCGACAGCCGTACCTGCCGCGCCGTCGCCCTCCTCGGCGTAGGACAGATAGACCAGGCGGTCCTCGGCAAAGTCAGGCGACAGCACCACGTCGAGCAAACCGCCCTGGCCGACGGCGAAGACCTTGGGTACGCCGCGCAGCGGCTGCGACACCTCGCCCTCGGCGCTTACCCGGCGCAAGGCACCTGGCCGCTCGCTGACCAGATAGCCCTGGCCATCCGGCAGAAAGGCGACGGCCCAGGGGTTGGCCAGACCTTCGGCGACGGTGTGAACGTTCAATGGCCCCAGTTCCGAGCTAAGTTGCCGGTCTTCGGCGAAGCTGTACTGATAACCGAACAGGGCGAACAGACCGAGGGCTGCGAGTGGTTTCAGGCGCGGCATCGTGGCGTCTCCATGCGTCAGACAAGCGGCCATAGTGCAACAGCCCCTGAGCCGTGGCAGCCCCACAAAAGTTTCCTCAGGTTTCAGTCCGTCAGGTAGCGCTGCTCGATACGCTGGTATTCGCCGCTCTCTCTGAGCATACGAAGACCCTCGTCGAAACGCCGACGTTGTTCGTCCCGGCGAAAACCGACACGGTATGGCGTCGGTGGGAAAATATCGAACCAGGCCAGTGGCTGGGTCACGTCGACCTGATCATCCACCTCGCGGTCCAGGTAGCGAATGATGCGCTTGTCGCCCACCACCACATCGGTGCGGCCGCTGTAGAGCAGGCGATTGCGATTGATCTGCAGCGCCTCCTCGCGATAGCGCGGATTGTTCATGGCCATGCGCTCGAACTCCGGCCCCATCAGCAGTCGCGCACGCTGAAAGGCGCTGACCGCGTACTGGCCGAGGTCGGCGATCTGCTCGATCTGATAACCGCGCTTGGCCAGCGCCACCGCCACGTTCTGGTAATGGATGTAGACGTCCGAATAGAAGGCCTGCACGCCACTGCGCTCGTGAGTGGTGGTAATGGCGTCGATCTCGCCGCGGCGCAGCATCAGGTGCAAGCGCTCTATCGGCGCGTAATAGGCGGTCACTGCAAAACCGGCGTTGTGCGCAGCACGCTCCACCAATTCATATTCCAGGCCACGCGGCTCACCTTCGTAGACATAAGGCGGCTTGTGCGTGCCAAAGCCGACATGCAGCAGCTCGGCCGCAACCGTCAGGCTCAGGCATGCCAGCATCACTCCCAGCCACCATCTGAGCATCTTCTACCCCACTATCGGTCCCGCCAGAGCATAGACGCCTGGCCGCCTTCATAACCAGAGTGGATGCCGGCCGATTCATTCCGCTTTGCCCTATCGCGGCTAGACTGGCTGCACGCATTTTGCGCCTGCCTTCAGGAGATCAAGACCATGCTCAAAGCCGAATACCAACAACGCGGCCCGGTGCCGCAGGACGTGATCAGCGCGGTGCCACTGCAGTTGCCGGAACCCGCTGCCGGACAAGTGCGGGTCAAGGTACTGGCAGCACCGATCAACCCGTCCGACGTGCTGACCCTGACCGGCGCCTACGGCATGCTGCCGCCACTGCCGGCCGTGGGCGGCAACGAAGGCGTCGGCAAGGTCGAGGCGCTCGGTGAAGGCGTGAGCAACTTCAAGGTCGGCCAGACCGTGCTGCTGCCGGTCGGCTGCGGTACCTGGGTCACGGCTCTGAATGCGCCAGCGGAAAAACTCATCCCGCTGCCGGATGCCGACCCGCTGCAACTGGCCATGCTTACCGTCAACCCACCCACGGCCTCGCTGCTGCTCAGCGAATTCGTCGACCTCAAACCGGGCGACTGGGTGATCCAGAACGCCGCCAACTCCGGCGTCGGCAGCTACCTGATTCAGCTGGCCAAGCTGCGCGGTTTCAAGACCATCAACGTGGTACGCCGTGATTCGGCCGTTGCCGGCGTCGAGGCCGAGGGCGGTGATCTGGTGCTGGTGGACGGACCGGACCTGGCCAAGCGTGTGCGCGCAGCCACTGGCGGCGCCGAAGTACGCCTGGGGATCGACGCGGTCGGCGGCGTCAGCACCGACAACCTGGCCGCAGTGCTGGCCAACGGCGGTGTACTGGTGAACTACGGCATGATGAGCGGCCAGGCCTGCCAGGTCTCTCCCGCCTCCTTCGTGTTTCGCGACGTGACCCTGCGCGGTTTCTGGCTGGCCAAGTGGTTCCAGCAGGCCAGCCCGGCGCAGCAGATGAAGGTGTTCGGCGAACTGGTGCAACTGATTGCCGGCGGGAAGCTGAAGACCCGCGTAGCGGCGACCTATGACCTGGAGCACATCAAGGACGCCGTGGCGGCAGCCGCCAGCGGCGAGCGTGACGGCAAGATTCTGCTGGTGCCCTGAGACTGACAGCGCACCCTGCCTCCGAAGTGCACCCGGCGCCCCTGTCCCCATGGGGCGCCCTCTCTCCTACCGCCCCCAGCAGCGCACTGCCTGCGGCGAGTACGCCCTGTGCAGGACAGTGCCACTGCCATTCGCCTGCTTATGCACAGCGCGAAGCTGCTCAGCCAAAGCAGCTCATATCTGTGAGGAATAAGGCAAAGTACTTTTTTCCGTGCTAGAACCTATGGGATTGGTCATTTTATGGCCAATGGCCAATACCCCACTGACTCGCCGGACTGTCACTGATGAAAACTAAAAAAGACGCCGTAGCCCCCGCAAAGGAAGCCACCCTGGCCGATATCGCCGACAACCTGCTGGCGCCGCCCGCGCTGCCGGGGCACAGCGTTAGCGGCGAGCAGTATCTGTATTTCACCGAACGCGATATCGAGCGCATCCTCGATAACCTCGATGGCCTGCGCAACATGGTGTTCCCGCTGGGCGAGCCGTTGGACGAAGGCGAGTCGAGCCGTATCCAGCAATTTCCTTCGGTGTGCCTGATCGGCCTTGGCCGCTGCGGCTCGAACATCGCCCTGGACGTCGCCTCCCTGGTCTACAACGCGCGCCAGTTCTATCTGGAAGAGTTTCACAGCGAAGCCACTGCCACCATCGAGCAGGCCTCACGCCCCAGTCGCTGGATTCGCAGCAACCTGCTGCGCGCGCCGCGCAAGAGCAGCAAACCGGTATTCCTGATCGAGCCGCTGGTGATGCTCGGCGACCTGGACAAGGACATCGCCGGGCGCATCCGCTTCTCGCGCAAGGGCGAGATGAGTGGGTTTCTCGACGATTACAGCAAGATGAAAATCATGGACCTGTCCGAGGTGCATGCCGGCGGTGCCGGCAACGCGCCGATCCTTGGTCAGTATCTGGCCAAGATCATCCTCAACAAGGACGCCCAGCGCTTCTCCAACGAAGACTGGAAGTTCATCCACAGCTACCTGATCGACTCCTGCGGGATCAAGGCCAACCAATCGCGCTTGTACTTCTATATCTTCAGCGCCGGCGGCGGCACCGGCTCGGGCATGGCCTCGGAGTTCGGCCTAGCGCAGCAGTTCGCCTACATGAGCAAGACCTTCGACAGCAAGACGCCGGACGATGGCGAGGCCGAACGCGAACGTGGTTTCGTCTTCGAGCCGATCTTCACCAGCGGCATCTGCATCCTGCCGAACATTTCCGACCAGCGCAGCGAGATGTCAGAGGCCCTGCACATCAACGCCGGACGCCTGCTGTGCAAGTACCTGGCCGAGGAATGGGACTTCTCCTACAACTTCGACAACGAGCAGAACAGCGCCGAAAGCGTGATGCGCCGCATCCGCCCATGGAACGCGATGATGCTCATTTCCAACGACATCATGCGTTACGCCGAAGAGAGCGGTGACGGCAGCATCCACAACATCGACGTGACCGCCATGGAGCGCCACGCCAACCAGTACATCTCGCAGCAGATCTTCAACATCCTCACTGCCCAGGCGGTGACCAGCGACTACGACCAGAACTACTTCCGCCGCGCCGGCATCGACATCGGCGAGACCATCCGCCTCGACGCCAACGACCTGTTCATGAGCCTGGCCGGCCCAGTGGCCGTGGCTTATGCCGAATCCGTGGTGCCCGAACAGCATGCCCAGCTGTCGGAGAAATTCCGCGTACTGGACAAGGAACAGAGCCCGCCGCGGCTGAACATCGACGACCTGTTCTTCCGCTCCATCGACCTGCCGCACTTCAACAAGGTCACCCAGGCCATTGAAGGCATCAGCCTGCTGCCGATCGAGTCCAAGCGCTATCGCCAGGCGCTGGAGCAGTACAAGTCCAGTGGCTACGACGCCACGCAACTGAGCGACCTGCATTTCTTCAAGAACTGCTCCTCGGTGGTGTCCATCGTCTCGCTGCCCAAGGACTACAAGCTGTCCTACATGGACCTGAACCGCCTCAAGACCCACCTCAACAACCTCTTCCCCAACACCACGCTCAAGCGCTACGCGCTGGTGATCGGCGCCTCGGCCAACCTCTCGCTGACCACCCTGATCGTCAAGAGCCCGTGCCTGTCGGACGACTTCCTGACCCTGATCGTCGCCTACATCAAGCGCTGCTTCGCCCGCGACCAGTACCGTTTCGACGACAGCCTGGACGACGCCATGCTCGACTTCATCGTCTCCGAGCGCTTCAACGAAGCGCAGCTCGACGCCATGCTCAACGAGCACGAAGACCCGGCGAAGATCCTCGACACCAACTGGTATGCGATCAAACCGATGTACGAGAAGAAGTACCGCGAGCTGATCCACGACGCCGAGAAGTTCGTCTCGATCAACGACATCCGACTGACACGCGAAAGCGTCAAACAGGCGATCAAGTACCTGCGCGAAATCTATCGCCACCGCATCGGCAAGACCCGGGTGATCTCACTCAACGATTACGGAAAATAGGTGGTACGGGCGTGCCTGTGCTTCACTGACTAGGGCACTCATACTGCCGCAAAGCGGGAGATGGCTATGGAAGGACTGTCGATCCGCTTTCTCGCCGACCTACCCGAGCAGGGCCAGCTCCTGCTCAATTGCGAACACGACCCCTGGCTGGTGGCACTGTCCTACGTCATCGCCAGCGTCGGCAGCCTCAGCACGCTGACCATCGCCAGGCACCTCGATAACGTCCTGAGGCGCAGCATGCGTCTGGTCTGGGGGCTGCTCGGCGGGCTGTGCCTGGCCGGCGCCATCTGGTCCATGCACTTCATCGGCATGCTGGCCTTCCAGGCGCCTGTCGCCATTCGCTATGACCTCGCCACCACCGTGCTGTCGCTGCTGGTGGCCCTGGCCGCCTCACTCCTCGCCGTGTACTACATGGCCATGCCGCGTCCCGGCCTGAGCCGCCAGTTGCTGGCCGCCAGCATCATCGGCCTGGGTATCAGCGCCATGCACTACAGCGGGATGGCGGCGATCCGCTCGGAGGCTCAGGCCTACTACCACGGCGGCCTGTTCACCCTCTCCATCGTCATCGCCATCAGTGCCAGCTTCGCCGCGCTGCTGCTCAACCGCTACGTGCGCCACGGCTCGCAGCTTCGCCAACGCTGGATGAAGTATTCGGCGGCGCTGGTCATGGGCGCGGCGATCGCCTCGATGCACTACACCGGCATGGCCGCGCTCAACCTGGTGGTAGCGGACGGCACGCCGCTGCAGTTGCGCAGCGCCGACAACAGCGTGCAACTGGTGCTGATCGTCGCCTCCATCACCTTGCTGATTCTCAGCCTGAGCCTGGCCGCAGCCTGGATCGGCCGCAAGCTCGACGACAAGGAGCGCGACCTGCAACGGGTCAATACCCTGCTGGTGCAGCTCGATCAGGCCAAGGCATCGCTGGAGCAGGTGGCGCATTTCGATCCACTGACCGAGCTGCTCAACCGTCGCGGCTTCAACCGGGTGTTCGCCGCCACCCTGGAGGAACACGCGGTGACCGGCCGCAGCCTGGCGGTGATGTTCCTCGATGTCGATCACTTCAAACGCATCAATGACAGCCTTGGTCACGACGCTGGCGACGAGTTGCTGCGTGTGGTGGCACAGCGCATCCGCAGCGCGTTACGTGAGCGCGACATCATCGCGCGCTTCGGTGGCGACGAGTTCTGCGTGGTCGCCAGCCTCGACAGCAACGCCGACCCTCGCGCGCTGGCCGCACGCATGCTGGAGCACATGAAGGAGCCGATCAGCTTTGCCGGACGCAAGATCGTGATGACCACCAGCGTCGGCATCAGCCTGTTCCCCCAGGATGGCGGCAACGCCGACGAGTTGCTCAAGCATGCCGATCTGGCGCTGTATCAATCCAAGGGCAGCGGGCGCAACGTGGTGCATTTCTTCAATCCGCACCTGAAGCAGAAGGCCTCGTTCGAGCTGCAACTGGAAGAAGACCTGCGCCAGGCCCTGCAGCAGGACAGCGGCCTGACCCTGTTCTATCAACCGATCATCGATCTGCGCAGCGGCGCGCTGAGCAAACTCGAAGCCCTGGTACGCTGGCATCATCCGCAGCACGGCCTGCTGACACCCGAGCGCTTCATCGCCATCGCCGAAGCCAACGGTTTCATCGATCAGCTCGACAACTGGGTGCTGCGCCGCGCCTGTCTCGACCTCAACAGCCTGGATCAAATGGGTTATCCGGGGTTGAAGATCGCGGTCAACTGCTCGGCGCTGAACCTGGCCAACGATCAGTTGCCTGGCCGCATCGAGCAGTTGTTGAACGCGACGCGCTGCCCTGCTCACTGCCTGGAGCTGGAGGTGACCGAGAGCGCGCTACTGAGCAACATCAATCGCGCCATCGGCCTGCTGGAAAACATTCGCGCGCTGGGCGTCAGCCTGTCCATCGACGACTTCGGCACCGGTTATTCCTCGCTCGCCTACCTGCGCCGCCTACCGCTGGATACGCTGAAGGTCGACCGCTCCTTCATTCAGGACGTGGCCCACTCCAGTCAGGACCGCGAGATCGTCCACGCCATCATCGCCATGGCCCACGCCCTGCATCTGAAGGTCGTCGCCGAAGGCGTGGAAACCGCCGAGCAGCTGGCGTTCCTTCAGGAACGCGACTGCGATCAGGTGCAGGGCTATCTGTTCAGCAAACCGGTACCGCTGGAGGAAATCCTGGCCCGCTTTCCTCCACATTACAGGCCACTGGAGCGGGTGGCGGCACGGTCTTGAGCCTTCGCCCCAGAGCAAAGGCTCGCCGCTGAAGCGCCTCCTGAAAGCAGCTGTGCAGCCCTTGTGGGAGAGGCTTCAGCCGCGACCAAGGCACGCCTCGCACTCAAGCCCTGAACGCCTGCAACCAGCCCAGGCTGGCCTGCGTACCCACCTCGCCCGGCTTGTACTCGGCGCCCAGCCAGCCGCTGTAACCGCTGTCACGTAAAGCACCGAGCAGCGCGGGGAACGCCAGCTCGCCGGTACCTGGCGCGCCGCGCCCCGGCACGTCGGCGAACTGCACATGACCGATGCGCCCGGCCAGCAAGCGCATGCCTGCGGCCACGTCCAGCCCCTGACGCGCCATATGGTAGAGGTCGTACTGTGCGGCCAGATTCGGGTGATCCACTGCGCGCAGCAGCGCATCCAGATCGTCCGGCGTATTGATCAGAAAGCCCGGCATGTCGATCGGGTTGATCGCCTCCACCAACACGCGGATGCCCAACGTCGCGAAGGCCTCGGCGCTTTTGCGCAGGTTGGCAGCCAGGCAATCCAGCGCCTGCTCGCGGCTCACGCCTTCGGCCAGGCGCCCAGGCAGCACATTGATGCAGGCCGGGCGCGCCATGGCGGCGTAGGTCAGCGCCTCCTGCAGGGCGGCGTCGAACTCGGCCTGACGCGCCGGCACGCTGGCCAGGCCAGGACCGCCGGTCATCAGATCGCCCGCCGGCACGTTGATCAGCACCAGCGGCAAAGCGGTCAACTCCAGCACTTCTTTCAGGGCTACCGCTGGCAACTCATAAGGGAACTGAATTTCCACGCCATCGAAACCCGCCGTCATCGCCGCCAGCACGCGCTCGCGCAGCGGCAACTCGGTGAACAGCATGGACAGGTTGGCAGCGATCTTCATGGGCATTGCTCCCGTAGCAGTTCCACCAGGGTGGCCGGGTCGCATTCCAGGTTGCCCTGGCTGCCGTGCAGGCGCATCAACTGCGCGGCCAAGCCGCTCATGGGCGTGGCGCTGCCCTGCTCACGGGATAGTTTGACCGCCGTATCGAGGTCCTTGAGCAGCGTGCGCACGTGCCACTTGATCGGCTCGAACTGGCTGGCGGCCATCTGTGGCGCAAGGATCTGCAGCGGCTTGGAGTCGGCGAAACCACCGGCCAGCGCCGAGGCGATCAGGCTGGCGTCGACGCCGGAGCGCTCGGCCAGCGCCACCACTTCGGCGATCACCAGCGCGTTGCAGGCCACGATCATCTGGTTGCACACCTTGGTCACCTGCCCGGCGCCCACCTCGCCCATGCGCGTCAGGCGCTGGCCCAGATGCGCCAGCACCGGGCGCACGCGCTCCACGTCCTCTTCCCGGCCGCCAGCCATGATCGCCAGCGTGCCGGCTTCGGCACCCGGCGTACCACCGGAAACCGGCGCATCCACCCAGCGCATGCCAGTACGTGCCTCCAGCTCGGCGGCCATCTCACGGGTGGCCGCCGGCTCCTGGCTGGAAAAGTCCACCAGCAACTGCCCCGGCCGCGCGCCCTCGACGATCCCGCCCGGGCCGAACACCACCTCACGCACCACCTCGGTATTGGCCAGGCAGAGCATCACCACATTGGCATCGCGACACAGCTCGGCGGGGTTCTCCACGCGATGCGCGCCCTGCTCCAGCAGCGATGCGCATTTGTCCGGCGTGCGGTTCCACAGGGTCAGCGGGTAGCCTGCGGCGAGCAGGCGGCGGGTCATCGGTAGGCCCATCAGACCAATCCCGGCGAAGGCCAGGGCGGGAAGCGTTGCGGTCATCGATCAACTCCAGGCAGTTCGTATCCAGCGCGCATCTTAACCCCGGAGTCAGTTGTGTGCTGCCGGGGCTGCATCGGCAACGCCGGACCACTATACTCCGCGCGCCTTCCCCGCTATTGAACCGGAGAATCCGACATGTTCAAGAACACCCTGGCGCTCGCCGCCGGCATCGCCCTGTCTGTATCTGCTGTATTCGCGCAAGCCGCCGACGTCCTCAAGGTCTCGGCCATTCCTGACGAAGCCCCCACCGAACTGCTGCGCAAGTTCAAGCCGCTGGGCGCCTACCTGGAACAGGAACTGGGCATGAAGGTGGAGTTCGTGCCAGTGGCCGACTACGCAGCCGTGGTCGAGGCCCTGGCCGCCGACCGTATCGACATGGCTTGGCTGGGCGGTTTCACTTTCGTCCAGGCGCACCTGAAAACCGGCAACGCCGTGCCGCTGGTGCAGCGCGAGCAGGACGCCGAGTTCACCAGCAAATTCATCACCTCCGACCCGGCAGTGACGTCCCTGCAGGACCTCAAGGGCAAGACCTTCGCCTTCGGCTCGGTATCCTCCACCTCCGGCAGCCTGATGCCGCGCTACTTCATGCGGCAGGACGGCATCAAGCCGGAAGACTTCTTCAGCCGCGTGGCCTATTCCGGCGCCCACGACGCCACCGCAGCCTGGGTGCAGGCCGGCAAGGCCGACGGCGGCGTGCTCAATGCCTCGGTGTGGCAGAAGCTGGTGGACGCCGGCAAGGTCGATACCGACAAGGTCAAGGTCTTCGCCACCACCCCGACCTACTACGACTACAACTGGACCGTGCGCGGCAACCTCGACGCCGACCTGCAGGCGAAGATCAAGAGCGCCTTCCTCGCCCTCGACCCGGCCAAGCCGGAACAGAAGGCGATTCTTGATCTGCAGGCCGCCAGCCGCTTCATCGAAACCAAGCCCGAGAACTACGAAGGCATCGAAGAAGCCGCTCGCGCCGCTGGCCTGTTGAAGTGAGCATCGCCCTGCGTGGCGTGGGCCTGGCCCACGCCAACGGCAAGGTCGCGCTCGAAGATATCGATCTGCAGGTCAGCCCCGGTGAACGAGTGGCAATCATCGGCCCCTCGGGCGCCGGCAAGACCACCCTGCTGCGCCTGCTGGCCACCAGCCTGCAACCCACCCAGGGTGAGATCGACCTGCTGCAGCACAACCCCTGGCGCCTGGCTGCCCGCCAGCGCCAACGCCTGCGTGCGCGCATCGGCCTGATCCACCAGGCACCGCCTTTGCCACCGCGCCAGCGCGTGGTCACCGCCGTGCTGGCCGGCAAGCTTGGCCAGTGGTCATTGGCCAAAGGCCTGTTCAACCTGCTGCGTCCGCTGGATGCCAGCGGTGCCCAGGCCGCCCTGGCGCGCCTGGACATCGCCGACAAGCTCTACCAACGCTGCGATCAGCTCTCTGGCGGCCAATTGCAGCGCGTCGGCATCGCTCGCGTGCTGTACCAGGCGCCGGAATTGATTCTCGCCGATGAACCCGTCTCGGCCATGGACCCGGTACTGGCCGGTCATACTCTGGCCGTGCTCAACCGCGAGGCTGCCGAGCGCGGCATGACCCTGCTGGCCAGCCTGCACGCCGTCGACCTGGCGCTGGCGCACTTCCCACGGGTTATCGGTATTCGCGACGGGCGCATCGCCTTCGACCTGCCCACCGAGCAGGTGCTGCCCGAGCAACTGAAAGCGCTGTACGCCAACGAGCAACTGCAGGCCACGCCCAGCTCACCCGTGCCGCCGCAACCGACGCATATCCCGCGATGCTGACAACCGCCCCACGCGACCCCGCCGCCCTGCCACGCCTGCTGATCACCGTCCTGGCGCTGCTGTTGTTGTGGCCGGGCCTGAGCCTTAGCGAGCTGGACCTGGCCGTGCTGGTCGATGGCGACAACACCCGCGCCATGGGCAACTTCCTCGCCGGTTTCTGGCCGCCCTCGCATGACGCCGAGTTCCTCGCCCTGCTCGGTCGCGCCACCCTGGAAACCCTGGCCATCGCCACCGCCGGTATGAGCCTGGCGCTGCTCATCGCCATACCCGCCGCACTGCTGGCCAGTCGTGCGCTGTCGCTGTCAGCCGTGCATCGTGGCGGCCGCCCGACCTGGTGGGCGAACCTGGCGCGCTGGCCGGTGCGCGGCGTGCTGATCTTCCTGCGCAGCGTGCCGGAAATCGTCTGGGCGCTGCTGTTCGTCCGCGCTGTCGGCCTCGGCCCCACCGCCGGCGTGCTGGCCATCGCCATCACCTACGCCGGCATGCTCGGCAAGGTGTATGCGGAAATCTTCGA
>Ga0209070_100368_pt1 | contig 34003 bp, 31 predicted proteins | sample SynthPrep_5_END__FD_187205 | JGI IMG/M metagenome (GOLD analysis project Ga0209070, IMG submission 187205) | Synthetic microbial communities from Ohio, USA - SynthPrep_5_END_DS10_MetaG (SPAdes) (version 2) | ecosystem: Engineered > Bioreactor > Aerobic > Activated sludge | place: USA: Ohio... | reverse complement strand
TCAAGGTTTCTGCCATGGCCGTGGCGCTGAACGCCATCGAGACGGCCGCGGCCAGAAGGAATTTTTTATAGTTCTGCATGCATGTTGCTCCGTTAGCGGTTGCTGGACATGAATTGTTTGCAGCGCGCCGAAAGCGGGTTTTCAAACACCTGCTGTGGCGATCCTTGCTCTTCGACCAGGCCCTGGTGCAGGAACACCACCTCACTGGACACCTGACGGGCGAAGCCCATTTCATGGGTGACCAGCAGCATGGTGCGGCCTTCTTCGGCCAGCGCGCGGATCACATTAAGTACTTCCTGAACCATTTCCGGGTCAAGCGCCGAAGTGGGTTCGTCAAACAGGATGACTTTAGGCTGCATCGCCAGGGTGCGCGCAATGGCCGCCCGTTGCTGCTGGCCGCCGGACAGTTGCGCAGGGTAGGCGTGACGTTTGTCAGCAATGCCGACCTTGGCCAGCAGGGCTTCGGCCGTTTCGATGGCGTCGCGTTTGCTTTGGCCAAGCACACGGCGAGGGGCCTCGATGATGTTGTCGAGGATGCTCATGTGCGGCCACAGGTTAAAGTTTTGAAACACAAAACCGATTTCGCTGCGCAGGCGATTGATCTGCTTACCGTCGGCGGCCATCAGCTCGCCGTTTTTCGCGGCCTTGAGCTTGAGCTCTTCGCCGGCGACCAGGATCTGGCCCTGATGCGGGTTTTCCAGCAGGTTGATGCAGCGCAGGAAGGTGGACTTGCCGGAACCGGAGGAACCCAGGATCGAGATCACGTCGCCGTCGCGAGCGGTCAGCGAGATACCTTTGAGTACCTCCAGCTCACCATAGCGTTTATGCAAGTTGCGGATTTCAAGCGCGGGCGTGGCCTCGGCCATGTGGGGTCCTCATTGTGTTCGTTGCAATCCTGCTGTTGGGCCGCCTTCCTGGCGAGGCGCCAAGCTAGCATAGCGTCTTGATGGCAGCCAACAGCATGGCCGGCGGTAAACAGGTGGTGTGCGGCAAGGTGTCGCATCGGCACAGCAGCGTGTCGCGCCATCAACAACCGAACATCCGTTTGAACCCGAAAAACCGCAGGCTTCGCGTAAAAAAGGGCGCGATGGTGCCAGCTTTGGCCGGGTGTTGGAAGGGTTAACCGGGCAAACGGTGCATATCAGCCCTTTTGTGGGCGTCACGTACTTTTTGTGTGTGTTTATGGTGCGTTTATTCGTCTTCAATGTGGGTCGCACGGTAACGCTATAGCGGAATGCCATTGTTCTCAATGACTTGCAAGTGATGTTGAAACGTCCTACAGCCCGCGTCAATCGCGGCTCTGTAACATTTTGGCGCAAATCTTGCGTAAAAAATAAAGAACGCCCTGTTGGTTTCTTTTCACGAGAAAGATCCCGGGCCGGGTGGACCGTTTTCGCAATTCCTCGCAAAGGTGTGTCAATGAGTAGTACGCAAAGCTCCAATGACCTCGAACAGGGGCTCAAACCGCGTCACGTCACCATGCTGTCGATTGCTGGCGTCATCGGTGCCGGTTTGTTTGTCGGCTCCGGCCACGCGATTGCTGCCGCCGGCCCGGCCGTACTGCTGGCTTACGCCGCTGCGGGCACGCTGGTGGTGTTGGTGATGCGCATGCTGGCCGAAATGGCCGTGGCGTCGCCGGATACCGGTTCGTTCTCCACCTACGCCGACCGGGCAATTGGCCATTGGGCCGGTTTCACCATCGGCTGGTTGTACTGGTGGTTCTGGGTGTTGGTGATTCCGCTGGAAGCCAACGCGGCTGCGACCATCCTGCATGCCTGGTTCCCGGATGTAGCCATTTGGGCCTTTACCCTGATCATCACCCTGTTGCTGACGGCGACCAACCTGTTCAGCGTGAAGAACTACGGCGAGTTCGAGTTCTGGTTCGCGTTGATCAAGGTCGTGGCGATCGTAGGCTTTGTGATCCTTGGCCTGGCCGCGATTTTCGGTTTCCTGCCGACCAGCCAGGTCAGCGGTGTTTCCCATCTGTTCGATACCCAGGGCTTTATGCCAAACGGCATGGGCGCCGTACTGGCTGCGATCCTGACCACCATGTTCTCCTTCATGGGCACCGAGATTGTCACCATCGCCGCCGCTGAATCGAAGAACCCAGGCCAGCAGATTACCAAGGCCACCAACTCGGTGATCTGGCGCATTGGTTTGTTCTACCTGTTGTCGATCTTCATCGTCGTGTCCCTGGTGCCATGGAACGATCCGACCCTGGCGGCCGTAGGTTCCTACCAGACTGTGCTGGAGCGCATGGGTATCCCGAATGCCAAGCTGATCGTCGACCTGGTGGTACTGGTTGCCGTGACCAGCTGCTTGAACTCGGCGCTGTACACCGCCTCGCGCATGCTGTTCTCCCTGGGTCGTCGCGGTGATGCACCGGCGGTGGCCAAGCGCACCAACAAGAGCGGCACGCCTTACTGGGCGGTGTTGTTGTCTACTGGCGCGGCGTTCCTGGCGGTATTCGCCAACTACGTGGCCCCTGCGGCAGTGTTCGAGTTCCTGCTGGCCAGCTCCGGCGCTATTGCGCTGCTGGTGTACCTGGTCATCGCTGTGTCGCAACTGCGCATGCGTCAGAAACGCACGGCGGCGGGCGAGAAGATTGTCTTCAAGATGTGGCTGTTCCCAGGCCTGACCTACGCGGTGATGGTGTTCATCGTGGGCACGCTGACCATCATGCTGTTTCAGGAAGCGCATCGGATCGAGATTATTGCGACCGGTGTCCTGAGCTTGTTGGTGGTGGTGGCGGGACTGATTGTGGCGAGCCGTCGCAAGGCGCAGAGAGTAGGCGCTGCAGTACTGAACTAAACGATGACTGTAGGAGCCGGCTTGCCGGCGATGGCGTCCTCACAGGCCCCATCGCCGGCAAGCCGGCTCCTACAGGTTCAAGGTTGTGACAATTCTTTTGAGGCCGCCACGTAATCCGCCTGGAATTGCGGAGACTCGATCCACGCCAGTGCTGCGGCTTCATCATCGGTATCTGTAGCCCACTGCCGATACTCGATCAGCGCTGCAAGGATAAAGTCGGTGGCTTCTTCTTCGCCTTCCTGTTCCAGCACCAGTGCCAGCAACGGGTGGGCCAAGAATACGGCGCACAGGGCTTGTTGGCTGGTCTCGCCCGCGGTGCGCATCTCTACGAACAGCTCGGTCAAATCCACTGACTCAAGGTCAATGCGGCTGTCGTCGCCGGCAAACGCATCCGGTTTGGTCGCTACGGCGCGCTGGGTACGGTTCTGCTTGGCCTTGGCCTTTGCCCGGTGGGCACGTTTTTGCTGCTTGTTCGGCGAGGCCATGGGCTCAGCGTCCTAGGTTTCGGATCGGGATGGGGTATTGAAGCGCAGGTTGAGGGAAATCCCAAGGGTATCTGCAGCCAATTGGCCGTTTTGAAGCCACGCCAATGCAATCGGCCACAGCCGATCCTGATACTCGCTGCGAAAAAATGCGAAATGGCCGACTGTCTTTTCACCAATGTCCTCAGGCGCGATCCGCAGATGAGTGAGCTCACTGCCGTCGAAGTAACCCAATAATCGCTCGATGGCGGCCACGGTCCCGAACGGGTCGTCAGTGATGCTGATGGCCAGTATCTGCGCTTTTACACGACTGAATGGCAGCTCGCCCAAGGCCCGCCCGCTGGGACGTGTTTCGTAGCTGGGCGTCGGTGTACTCCAGTCCCTCACCACGCCCGCAGGTGTGTCTTCCAGCCAGCCCAGGCGCTTGCCGGGGAAGTACCCGTACAGTGCCGTCAGCAACGGCATTGCCACATGCCACTTGGCAAACATCCGCCAGCGCACACTCGCTGCGTAGTCGCGCCAGTACGCAAACTGCGCGCCTACGGTCACGATCCGCCGAATGACCGCGCCCGACGCCCCGAGCCCTGCCGCGCAGCCACCGAAGCTATGGCCGACGACATCAATCGGCTGCCCCGGAAACTCCCGTTGCGCGCGCTTCAGCATTGCCTCGAAATCCAGCGCGCCCCAATCCGACCATGAGGCCTTGAAGCCACGCAACGAGCCACTGCGGGATTCGCCGATGCCACGGTAGTCGTAGGTGATGACGTCAACGCCGTTGGCGAACAGGTAGTCGGCAAAGCGGGCGTAGTGGCGGCAGCGGACGGAGGTGGCGGCGTTGATGATCACCACGGGCCGCGTTGGATCGGTTCTGATGTGTCGCCAGGTGAAGCCGCTGATGAGGTGACCGTCGGCGGCGGCCTCCTTGAAGGATTCGCGGTGTTCGCGCGCAGGTGAGGCCGAGGGCAATCGCAAAGAGGCGTCGTTCAAATTCATTGGGTTCTCGGCCTTAATAGGTTTCTTATTTTTTTAGTAACAGTTCACCAGTTTGCCAGCAGTTGCACCGCGTCTGGCAGGCATCCATTAAGGAGGTCTCTATGAGCATCCCGCCATCTCCCATTGTTTCAGAGTTTGAAACTGAAGAGCAGGCTGCCAGCTATGACCGTTGGTTCCGCTCCACTCGACCTTGCGCCAATAGATACATAGGCTTACACCTTTGCGATCTACCAAGGCGTTTTCATGACCCGCGATACCCTCGAACGCAACCAGGTCCCTTTGTACTTCGTAATCGTGCTGCTGGCTGCCGGTTTCGGTCTGCTCGCCCCCTCATTCGCCCACCACCTCGGCAGACTGATCACACCCGCCATCTCGGTACTGATGTACGCAATGTTCCTGCAAATCCCCTTTCTGGACCTACGTCAAAGCCTGACCAACAAGCGCTTCCTGTCAGCGTTACTGTTCGCCAACTTCATCCTCATTCCGTTACTGGTGTGGGCATTGACCCAAGGCCTCGCAGGACGCCCGGCACTGCTGGTAGGAGCGTTGCTGGTATTGCTGACCCCGTGCATCGACTACGTGGTGGTGTTTACTCATATCGGCAAGGGTGATTCGCGGTTGATGCTGGCGGCGACGCCGGTGCTGTTGTTGCTGCAGTTGGCGCTCTTGCCGATCTACCTGGGCGTGATGCTGGGGGCGCAGTCCGGAGTGGTTGTTGAGGCGCAGCCGTTTATCGAGGCATTCCTCTGGTTGATCGTGCTGCCCATGGTTCTGGCAGTTCTCACGGCTTCAGTGGCGCTGCGATCATCACTCGTCAGTGCTTGGAACGGCGGCTGGGCGTGGATACCGGTGCCGGCGATGGCATTGGTGCTGTTTGTGGTGATCGGTTCGCAGATCACGTCGGTGGTGCGGGATATCAACCTGTTGCTGCCGGTGATCCCGGTGTACGTCGGTTTCCTGTTGCTGGCGCCGTTGATGGGCGCGCTGGCATCGCGGCTATTTGCGCTGCCTGCGGTTACGGCCAGGGCGGTGACGTTCAGCGCATCGACGCGCAATTCGCTGGTGGTACTGCCCTTGGCGCTGGCGCTACCCGAAGATGTGCGTGGCTTGGCGGCGACTACGGTGATCCTGCAAACCCTGGTCGAGCTCGTTGGTGAGCTGATTTACGTTCGGTTGATCCCGAAATGGGTGTGGCCCGCAGGTCGGTAAACGCGGGAATGTTCAGGTCTGTTCAGGCGCTATTCAGCAGGGCATTCGGCACCATAAGTCGGCGCCCCTAACTGACAGGTCAACTGATGGATCACCGCAACCGTTTTCGCCTGGAATCCCTGGGCATTTTCCTGTTTGCCCTGCTGCTGTTCACCCTGGGGATCTGGGATCAGCAGCCCCAAGGATTTGACGGACGCTGGGCGCTGTTCCTGCAAGAAATGTTTCGCCATGGCGCGAGTCTTTTCCCGACCACCTATGGTCAGCCCTACGCGGATTACCCTGGAACCGCGACCTTTTTCAGCTTTGTGTTTGCCCGACTGTTTGGCGCGCCCAATCATCTGGCCAATGTGCTGCCCACCGCTCTGGCTTCGGCTGGCGTAGTTGCCTTGATCTACCGCTTGCTGGCCCCGTCGAATCGTCAGTGGGCGCTGCTCACTGTGCTGTTGACCTTGCTTACCACCCAGCTGCTCGAAAAATCCCGCTCTGTCTGCCTGGATCAGATGGTGGCGTTGTTGTGTGTAGGAAGTTTTTACCTGTTGCACAGTGGCGGGCGCTGGAGGCGGCTTGCGGTGTTTGCGTTGTTCATCCTGGGCTTTGCGATACGCGGGCCGCTGGGGTTGATCGAAGTCTGTGGTGTGGTCTGTGTGTACTGGGCGTTGAGCAGTCCAGGGGAGCGAGTGAAGCAGGTGCTGATTCACGGCACTGTTGGCCTGGTGCTGCTGGCAATCTGTTGGTGGTTGCTGATGAAGTTGGCGCGCATCAGTGGGGGCGGCGCCTTTGCAGACGAGGTGTTCAGGATGCAGGTGGGCGGTCGTCTCGATGAAACTGGAGAACCGTTTTATTTCTACTTCCAGTTGAGCCTCTACCGCTACTTCCCGGTGGTGCCGTTGGCGCTGGCCACCCTGATTGCGCTGCGTCATCGCTGGTCCGAGCGGTTCGAAGGCGACATGCAACTGGTGGTGCGACTCGGCGCCTGCGGCTTGATGATCTTGCTCGGGCTGTCGGTGCCGCACTTCAAGCGCGCCTATTACATCCTGCCGATGGTACCGATGTTTGCGGCTGTCGCAGCCTATGGGCTGCTCCAGGCGCCGAGTTGGCTCTCGGGCGTGCGCCGATGCTACGAAGGGCTGGTCGTGGCACTACCGGCGTTGTGCGTGGTTGTAGTCTTCGTCTGTCGACATGCGTGGCAAAAGCATGGTTACTGGCCTGACGTTTCGCTGCCGTTGCTGATTGGCGTGTTAGGGGTGTTGCAAGTGGCGGCGCTGATCGCCTGGCGGCGAGCGGGGCGGTTGGTGTGGCTCAGCCTGATCGCATTGCTGGCGCAATGGTTGTTGTTGGTGACGGTGGTGGAGCCGTCCAAGGATATGCAGTTCGATACCCGCAAGTTTGTCGGTCAGGTAGAAGCACTGCGTGCAGAGACGCCTGGACCGCTGGTGTTTATCAATCTGGGGCGAGACACCTGGGCGGTGCGCTACATGATGAACCTGGACCATGATGAGCAACCGCTGTTTGTCGGCGGTCAACAGCTCGAGGGGTTGGAGGGCTTGCCTCGGCCCGCCTGGGTAATTGTGTCGCGCAAGGAGACCGCATTGCTGCAAGGGACGCCGCTTGAGCGTCAGGCGCCGACCTTTGAGGGGCGGCTGAACGACAATCCACTGATGGTGTTTTTGCTGAAATGACTCAGCAAGTTGCTGTATGTTCGCCAGCTGGGTGACCGATCAGTCATTCAATTGAGCTGTTTTTTGGAATTGCCGTACTGGAAGCCTCATGGATATGACGAAAAAGGACTTTAAGCGGCCTGACTGTGGCCACGTGATCGGCCGTTCGCGAATTGGCTGGTTGAGCATCTGCTTCGACGGCGGCTGCAGCTACCCTGCGATGATCAATGTGCTGAGAGCTGTCTTCAAGCGCTATGGGCGCCTGGTGCGGTTTGGCGAGAAGCTGTCGGCGCAGGGTTGGATTGATCGAGTCGAGGAGCGGGGCTTTCAGATCTCCGATCAGGAGCGGGTGGCGGTGTTTACGTTGATGTGGGATGGAAAGTGAAAGATCTACTGGGGTGATGCTGAATCGCCTCAGGCTAGGCCGATAAATTCCAGGCAACAAAAAACCCGCACTAGGCGGGTTTCTTGTGTGTTTCAGATGACGTTTGCACCACCTGAAACTGAATAGTGGTGCCCAGAGACGGAATCGAACCGCCGACACGGGGATTTTCAATCCCCTGCTCTACCGACTGAGCTATCTGGGCAACGGGGCGCATTAAACGGGTTTTTCAGGGGGTCGTCAAGCAAGTTTTCAAAAAATATTTAATTATTACCGTCGCTTACGTGCAGACCCCGGTTTTTGATCAATTATTGAGCAGGCGGCACGTAGCCGTCAGCCTTGGCGTATTCCTCGCCGGAAAAGAACTTGTCCATCTCGCCTGCCAGGTATTTACGGTCTTCGGCGTTCATCATGTTCAGGCGTTTTTCGTTGATCAGCAGGGTCTGGTGTTTCAGCCAGTCGCCCCAGGCTTTGGCGGAGACGTGCTCGAAAATGTCCTGGCCCTTGGCGCCTGGGTACGGAGGGCGCTCGAGGCCTGGCAATTCTTCTTTGTACTTGCGGCACATGATGGTGCGGGTCATGACGGAACTCCTGCATTCAATACGTCGGCCGCGCGCTTCAGCAGTTTTTTTACCGGGGCGGCAAGGCCCAGGCGCGGCGGGGTGGCGAGGTTATACCAGAGCCAGTCTGCCTCGGCCACGTGATGGGCGGATTCCTCGACCTGGACCAGCCAGGGTTCGATGGCGAGTTGGAAGTGGCTGAAGGTGTGGATCAGCCCTGGCAGCGCCTGTTGCTTGCCCAGCTCCAGCGCGTGCTGGTGGGCCAGGTGTTCCAGGTCTTGCAGGTCGTCCAGCTCCGGCAAACTCCACAGGCCGCCCCACAGGCCTGTAGAGGGGCGGCGATAAAGCAGGATCGCGCCCTCTGCATTGGCCAGCAACGGCATCAGCGTGCGCTTCTGCGGGATAGTCTTGCGCGGCTTGGGGATTGGGTAGCGCGTCTCCAGGCCGAGCATGTGGGCTTCACAGCCTTTTTCCAGTGGGCACAGCAGGCAGCTGGGTTTGCTGCGGGTGCAGAGCGTGGCGCCCATGTCCATCATCGCCTGGGTGTAGGCGTCGACCCGATCATGAGGCGTGAAGCGTTCTGCGGTGGCCCATAGCTGCTTGGCCACCTTGGGCTCGCCTGGATAGCCCTCTTGCGCGGTAAAGCGTGCCAGCACGCGTTTGACGTTGCCGTCGAGGATCGGTGCACGCAGGCCCATGCTCAGGCTGGCGATCGCACCAGCCGTGGACAAACCGATGCCGGGCAGCTCGGTGAGCTTCTCGACATCCTTGGGAAACTCGCCGCCGTACTCGGCCACGACAATCTTCGCGGTCTTTTGCAGATTGCGCGCCCGGGTGTAGTAACCCAGGCCGGTCCACAAGTGCAGCACTTCATCTTCCGGCGCGGCCGCCAAGGCCTCGACCGTTGGCAGCGAAGCCATGAAACGATCGAAATAGTTGAGCACGGTGCTCACCTGGGTCTGCTGCAGCATGATCTCCGAGACCCACACCCGATAAGGCGTGATGCCCTGTTGCCAGGGCAGGTCGTGGCGACCGTGGCGGTCGTACCAGTCCAGCACCGCCGTTGAAAACTGCTCGTTTCTCATCGTTTGAACAGGCCTTTCAAAGCGTCTTTGAGCTGTGGATTAACCTTGTCGAGCTTCTCTTCCAGCTTTTCGTTCAGGCGGTTGCCGGCCGCCTTGATGGCGACCTGGCCCAGGCCGTCCTTGTCCAGGCGGCAGGCCTTGGCGCCCAGCTCCAGTGGGCCACGGCAGCGCAGCGGTACTTCGATACCCTGGAAGTTCGAGCCCACCTGACAGGCCGGGTCCGGCGTTGCACGCTGGTCGCCTTCGACAATGATGCCTACGCGGTAATCCATGCCCAGCACACGCAGGTCGATGTCGCCGTTGCCATTGACGGTCAGGCCGGGGATGCGCACTTTCAGGTCAGGGTTGCTGGCTACGCCGTTACGGAAGGTCAGGTTGCCCTTCAACTCCTGGAACGGCGTGTCCTTGCCTTGCGGTGTGCTGCTCAACGTCTTGCGGTTGAGCAGAGCAATACCGGTGCACAGTTGCTGTTCGAGGTTGGCGTTGAGCAACACACCGTTGTTGATCACAAAGCTGGCGGTGCCGTTGAGGCTGTCGATCAGGGCTTTCTGGCTATTGCCACGGCCCGTGAGGTTGCTGTCGAGGGTGATCTGGCCCTTCACCGGTGGGTTTTGCCCTTGGGCTTGCAGGATGCGTTCGACCGGCACTTGCTTGATATGGCTTTGCAGCGCCAGCACCGGAATATCCTGGCGCACATCGAGGCTGCCGTTGGCCTGGAAAGTACCGTTGTAGAGGCCACCGCTCAGGGTATCGAGCTTGAGTTGACCATCGACGCCCGACGCCTTGAGCGCCGCATTCTGGATTGGCAGCTTGCTCAAGGTCAGTTGGCCGAAGGCCAGGTCGGCGTTCACATCCAGCGTGCGCAGACGCGCCAGCGGCAGCAGTTTGTCGGTACTCCAGGCACCTTTGGTCGGTGCGTCGGGCAGCGGTGTGGTGCCGCCGGCGGCCATGGCACCGGCTTCGCTGTTCTGTACTTCGGCCTGGCGGGCTGCGGCTGCACCCTTGGCGGATTCAGACTTGGCCGGCAGGTAGTTGTCGGCGTTGAAGGTATCGCCCTTGAGCTGGACGCGCAGGGATTGCTTGGCAAAATCCTCCACGGCGAGGCGGCCGGTGAAGGTGCTGCCGTCGAGTTTCAGGTTCAGGTCTTCCAAGGCCACGCTGCTCGGCGTGCCCTTGAGGCGGCTGACCAGTTCGACCTTGCTCAGGCTGCCCTCGGCCATGGGCGGCAGCGGGTGGCCAACACCGTCGAGAAACTTGGCCAGGTCAAACTGGGCTATGGACAGCGCGCCGCTGAGCTGCGGAGTCTTGTCCAGATCGTTGACCTTCAGCTCGCCCAGTGCGCGCAGTTGATTGGCCGACAACTTCATATTGGTCCATTCGGCGATATTGGCCGCCTGGTCCACCAGCAATTGGCCCTGGGTGGAGAACGTCACGGTCTTGCCTTGCAGCGGCTCGCCCGTGGCTTCACCGCTGATCTTCATGTCTTCAAGCTGATAGCGCTTGAGCGCACGCTGGATGCGCAGGTTGCCGTTGAGTTCGGTCTTGACGCGCATCACCGGCTGGTTGCTGCCGAAGAACGCAGTGAGCTTCACCGGAATGCTGGCGCCTTCGTGCACGGCACCGGCGCTCAGTTGGATGCTTTCAGCGCTGAACTGCTTGCCGGTCTGCTCGTCGTTGTATTCGACGCGAGCGTTGTTGACCGTCAGGCTGTCGATGTCCAGGCGAATGGGCTTCGAGGGTTTTTCCGGTTCGGGTTCGGAGGGTTTCTCGGTCGAGCCTGGGCTGCCGACGGTCGCCTCGGTCACGTTCTTGCCGATGTCTTCCCAGTTGCCGTGGCCTTGCTTGTCACGGTTGAGGCGCAGGTTGAGGCCTTCGACGCGCACATCGCTCATCTGTACTTCGCGGCGCAGCAGCGGCAGCACGCGGACAGAGAGACCGAGCATCTGCAGGTCGGCGAATGGCTGGGTCGGCGCGGTCAGGGTCGCCACGCTGGCTTCGTGCAGTTCCAGGCCTAGCCAGGGGAACAGGCTCCAGCCGATATCGCCATTGAGCGTCAGCTCGATGTGGGCCTTGTCGCGGGCAATCTGGCGAATCTCGTCTTTATAGTCGTTGGGATCGAAGAGATGGGTCAGGGCAAAGCCTAGAGCCACAATGATCAGCAACAGCCCGAGAAGTACCAGACCCAGGATTTTGCCGAACGCTTTCATGGGCGAGTCCTTGTATGTCGATTTCAAAATTTAGCCGCAGAGTATAACGCCCGACGGCCTGCGTCAGTGCCCCGATCGTTACATTGTATCCAGGGACGGGAAACGGGTTTTTGGCGTCAAACAAAACAGATTTCCTGAAAAAGGTGATATCAGTTTGGTTTTTCTGTCATCCACAGGTGCTAATCTGCGCAGGTTCGTCTGCCTTCTGCGACATAGCGTCGCGCTCAAATGGAGCTTTACTCAACAACAACGGCCAACGCTTTGCGTGCAAGGCCGAGGGAGAGAGCGCCTGACGGACACATACTAACAACTGGGGGAAACACCAATGAGCACTAGCACTGTGGCAGGTTCAACTGCCGCACAGCCTGCGTTCCTGTCCAAGGAACGTATCATCGCCAAGCCCGGCTTCAACCGCTGGCTGGTTCCACCGGCCGCCCTGGCCATCCACCTGTGCATCGGCATGGCCTACGGGTTCTCGGTGTTCTGGCTGCCATTGTCCAAGGCACTGGGCATCACCAAGCCGGTCGCCTGCGCGCCGGACATGAGCTTCATCACCCAAGTCTTCTCGTCCCAATGCGACTGGCCCATCTCCATGCTGGGCTGGATCTACACCCTGTTCTTCATCTTCCTGGGCTGCTCGGCAGCGATCTGGGGCGGCTGGCTGGAACACGCCGGGCCACGTAAGGCCGGTGTTGTATCGGCATTGTGCTGGTGCGGTGGTCTGCTGATCTCGGCGTTGGGTATCTATACGCACCAGATCTGGCTGATGTGGATCGGCTCCGGGGTCATTGGCGGTATCGGTCTGGGCCTGGGCTATATCTCGCCCGTGTCGACCCTGATCAAGTGGTTCCCGGACAAGCGCGGCATGGCGACCGGCATGGCGATCATGGGCTTCGGCGGCGGTGCGATGGTCGGCGCTCCGTTGGCAGCAGCCTTGATGGGCCACTTTGCCACGCCCGACAGCGTGGGCGTGTGGCAGAGCTTCCTGGTAATGGCTGCGATCTACTTCGTGTTCATGATCGGCGGCGCCTTGTCCTACCGCGTGCCGCCTACCGGCTGGAAGCCTGAGGGTTGGACCGCGCCGGCGAAAAAGGCCAGCAACGCGATGATCACTCACCGTCACGTGCACGTGAACGTGGCGTGGAAAACCCCGCAATTCCGATTGGTCTGGCTGGTGCTGTGCCTGAACGTATCCGCCGGTATCGGCATCCTCGGCATGGCTTCGCCACTGCTGCAGGAAGTGTTCGGCGGCAAGTTGCTGGGTGTGGATGTGCCGTTTGGCCAACTGGATGCGGGCCAATTGGCTTCCATCGCAGCCATCGCTGCGGGTTTCACCGGTCTGTTGAGCCTGTTCAACATCGGTGGCCGGTTCTTCTGGGCGTCGTTCTCCGACTACCTGGGCCGTAAAAACACCTACTTCGTGTTCTTCGCGTTGGGCTTTGCCCTGTACGCGCTGATCCCGAACCTGGGTCACCTGGGCAACGTGGCGCTGTTCGTGGCGGCGTTCTGCATCATCCTGTCGATGTACGGCGGTGGTTTTGCGACCGTTCCGGCCTACCTGGCCGACCTGTTCGGCACCCAGATGGTTGGCGCGATCCATGGTCGCCTGCTGACCGCCTGGGCTGCAGCTGGCGTGCTGGGCCCGGTACTGGTGAACTACCTTCGCGAATACCAGCTGAGCATCGGCGTTGAACGCGCCGCGGCCTACGACATCACGTTGTACATCCTCGCCGGCCTGCTGGTGTTGGGTTTCATCTGCAACCTGCTGGTTCGTCCGGTGGCCGACAAGTACTTCATGACCGACGCTGAACTGGCCGCCGAACAGGCGCTGGGCCACGACAAAGGCGCGGACGCGACTACTTCCCTGGAGTGGAAAGCTGCCCCTGGCACCGTGCCTTTGGCGATTGCCGCCTGGCTGGTGGTGGGTATTCCGTTGGCGTGGGGTGTGTGGGTGACCCTGCAGAAGACCGCAGTCCTGTTCCACTGATGCAAACCCTGTAGGGCCTGGCTTTGTGTGGTGAGCGGGCTTGCCCCGCGTTGGGTCGCGAAGCGACCCCAATGAGACCAGCGCGTTTTTTCAGTTAAAACGCGTAGGTAGGTTTTGGGGCTGCTTCGCAGCCCAACGCGGGGCAAGCCCGCTCGCCACATAAGCCGGTACCCACATGTATGCACATGTCTATCCCCGACATTCCTCGCTTCAACTCGTCAGTCTTATCCCCTTCGATGTTTCTGTTTAGCGCCCGCGCCCCTATAATGGCTGCCTTTTTCGCCCAATGATTTTGCGGAGCTGGTGATGGCCGAACGTAAGGCGTCCGTCGAGCGCGACACTCTGGAAACCCAGATCAAAGCCTCGATCAACCTGGATGGCACCGGAAAGGCCCGATTTGATATCGGTGTACCTTTTCTTGAGCACATGCTGGACCAGATCGCCCGTCACGGGCTGATCGACCTGGATATCGAAGGCAAGGGCGACCTGCACATCGACGACCACCACATGGTGGAAGACGTGGGCATCACCCTCGGCCAGGCATTTGCCAAGGCCATCGGCGACAAAAAAGGCATCCGTCGCTACGGCCACGCCTATGTCCCGCTGGACGAAGCGCTGTCGCGCGTGGTCATCGACTTCTCCGGCCGCCCAGGCTTGCAGATGCATGTGCCGTACACCCGTGCCAATGTGGGCCGCGGCTTTGACGTCGACCTGTTCCAGGAATTCTTCCAGGGTTTCGTCAACCACGCACTCGTCAGCCTGCACATCGACAACCTGCGCGGTACCAACACCCACCACCAGATCGAAACCGTGTTCAAGGCTTTTGGCCGCGCGCTGCGCATGGCCGTTGAGCTGGACGACCGCATGGCCGGGCAAATGCCCTCGACCAAGGGCGTCCTGTAATGCAGACGGTCGCGGTTATCGATTACGGCATGGGTAACCTGCACTCGGTGGCCAAGGCCCTCGAACACGTAGGGGCCGGCAAGGTGCTGATCACCAGCGATGCCAGCGTGATTCGCGAAGCTGACCGGGTGGTGTTTCCCGGTGTCGGTGCGATTCGCGATTGCATGGCCGAAATCCGCCGCCTGGGCTTTGACAGCCTGGTGCGCGAAGTCAGCCAGGATCGTCCGTTTCTCGGCATCTGCGTGGGCATGCAAGCCTTGCTCGACAGCAGTGAAGAGAACGACGGCGTCGACTGCATCGGCCTGTTCCCGGGCCAGGTGAAGTTCTTCGGCAAGGACCTGCATGAAGACGGCGAACACCTGAAAGTCCCGCACATGGGCTGGAACGAAGTCCGCCAGACCGTGGATCACCCGCTGTGGCACGAAGTGCCGGACATGGCGCGCTTCTACTTCGTGCACAGCTACTACATCGCTGCCGGTAAGCCGGGCCAGGTGGTGGGTGGCGGGCACTACGGCGTCGACTTCGCCGCCGCGCTGGCCGAAGGTTCGCGCTTTGCCGTGCAGTTCCACCCGGAGAAGAGCCATACCCATGGCCTGCAATTGCTGCAGAACTTCGCCGCCTGGGACGGGCGCTGGTAAATGGCCAGGAAGCCGAAGCCCCCGATCTTGAACCTCACGCCCGAGCAGGAGAGTGAGGCCACCCTCAAGATCAAGCGCTTCATGGAGGACCGCTTCGAGCTTAAATTGGGCTCGTTCGAGGTCGCCGAGATTCTTGAGCTGTTCACCACCGAAGTGGCTCCGCACTATTACAACAGGGCGATTTTCGATACGCAGACGCTCCTTAAAGAAAGGTTCGAAAGCATCGAAAGCGACCTGTGGTCGCTTGAGAAACCCTGATTTCCCAAGCATTGCTGAATTTCGAATAAGGTTTGCCAGATGCTGATTATCCCCGCTATCGATCTCAAGGACGGCGCCTGCGTCCGTCTGCGCCAAGGCCGCATGGAAGACTCCACCGTGTTCTCCGATGACCCGGTGAGCATGGCTGCCAAATGGGTAGAAGGGGGCTGCCGTCGTCTGCATCTGGTGGACTTGAATGGCGCCTTCGAAGGTCAGCCGGTCAATGGCGAAGTGGTCACGGCCATCGCCAAGCGCTACCCGAGCCTGCCGATCCAGATCGGCGGCGGTATCCGCTCCCTGGAAACCATCGAGCACTACGTCAAGGCCGGCGTGAGCTACGTGATCATCGGCACCAAGGCCGTGAAAGACCCGGCATTCGTCGCCGAAGCTTGCCGCGCGTTCCCTGGCAAAGTGATCGTGGGCCTGGACGCCAAGGATGGCTTCGTCGCCACCGACGGCTGGGCTGAGATCAGCACCGTGCAGGTCATCGACCTGGCCAAGCAGTTCGAAGCTGACGGTGTTTCTGCCATCGTTTATACCGACATCGCCAAAGACGGCATGATGCAGGGCTGCAACGTGCCGTTTACCGCCGCGCTGGCTGCTGCGACCAAGATCCCGGTGATCGCTTCCGGTGGTATCCACAACCTGGGCGACATCAAGTCGCTGCTGGACGCCAAGGCCCCAGGCATCATCGGTGCCATCACCGGCCGCGCGATCTACGAAGGGACCCTGGACGTCGCCGAAGCCCAGGCTTACTGCGATGCCTACAACGGCTGAGGACTGACCATGGCGCTGGCCAAACGCATCATCCCTTGCCTGGACGTCGACAACGGTCGCGTGGTCAAGGGCGTCAAGTTCGAGAACATCCGTGACGCCGGCGACCCGGTGGAAATCGCCCGTCGCTACGATGAGCAAGGTGCCGACGAGATTACCTTTCTCGACATCACCGCCAGCGTCGACGGCCGTGACACCACGCTGCATACCGTCGAGCGCATGGCCAGCCAGGTGTTCATCCCGCTGACCGTGGGCGGTGGCGTGCGTACCGTGCAAGACATCCGCAACCTGCTCAATGCCGGCGCGGACAAGGTCTCGATCAATACCGCCGCCGTGTTCAACCCGGAGTTCGTCGGCGAAGCCGCGCAACACTTCGGTTCGCAATGCATCGTGGTTGCCATCGACGCCAAGAAAGTCTCTGGCCCGGGCGAAACCCCGCGTTGGGAGATCTTCACCCACGGCGGGCGCAAGCCGACCGGCCTGGATGCGGTGGAGTGGGCGATGAAGATGGAAGGCCTGGGCGCGGGTGAAATCCTGCTGACCAGCATGGACCAGGACGGCATGAAAAACGGCTTCGACTTGGGCGTAACCCGCGCTATCAGCGACGCCTTGGGCATCCCAGTGATCGCCTCCGGTGGCGTCGGCAACCTGCAGCATTTGGCCGATGGCGTGATCGAAGGCCACGCCAGTGCGGTGCTGGCGGCGAGTATTTTCCACTTTGGCGAATACACCGTTCCCGAGGCAAAAGCCTACATGGCCGCGCGCGGTATCGTCGTTCGCTGAATGCTGCTGGACACCATGGCAAGTGCGCGGCACTCTTTGCGCTTGCCATGGATTCCGGTCGCCCTTCATGTTCAGACATCTTCTGCTTGCCCTCGCCAGTACGTCCATCCTTTTGGCGGGCCCAGCCCACGCCGAGGAGCTGTCTGACACTTCCCTGGTGTTGCTGACGGAAAACTTCCCGCCGTACAACATGGCGAAAAACGGCAAGAACTTCGCCAAGGAAGACAACATCGAAGGCATCGCCGTGGACATCGTGCGCGAAACCTTCAAGCGCGCCGGCATTTCCTACAACCTCACCCTGCGATTTCCTTGGGAGCGCATCTACAAGCTCGCCCTGGAAAAACCGGGTTATGGCGTGTTCGTGATGGCCCGCCTACCGGACCGCGAAGCCTTGTTCAAATGGGTCGGCCCCATCGGCCCGGACGATTGGGTGCTGCTGGCCAAGGCTGACAGCAAGATCCAGCTCGACGACCTCGAACAGGCGCGCCGCTACAAGATCGGCGCCTACAAAGGCGATGCCATTGCCGAGACCCTTGAAAAACAGGGTCTCAAGCCAATGGTGGTTCTGCGCGATCAAGACAACGCGCAAAAACTGCTGGATGGCCAAATCGACCTGTGGGCTACCGGAGATCCCGCGGGCCGCTACCTGGCGCGCCAGGTGGGCGTGACCGGGCTCAAGACCGTGCTGCGCTTCAACAGTGCCGAGCTGTACCTGGCACTGAACAAGAACGTGTCGGATGAACTGGTGGCCAAGCTACAGGCGGCCCTGGATCAGTTACGGGACGAGGGTGTTGTCGCTGACATCATGGGTCGCTACCTCTAAGGTGGTTTCAGCGGCAGGTGGCAAGGCCTCGGGTTCCACAGTCTGGGCGGGCACCTGTTCGGCAGGCTCGTGAAAGTGCAGCTTCACCTCGCTGAAGTAGCCCAGCTCGGGGCCTGACTGGCTACCGTCCTTTCGTAGCAACGTGTAGTTGCTCTTGGTGATGTAGGCATCGACATATTGGTTGGCGGGCACATAGACGATGACCTCTACGATCGTCATATTTCCCCAGCCGTGAGTCGATGAACCGTGGGTGAACTCGCTGTCGAGCCTGGCAGAGAAATTGAGTGCGGATGCTGGGGTATTCGCGGCCCATTCACCGGATATCTCGATACCGGTCAGGGTCTTGAGTTGCAATGAATAATTATAGCTTTCCCCCTTTGGACTCTGCCAATTGACGATTTTGCTGCTGTCTGTTTCGTTGCGCTCGCTGGCGAATAAGGCATGCCGGTCGGTCCTCTCCAGCCGGTAGATCGGGGAGCTTTGCAGTTGCTCCACGGGGCTCAGTTCAGCGTCCTTTACCGTAAACCATGGCAGTTCATAAGCGCTGGGTGCACTCTCCGGCCCTGGACGCCAGTGTGCCGGTTCCGGCGGTAAGGCGGGATAATGCAGTGTCAGCGCAATACGTAGGGCGTAAGCCGTTGGTTGTAAGCGCGGTTTTGTATAGGAACCTGCCCCGGCAAAGGTGCCGGGGGCAAGCACCGCCTCTCCGGGAGAGGCCAGCGGGGGAGCAACCGTCCAGGCGCTGAAGGATGTGAGAGCGCCACTGCCCTTGTCGTTCCAGATCAAGGCATCAGCCTGGGATTCGACCACGAGATCTGCGCGGATACAGCGCAGGGTACTGCGCGGCGGCTTGTCATTGCCAACACCGCACACCAGCCCCATCGCCACATACCCATTGGGTGCAATCGGCCGCCAGACCGAGCAGGCAGTCGTTACCCTTGGCCCCGAATGCTTCCAGACCAACTCGAAATCATCGGGCATGCGCAGTGCCGTGCCGTTGTCCTTGTCCACTTCGCTGACTACCGCGAGGATTTTGTGCTGGTTGATATTTTGGTAGTCACCCACCGCCACGTCGCCCAGGGAATAAAACGGGGTCAGGTGGTCGGCGCTCGTGCTCGGTCGCCAAAAGGTCACGGCCTGCTTGGCGCGAGTGCCTTTGTCATTCCAAAGTTGGGTGAATTCCGTGGTGAAGCTGATCAGCAGGTCTTTGTACTTAAGCGGTTCCATAGGTTTTCCCGATGCCAAAAGTGCACTGTCGTGACGTGGCGTTCTTGCCACATGTACGCGCACTATTCGGGAACATGGAACTGCGTGAGTGGTAACTATCTAGCGATAGATGCCATCTTTGCCGTGACCGGCCATGGCGCGATTGCTGCGCACGCTGATCATCAACTTGATATCAATCCAGTCGACGCCCTGGGCCTTGAGCTTGGGCAGCTCGCGCTCCAGCACCGCCAGGGTTTGTGGATAAGGGTGGCCGATCATCACCGCTGAACCCTGCTTGTGCGCCAGTTTGATTGCGGTCTGCAATTGCGTAGTGATCGCTGCTTCGGTGCGCTCGTCATCCAGGAACACATCTCGCGAGACGTGGGCCAGGCCGATCTTCTGCGCTTCGGCCGCCGCGACGGTCTGTGCGCTGGTGCGGCTGTCGACAAAAAACTTGTTGCGCCGTTGCAGCTCGGCCATCAGCCAGGCCATGGCAGCCGGTTGTGCGGTCATGCGGCTGCCCATGTGGTTGTTGATGCCGGCGGTGTAGGGCACTGCCTTGAAAGCGCCGTCCAGGCGCTTGCCCAGTTCTTCGATGGTCAACTCGGGGTGCCATGCGAACGGACCGGTGGCTGGATCCATGGGCATGTGCAGGATCACGATCTTGCCGGCCTTGTGAGCTTCGCGGGCAAATTCGGCGGCGTGGGGCGTGTCGGGCATGATCGCCGTCGTGACAGGCCCAGGCAGGGCCAGCACGCGACGGTCCCGGGGCAGGTTTTGCCCGAGGTCGTCGATGATGAGCGTCAGGTAGGCTTTGTGAGGCTCGCCGGCTGAGGTCGCTTGGGCGACCCCGGCCAGGCTGCACAGCACAGCGATGATCAGGGCAAAACGCATATCAACGGCTGCGTGTGATGCTCAGGCCTTTGAGCAGGCTCAACGCCTGGGCCAACTGGTAATCGTCATCCTGCGGCATCGGCTTGGCTTTCTTGCTGCTACCGGTTGGCTGGTCGGCGCCACCGTTGCCATTGCCCAAGTGACCTTGCAGGTCTGCCTCTTTGTAGTACTCGCTGTCGATCTCGTTGGTGATCTTGGCCTTGCGCACCTCGATGTCCGGCACGATGCCCTGGGCCTGGATCGAGCGACCGTTCGGCGTGTAGTACAGCGCGGTGGTGATTTTCAGCGCGCGCTCGTTGTTCAGCGGCAGCACGGTTTGTACCGAGCCCTTGCCGAAGCTGGTGGTGCCCATCAATACACCGCGTTTCTGGTCTTGCAGGGCGCCGGCGACGATCTCCGAGGCCGAGGCGCTGCCGCCGTTGATCAGCACGGCCAATGGCACGTTTTCGCTGAGGTCGTTGCCGGTAGCCGAGAAGCGCAGTTCGGAGTTGGCGATACGGCCCTTGGTGTAGACGATCAGGCCCTTGGTGATGAAATGGTCGACCACTTCCACCGCCGACTGCAGCACGCCGCCTGGGTTGTTACGCAGGTCGAGCACGATGCCGTTGAGCTTCTTGCCGTTGTCCTTGCGCAGCTTGGCCAGGGCCTTGGCCACTTCGTCGCCGGTCTTGACCTGGAACTGGGTGATGCGGATGTAACCGTAGCCCGACTCCAGCAGCTGGCTCTTCACGCTCTTGACCACAATGGTCGCGCGGGTCAGCGTCACGTCGAACGGGTTGCCGCCGTCGCGTACCAGGGTCAGGGTGATTTTCTGGCCGATCTTGCCGCGCATCTTGTCGACGGCTTCGGTCATGGTCTGGCCACGGGTCGGCTGGCCGTTGATCTTCACGATGAAGTCGCCGGCCTGGATGCCGGCCTTGGACGCCGGCGTGTCATCAATCGGCGAGACCACCTTGACGTTGCCGTCTTCGGAACCGACTTCAATACCCAGCCCGCCGAACTCACCGCTGGTGCTTTCCTGCAGCTCGGCGAAATCCTCCGGGCCCAGGTAGGCGGAGTGCGGGTCGAGGTTGCTGAGCATGCCCTTGATGGCATTTTCCAGCAGGGTCTTGTCATCTACGGGTTCGACATAGGCGGCCTTGATCCGGTCCATGACCTCGGCAAAGGTGCGCAGCTCGTCCAGCGGCAACGGCGCCTTAGTGGTTGCGGCAGAGGTCGCGGCTGTGGCGGGTGCAGCCTGGTCGGCAAATGCCAGAGGCGCGCCGATCACCAGGGCGATCGTCAGGGCCAGCGAAGTGAGGCGGGACAAATGCAGCATGTCGAACGAACTCCTAATGTAGATGCAGCCCTATCCTTGGGAACGGCACCATTGTGCAGGATCGCTCGGGCGACCCTGCTGACGAATAGCGAAGTACAGCGCCGGCGTGTCCTGGCCACCACTGTTACCGACAGTGGAGATGGATTCACCGGCTTTTACAACGTCACCTGCCGACTTGAGTAAAGTCTGATTGTGGCCGTAAAGGCTCAAATAGCCATTACCGTGGTCAAGAATCACCAACAATCCGGCGCCGCGCAGCCAATCGGCAAACACCACGCGCCCACCGTGGACGGCGTGCACCTGGCTGCCGGCGGAGGCGCTGATCATCACGCCATCCCACTTCGCGCGGGTGTCGTCGCCGCGGGTTTCCCCAAAGCGTGCCAGTAATCGACCATCAACGGGCCATGGAAGTTTGCCGCGAGCTGAAGCAAAAGGGCCGCCGAAGTTCTCACCGGCGCTGGAAACCAGCGGGCCAGGGGCTGCATGTGCCGGTTTATGCGGGGCCGGAGCGTCCGAGCTGGCAGCCAGCTCAGCTTCACGCTGACGCTTTTTTTCGGCTTCCTGCTGGGCGATCAGCGCTTTCTGCCGTGCTTCTTCGGCCTCGCGTGCCTGGCGGGCCAGGGTTTCTTCGATGGTCTTGAGCACTTTGGCCAGGTCGGCCTGGTCCTGCTCGCGGGCCTGCAGCTTGGCGTCACGGGCCTTTACGTCGTCATTGAGTTTGGCCAAGGCCAGTTGGCGTTCCTTGCGGACCTTGTCCAATTCGTTGCGCTGGGTGTCGAGGGCGACTTTCTGGTCTTGCAGCTGGGATTGCTGGTTGCCGATTTCCTGTTCGACGTTGACCAACTGGCGCAGGGTCTCATTGAAGCTTTTCAGTTGCTCCAGGCGGGCCTTGCTCAGGTAGTCGTAGTAGGTCAGGGTGCGCGCGAATTTCTCAGGATTCTGCTGGTTGAGCAGCAGCTTGAGGTATTCCTGGCGGCCGTTCTGGTAGGCGGCACGGGCCTGGATCGCGATCAGGCGTTGCTGTTCAACGCGTGCGCTCTGGAGTTTTTTTTTCTCAGCGTCGAGTCGCTCCAGTTCCGACTCGCTCTTCTTTAATTCTTTTTGCAGCTCCTGGACCTGCTTTTCCAGCTTGCCCATCTCGGTTTCCGTGCCGCGCAGATCTTTCTGCACCCCGGATTTTTCTTCCTGGAGCTTGCCGAGCAGTTTTTTCAGCTCGGTAATGTCCTGACGCGTAGCGTCCAACTGTTGTTGGGTTTGTGCGCGCTCATCGGCAAACGCCGGTTGGAGCAGGCAGACAAGAGCAAGGGTAATCAAGGCGCGAAGCATAGAGGCGGGCGACACCAGGGAAATGGACGGCCTAGTATGCCCGCCAAGCGCAGCAAAAAAAACGCCTCAAAGCCAACTGCTTTGAGGCGTTCGTCATAAAAAGCCGTTTAGGGCGATTTAATCGGTTGGTTTAGAGGTTTAAACCAATATCGAAGTCCCCGTCATCTCCACCGGTTTCTCCAGCCCCATCAGTTTCAGCATGGTCGGCGCCACATCCGCCAGCACGCCGCCATCACGCACCTTGAAATCACGCTTGCCGACATAGATGAACGGTACCGGTTCGGTGGTGTGAGCGGTGTGAGCCTGGCCGGTGGATTCGTCGGACATCTGCTCGCAGTTGCCGTGGTCTGCAGTGATCAGTGCTTCGCCGCCGACCTTTTCCAGGGCATCGACGATGCGGCCGACGCACAGGTCCAGGCATTCCACGGCCTTGGTTGCGGCTTCCAGGTTGCCGCTGTGGCCGACCATGTCGCCGTTGGCGTAGTTGACCACGATCACGTCGTAACGCTGGTGTTCGATGGCGTCGACGATCTTGTCGGTGACTTCCGGCGCGCTCATTTCCGGCTGCAGGTCGTAGGTGGCGACCTTTGGCGATGGGATCAGGATGCGTTCTTCGCCCGGGAATGGCTCTTCGCGGCCGCCGGAGAAGAAGAAGGTCACGTGGGCATATTTTTCGGTTTCGGCAATGCGCAGCTGGGTCTTGCCGTTTTTTGCCAGGTAGTCGCCCAGCACGTTATCCAAGGTGCCTGCTGCAAAGGCGGCGGGGGCCGGGATGCTGGCGGCGTACTGGGTGAGACCCACGTATTGCACTTTCGGCTGGCGGGCGCGTTCGAACTCCTTGAAACCGTCTTCGACAAACACGCGGCTCAGCTCGCGGGCGCGGTCGGCGCGGAAGTTCATGAACACTACGGCGTCGCCGTCTTCTACCTTCACGGGCTCACCAATGGCGGTGGCTTTGACGAATTCATCGCTTTCGCCACGGGCGTAGGCGGCTTCCAGGCCTTCCTGGGCGGTGGCGGCGTGGAATTCGGCCTGGCCGTCGACGATCAGGTTGTAGGCCTGGGCGACGCGGTCCCAGCGGTTGTCGCGGTCCATGGCGAAGTAACGACCCACCAGGCTGGCGATGCGGCCTTTGCCGAGGGCGGCGAAAGTGGCGTCGAGCAGTTCGATGGACGACTGCGCGCTTTTTGGCGGGGTGTCACGGCCGTCAAGGAAGGCGTGCAGGTAGATCTTGTCGGCGCCGCGCTTGAAGGCCAGTTCGGCCATGGCGACCAAGTGATCCTGGTGGCTATGGACGCCGCCATCGGACAGCAAGCCCATGAAGTGCACGGCCTTGCCAGCGGCTACTGCTTTGTCTACCGCGGCGCAGATGGTCGGGTTCTCGAAGAACTCGCCATCGCGGATCGCTTTGGTCACACGGGTGAAGTCTTGATATACCACTCGTCCGGCGCCGAGGTTCATGTGGCCGACTTCCGAGTTGCCCATCTGGCCGTCCGGCAGGCCTACGTCCATGCCCGAGCCGGAGATCAGGCCGTTGGGTACGGTGGCGGTCAGGCGGTCGAGTATCGGCTTCTTGGCCGCGTATACCGCGTTGTCGTGGTGGCTTTCACTGTGTCCGAAGCCATCGAGAATTATCAGGACCAAAGGTTTAGGCGTAGTAGTCATAGATCCTCTCGCGGCGGTAATAAAGGAAGACAATTGAAAAGGGAGTGGCAGTTTAAAGCGAAGTTCCGACCACGTCACCGCTTTACGGGGGTTGGCCCCCCCTGACGGCTGTGTATACTTACCGCCATTTTAACGCCCTGGAACCTCCTTGATGGTTGATCACCTGATTGCATTTGCCACTGCCCACTATCTGCTTGTGGGTGCCTTCGTCATCCTGCTGGCGCTGCTGATCGCTCACGAATTGAGCCGCGGTGGCCGCAGCCTGAGCACGGCGGAGCTGACCGCGCTGGTCAACAAGGACGAGGCCGTTGTCGTGGACATCCGCCCAGCCAAGGATTTCGCCACCGGCCACATCGTCGGTGCCCTGAACATTCCGCAGGACAAGCTGATCGCGCGCCTGGCCGAGCTGGAAAAGCACAAGGCCAAGACCATCATCCTGGTCGATGCCCAAGGCCAGCACGCCGGCACCCACGCCCGCGAAATGCTCAAGACCGGTTTCACCGCTGCCAAGCTGTCCGGTGGCATCAGCAGCTGGCGCGCCGATAACCTGCCGCTGGTGAAGTGATATGACTCAGGTTGTCGTGTATTCCAGCGATTGGTGCCCTTACTGCATGCGGGCCAAGGCCCTGCTGGAGAAAAAGGGCGTTGCCTTCGAAGAAATCAAGGTCGACGGCAAACCCCAGGTGCGCGCCGAAATGGCCCAGAAGGCGGGGCGTACGTCCGTGCCGCAGATCTGGATCGGCGCCAAGCACATCGGTGGTTGCGACGACCTGTTCGCCCTTGAGCGCGCCGGTAAACTCGATGCGCTGCTGCTCGTCTGACTCCTAAACCCTAAAAGACCCCAAGATCACAAGGATCTGCGATGACTGACCAACAGAACACCGAAGCTGCAGAAGCCCAAGCGCCACAGTTCTCGCTGCAGCGCATCTACGTGCGTGACCTGTCGTTCGAAGCGCCGAAAAGCCCGGCCATCTTCCGCCAGGAATGGACCCCAAGCGTTGCGTTGGACCTGAACACCCGCCAAAAAGCCCTGGAAGGCGACTTCCACGAAGTGGTGCTGACCCTGTCTGTGACGGTCAAGAACGGCGAAGAAGTGGCCTTCATCGCTGAAGTGCAACAGGCCGGTATCTTCCTGATCCAGGGCCTTGACGAAGCGTCCATGAGCCACACCCTGGGCGCGTTCTGCCCGAACATCCTGTTCCCCTATGCCCGTGAGACCCTGGACAGCCTGGTCACCCGTGGCTCGTTCCCTGCGCTGATGCTGGCTCCGGTGAACTTCGATGCCCTGTACGCTCAAGAGCTGCAGCGCATGCAAAGTGAAGGTTCGTCGACCGTTCAATAAGTCGACGCGGTAAAAAATGTGGGAGCGGGCTTGCTCGCGAATGCGGTACTTCAGTCGATATCTTCAGTGACTGACACACTGCTTTCGCGAGCAAGCCCGCTCCCACATTTGTTTTGCGGTGTTATTTGAAGCCGAGTTGGCGCCAGCCTTCGTAAACGGCGACGGCAACGGTGTTCGACAGGTTCAAGCTGCGGCAGCCCTCGCGCATCGGCAAACGCAGACGATGGCCGTCCGGCAGTGCGTCAAGCACCTCGGCCGGCAGGCCCCGGCTTTCCGGGCCGAACAGGAAGGCGTCGCCTTCGGCAAAGCTGACATCATGGAACGGCTGCGAGCCCTTGGTGGTGAACGCGAACAGCCGCGGGTGCCCCAGGCTTTCCAGGCAGCTGGCCAGGTCGGCGTGGCGCTTGAGCGTGGCGTACTCGTGGTAGTCCAAACCGGCACGGCGCAGGCGCTTGTCGTCCATGTCGAAGCCCAAAGGCTCGATCAAATGCAGGTGGCAGCCACTGTTGGCGCACAGCCTGATAACGTTGCCGGTATTCGGCGGAATTTCTGGTTGAAAAAGGATGACGTGAAACATGCACGGCTCCGAAGGCAAAGATGCGCTGCATTCTACCTCCGAAGAGGACCCAAGGCCGAAGCTTATGCCGCGGGTCATGGGCTCTTTGGCAATTGTTGGCTTGATGGTGGGCCTGATGATCGGCCGACTGACCACCCCGGACCCGGTCGAATTGCAACAGGTCGAGACTGCGGCGGACGGCGTGGTGGTGTGGTTCAACAGCGAGCCCAAGCTGCACGGCGAGCATATCGACGGCACCGTGGCGCTGCTGTTCGACGCGCAAGGCACGGCAGCCAGTGGGCAACTCAAGGTCAATGAAAAGGATGTGAACTGGCGTGTGCGCAAGACCGACGGCGGCCTGTTGTTAAACCTGGTCGCGGCTCGGCCGTTGCGCGGGGAATGGAAAGGAGAGGAGGCTGACGGCCGCTGGCGGCTGGAGATCCATCTCCAAGAGCAATAAAAGAGGGAATCCCCGGCCTGCCTGTACCAAGGTCCCCAAAACGGGTTGGAGCTATGGGCGCTGTGCCACATAAGCCCCGGGTGTAAAGAAGGGAGTTCCCGGCCTGCCTGTACCAGGGCTCCCAAAACGGGGTGAAGCCTTAAGGGCTTCGGTGTTAAAGAGGGGATTCTCGGCCTGCCTGTACCAAGGTCCCCGAAACTGGGTTGTACAAGGGTTATTGCAGGGCGCGTGCCAGACTCGTCGAGTTGTGCCAAAAAAATTCTTCAAATAGCGCAAAGCCCCGGATTACGGGGCTTTGGTGTTTTTGGCTTTTAGGTTCTTTTCTACGAGGCTGTAGTTTCGGGCTTTGGATTCGTGCCCGATGCCGGTTCATGGTGCATTGAAGCGGTGCACAGTCTTGGGTCCAACACAAAACAACTGTGGGAGCTGGCTTGCCTGCGATGGCGGTGTGTCAGCCATACATCGGGTGACTGACACGGTGCTATCGCGAGCAAGCCCGCTCCCACAGGGGATGTTCAGTGGATCAAGGATGGGTGATCAACCCTCATCACCCTCATCATCATCCCCACCGTCCACCTTCATCCCCAGCTCCTTGATCTTGCGCGTCAAGGTATTACGGCCCCACCCCAGCAACACTGCAGCATCACGCCGGCGGCCGGCAGTGTGCTTGAGTGCCGTCTCGATCATGATCCGCTCGAACGCCGGCACGGCGCTGTCCAGCAGGTTCGACTGACCGCGTGCCAGTGCCTGGTCGGCCCATTGGCGCAAAGCCTGCTCCCAGTTGGTCACAGGGGCGGAGTCCTGCGGCAGGCTCAACAGCTCCGGCGGCAGGTCGCTGATGTGCACTTCGCGCCCGGACGCCATCACCGTGATCCAGCGGCAGGTGTTCTCCAGTTGGCGCACGTTGCCAGGCCACGGCAGGTTCTTCAGGTATTCCTCGGTCTCGCTTTTCAGCAGTTTCGGCTCGACCGCCAGCTCCTGGGCAGCGCGGCTGAGGAAATGGCGGGCCAGGGTCGGAATGTCTTCGCGACGGTCTGACATCCGTGGAATGTGAATGCGGATTACGTTGAGGCGATGGAACAAGTCCTCACGGAATTTACCCGCGTGGACCAAGGTTTCCAGATTCTGGTGGGTCGCCGCGATGATGCGCACATCCACCTTGACCGGCGTGTGCCCGCCCACGCGATAGAACTCACCGTCCGCCAGCACCCGCAGCAAGCGGGTTTGGGTGTCGGCCGGCATGTCGCCGATTTCATCGAGGAACAGCGTGCCGCCGTCCGCCTGTTCAAAGCGGCCGCGGCGCAGGTTGGCTGCGCCAGTGAACGCGCCTTTTTCATGGCCAAACAGCTCGGATTCCATCAGGTCCTTGGGAATCGCCGCCATGTTCAACGCAATGAACGGCGAGGCCGCCCGTGGGCTGTGGCGGTGCAGTGCATGGGCGACCAGTTCTTTACCGGTGCCCGATTCGCCGTTGATCAGCACGGTGATGTTGGAATGGCTCAAGCGCCCGATGGCGCGAAACACTTCCTGCATCGCCGGCGCTTCGCCGATGATTTCCGGGGTACGGGTCAGGGCCGGCGGGGCTTCCTGGTTCTGCTGTTCCTGGGCGTGCTGGTTGGCGCGCTTGACCAGCGCCACCGCCTCGTCCACGTCGAACGGCTTGGGCAGGTATTCAAAGGCTCCGCCCTGATAGGACGCGACAGCGCTGTCCAGGTCCGAGTGCGCGGTCATGATGATCACCGGCAGGCGCGGGTGCTGTTCGCGGATGCGCGCCAGCAGGTCCAGGCCACTGGCGCCGGGCATGCGGATGTCGGAGATGATCACGTCGGGCTGCTGGCGCGCCAGGCGGCTCATCACGCCGTCGGCGCTGTCGAAACTCTGGGTGGTCATGCCTTCCTGTTGCAAGGCTTTCTCGAGGACCCAGCGGATAGAACGGTCGTCATCGACGATCCAGACAGTTTCACTACGGCTCATGTCGATGGGGCTCCTTGTTCCAGTGGCAGAAAGATCGAGAAGGTGGTGTGGCCAGGATGGCTCTCACATTCGATCAGGCCCTGATGCTGGCTGATGATGTTCTGGGTAATGGCCAGGCCCAGCCCGGTACCGTCCGGGCGGCCACTGACCATGGGAAAGAAAATGGTTTCCTGGAGTTCCGCAGGAATGCCCGGACCGTTGTCGATGATCTCGACCTTGGTCACCAGGCGATGGCGCACGTGGCCGATGGTGAACTGGCGCAGGGCGCGGGTGCGCAGGCTGATGCGGCCCAGGCGCAGCTCGTTCTGGCTGCTGATGGCCTGCATGGCGTTGCGCACGATATTGAGTACCGCCTGGATCATCTGTTCGCGGTCGATCAATACGTCGGGAATGCTTGGGTCGTAGTCGCGCACCAAGGTGATGCAGCCTTGGCTTTCCGCCTCGACCAGTTGGCAGACGCGCTCCAGCACTTCGTGCACGTTGGTCATCGCCAGCGACGGCAGCTTGTTGGAGCCAAGCATGCGGTCCACCAGGTTACGCAGGCGGTCGGCCTCTTCGATGATGACGTTGGTGTAGTCCTTGAGATTCTCGTCCGGCAGCTCGCGGGCCAGCAATTGGGCCGCGCCACGGATGCCGCCGAGTGGGTTCTTGATCTCATGGGCCAGCCCGCGCACCAACATCTTGCTGGTCTCCTGCTTGGATAGCTGCGCTTCCTCCTTGGTGATGCGCAGCAGGCGGTCGCGGGGGTGCACTTCCAGCAACAGCAGGGTGGCGCCGTTGCTCAGGATCGGGGTCACGGCGTAATCAACGGTCAGCGTCTGGCCTGTAAGCGCCGTGAGCATCGCTTCGCGCTTGGTGAACGGGTGCGCCTGCTCCACCGCCTGGCGCAACGAACTCAAGGCTTCGGCCGACTCGGTGAACAATTCGCTGATGAACTGCCCATGGCTGCGCTGGCCGCTGATGGCCAGGAGCATCTCCGCCGCCGGGTTCATGTACTCAAGACGCAGGTCGTCATTGAGCAGGATGGTCGCGGTGGTCAGGTTGTCGAGTAGCAATCGGTGCAGTGCATCGCTGATGGTCATCAGGACCTCTTTTGGAGCAAGGCGCGGGCTTGAGGCACACGCTGATACAAGGAAAATGCAAAAACCAAACCAAGGCTCCGAAAAGAAGCGTCCAAGCCCTGAAATGGGGGTTTTAGGCGCGAAACTGTGGCGTTCTGCCAGCTCGCTCGGGAAGTTTCGAACCAAAATGGGCTGGACAGGTGGGTAGGGTGCAGCCTATCGCACCAATATAGTGCGGTTTTGTGAAGGTTGTTCAGGAAGTGGTAAGCGGACCGCTTTCAAGGCGGGTGAAAACGGTCCGTGAGGGTCAGTGTTGCTCTGACAGCGACATGCCCGGTGTGCCCGCATAAAACACCAGAAGCTCCACCGGGGTGTCTCCGGTGACGCCGCGATGCTCGGTGCCCACCATCTCGGCCAGGGTTTGGCCTTGCCTCAAGGTGCGCGTAGCCCCACTGCTGCGGGCCTCGACGGTCAACTCACCTGAAACGATGTAGGCGGCGTTGGGCATGGGGTGGGTGTGCCATGGCAGTTGCGTGCGCGCAGGGATCTTCAGGCGAATCAGCGTGAGCTGCGGCGGGCCGGAGGGGTAGGCTTTGTAGGGTGTGCCATCCCACGACTCGCTGCGTTCAAGCAAAACCTCTTTCTCGATCTGTGCCGCATCCTTTGCCTGCGTGCCGCAGCCCAGCAACGACAAACCTACCGCAGCAGCGATCAAGCACCTGAAGGTGTCCATGGTTCCATCCTGTTCATTGAGTGAACGCTCAGGCTATGGCTGTCGGCCCAGGTGATGATGCAGGACGGTTCCTCAAATCAGGTAGGTCGAACGCAGAGCTCGGCCGTGGCACGGATCATCGCCAGTTGACGCAGCGGATCGTTCAGCGGCTCATGCACGGCTTCGGCCAGCCATTGTGGGCACTGTGGATCGGTGCGCTGAGGGGTGAAGTCAGCCAATTGCTGCAGCAGGCGTTTTTGCAATTCGTCCAACTGCGGGCGGATCTGTTTCACCAGGTCCGGGCGCGGATCGTCAGGTGCCTTGCCCTGGAACTGCCAGTCTGACAGATGGGTGTACTGCACCAGTTTGTTCGCCTCGATCTGCGCCGAGAAAAACTGCTCGACGGCGGCAGACGCCAATTTGTAGCTCGGTGCCTGGGCGACGACGCTGGCGATCACTTCTTGTTCGCGCTTTTTGTCCTCTACCGGCTTGTGGCTGTCCCATTTGCTCAGGGCTACCTGGTCGGCGATCTCCAGGCGTTCGGCGATGCTGTTGAGCAGCGGGGCGAGCGTGGCGGGCGCCGCAGAGGCGTTGGTGCTGATCAATAGCAGGGCAAAGGCGATTCGGAGGTTCAAGGTCGGTTTCCTTGTCGGGCGGTTGGGCGAGGCCTCAATAGTGAAGGTGCCAGGCTTTTATGTCAGGCAAAAAAAAGACCTCCCGGGGGAGGTCTTTTTCGTCACGCCGCTCTCAAGGAAGCAGCGCTACCGGATCAGCAGCTGTAGTACAGCTCGTATTCCAGTGGGTGTACGAAGGTGCGAACCTTGATCTCTTCTTCGCTTTTCAGGCCGATGTAAGCGTCGATGAAGTCGTCGCTGAACACGCCGCCTTTGGTCAGGAACGCACGGCCCTTGTCCAGCTCTTCCAGGGCTTCTTTCAGGCTGCCACACACTTGTGGGATCTCTTTGGCCTCTTCAGGCGGCAGGTCGTACAAGTTTTTGTCGGCGGCGTCGCCTGGGTGGATCTTGTTCTGGATACCGTCCAGGCCGGCCATTACCAGGGCAGCGAAGGCCAGGTACGGGTTGGCTGCTGGATCCGGGAAGCGGGCTTCGATACGGCGAGCGCGAGGGCTGGACACGTAAGGAATACGGATCGAAGCGGAACGGTTGCGCGCCGAGTAGGCCAGCATTACCGGTGCTTCGAAACCTGGGACCAGACGCTTGTAGGAGTTGGTCGACGGGTTGGTGAAGCCGTTCAGGGCCTTACCGTGCTTGATGATACCGCCGATGAAGTACAGGGCAGTGTCGGACAGGCCGGCATAACCTTCGCCAGCGAAGGTGTTCTTGCCATCTTTGGCGATGGACAGGTGAACGTGCATACCCGAACCGTTATCGCCGTACAGTGGCTTAGGCATGAAGGTAGCGGTACGGCCGTAAGCGACTGCAGTGTTGTGTACGCAGTACTTCAGGGTCTGTACTTCGTCAGCCTTGGCAACCAGGGTGTTGAACTTCACACCGATTTCGTTCTGGCCGGCAGTGGCCACTTCGTGGTGGTGCACTTCGATGACCAGGCCCATGTCTTCCATGGCGTTGCACATGGAGGTACGGATTTCGTGGTCGTGGTCGAACGGCGGAACTGGGAAGTAGCCACCTTTGATACCTGGACGGTGGCCATGGTTGCCGCCTTCCACGTCTTGGTCGGACATCCAGGAGCCTTGTTCGGAGTAGATCTTGAACATGGAGCCGGAGATGTCGGACTTGAACTTCACTTGGTCGAAGATGAAGAATTCTGGCTCTGGGCCTACGAATACGGTGTCACCGATACCGGTGGACTTCAGGTATTCCTCGGCACGCTTGGCGATCGCACGTGGGTCGCGGTCGTAGCCTTGCATGGTCGAAGGCTCGATCACGTCGCAGACCAGGATCAGGGTCGGCTCTTCGGTGAACGGGTCGAGTACGGCAGTGCTGTCGTCCGGCATCAGGATCATGTCGGAGGCTTCGATGCCTTTCCAGCCAGCGATGGAGGAACCGTCGAACATTTTGCCTTCTTCGAAGAAAGCTTCATCCAGCGCGTCGCGAGCCGGCATGGTCACGTGGTGCTGAGTGCCTTTGGTGTCCGTGAAGCGCAGATCAATCCATTTAACGTCATGATCTTTGATGAGTTGAACCGACTTCGACATAGTGTCCTCCGGGTGGCTTCGGGCTGGGGTAGTGGAGTTAGCCCTTAGAATGTGGGTGATGCCGGCGCGGATAGTCCGCCATGGCAACCTGCCTCACAAGAGAGCAAATTGCATGCCAGTGCGCCAACATGGGTTTTCTACTCCAAAAACGCCCCTATAAAGGTGCATTGCGACAAAAGCCCAAAAATAGCGCACCGCAATGTAGCGCAAAGGCGCACAAATGCACCTCTTTAGTGCGTTGCGCTTGCGATGCATATTAACTGGTTAAACCTTGAGCGATTTCCGCTATAATCCGCGCCCCCCTTTTTCAGCAGGCCCGGCGCGCGCTGTTTCCATGAAATTAATCGTTAAAGTCTTCCCCGAGATCACCATCAAGAGCCGACCGGTACGGACGCGTTTCATCCGTCAGTTGGCCAAGAACATCCGTGCCGTGCTCCGCGATCTGGACCCGGCTGTGGTGGTGAACGGCGTGTGGGACAACCTCGAGCTGGAAACCCGTGTCACCGAGCCCAAAGCCTTGAAGGACATGACCGAGCGCCTGAGCTGCATGCCGGGCATCGCGCATTTCCTGCAGGTGGATGAGTACCCGCTGGGCGACTTCGACGACATCACCGAGAAGTGCAAACAGCACTACGGCAGTGAGCTTGAAGGCAAGATCTTTTCGGTGCGCTGCAAGCGTGCCGGCAAGCACACTTTCAGCTCGATGGATGTCGAGAAATACGTCGGCAGCAAGCTGCGTCGCGAGTGCGGCGCTGCCGGAATTTCCCTGAAAGCGCCGCAAATTGAAGTGCGCATGGAAATTCGCGACCAACGGTTGTTTGTGATCCACAGCCAGCACAACAGTATCGGCGGCTACCCGTTGGGCGCCCTGGAACAGACCTTGGTCTTGATGTCCGGCGGTTTCGATTCCACGGTTGCCGCTTACCAGATCATGCGCCGTGGCCTGATGAGCCACTTCTGCTTCTTTAACCTGGGCGGGCGTGCACATGAATTGGGCGTGATGGAAGTCGCGCACTTTATCTGGAAGAAGTACGGCAGCTCCCAACGCGTGCTATTTGTGAGCGTACCGTTCGAAGAAGTGCTGGGCGAAATTCTCGGCAAAGTCGATAACGGTCATATGGGCGTGGTATTGAAGCGTATGATGTTGCGCGCCGCGTCGCAGATTGCCGACCGCTTGCAGATCGACGCGCTGGTGACCGGCGAGGCGATCTCCCAGGTGTCCAGTCAGACGCTGCCGAACCTGTCGATCATCGACTGCGTCACCGAGAAGCTGGTGTTGCGCCCACTGATCGCCAGCCACAAGCAGGACATCATCGACCTGGCAGAAGAAATCGGCACCGCCGACTTCGCCAAGCACATGCCTGAGTACTGCGGGGTCATCTCGGTGAACCCCAAGACCCACGCCAAGCGTCATCGCGTGGAGCATGAAGAGAAAGAATTCGACATGGCGATTCTGGAGCGTGCGCTCGAGAACGCCAAGCTGGTCCCGATCGATCGTGTTATCGACGAACTGGGCCAGGACATCAAGATCGAAGAAGTCAGCGAAGCCCTGGCCGGCCAGATCGTCATCGACATCCGTCACCCGGATGCCGCTGAGGATGAGCCGCTGGACATCGCCGGCATCGACGTACAAACGCTGCCGTTCTATGCACTGAACGCGCGTTTCAAGGAACTGGATAACAGCCGTCAGTACCTGCTGTATTGCGACAAAGGCGTGATGAGTCGCCTGCATGCCCACCATTTGCTCAGTGAGGGGCATG
>Ga0209070_100365_pt1 | contig 34071 bp, 31 predicted proteins | sample SynthPrep_5_END__FD_187205 | JGI IMG/M metagenome (GOLD analysis project Ga0209070, IMG submission 187205) | Synthetic microbial communities from Ohio, USA - SynthPrep_5_END_DS10_MetaG (SPAdes) (version 2) | ecosystem: Engineered > Bioreactor > Aerobic > Activated sludge | place: USA: Ohio... | reverse complement strand
CCGGCGAGCAACCAGAATGCGCCCCTCCAGCCAAGCGCATTCGACACCAGGGTGCCCAGCGGAATGCCCAGTAGCATCGCGGCAGAGATGCCCAGGTAAACATTCGCTATCGCCTGACCCGCTTTCTTGGGGCCGGCCAGTTGCCCCGCGGTTTCACTGGCGGTACCCCAGAAAACGGGCAGGGCCAATGCAGGCACCAAGCGCGCCACGGCAAGAAGCCAAAAGCTGTCCGACACCGCCGCAAGAGCGTTTGATGCGGCGAAAATCAGCAGAATGGCCACGAACAGCTTCTTTCGATCAAGATGAGAAAGCATTGCTGTCAGCGGTGGCCCGAAAATCATCACCGTGAAGGCAAACAGAGTCACCAGTTGGCCTGCCATCGAGATGGAAATGTCCAAGTCTCGGGCAAGAGCAGGCAGAAGGCCGATGATCAGGAATTCAGTGGTGACGATGAGAAAGGCGGAAAATGCCAGGATGGCGACGCTAAGGCCGGCGCCTCGTTGCGAGCGGACAGATTGAGAGGCAGATTCATAAACAGACATGGGGCGGAGCTCCGATAAGACCGGCCGCGAGTCTATTGATTATTTATGTTCTTATTTTTGGCATTTATTCAGTTTATTAATGAATAAAATTCGTTGATTGGTGGTGGCAACCTGAGCGCTGCCAGGACGACCATCCACCTGCCGAAAGGCCAGGCCGCCCACGCCCTGCGACACACCTTCGCCAGCTACTTCATTTAGAACGGCGGCAACATCCTCACCCTGCAGAAAATCCAGGGTCACTCCGGCCTGGACATGACCATGCGCTATGCGCGCCTGGCGCCGGAGCATCTGCAGGAGGCACTGACTTTCTGGCCTTCACTTTCGATCTAGCTGGCCCATTAGGTTGACCGCTTGGTCTACTCGATCTATCGACAGGGTGGCGAAATGCTCTTTGCATTTCTCCTCGAATGCTTCCATTCGCAGTGGATCTTCGCTGACGTAATTCAGGTAATCCGCCATCCCGATGCGAAAAGCTTGGATCAATTCACTGAGGTGGACAGAAACGAGCTTTTGATTTGAGCCCGTCCTCTGGATCAGCTCTTCTAGCTGTTCGTTGCTTGCCGTCCCCCAGGAATACGCGATCTTTCTCGTGCCTTTTTGAGTCTGACTGGAGGTCGGAGTGAGTGTGTGTACTAGTCCACAGCGAGCAGCATAGAGCTCATCCGCTGTGCATTTAATCGTTGGCGTTTTCAGCATCCAGTCCGTAACCCAGGTCTTGAACGCTTTGCCGCTTTCCTTGGTGCTGCTGGTTGCTAGCCAACTCACGCTGTCGATCGAGCTGTACAGTAGAACGAGAGCTGGTGTTAGTAGATTGTTATTTTCGCAATGCTCTATGGCCTGCAAAACCTGCAGGTAATTGGCGTAAAAATTTTGCTGAGTCATAGCGTCCTTGCCTTTTCGACATTCCTTCGAAACGTGCCAGCTCTGAAAACACAAAACCCCTGAAATTCACTAGGAAGTCAGGGGCTTATGCTTGCTTCTTTTGGTGGGCCGGGGTAATCTGAAATGATTCTCTATCTTTATGATTTTAAAGAAAAAGTCTCGGTTAAAATTGTTCGTGGAATACATTTTGGAATACCAAGCTTAGCCCTTTGGGTTCCAGCAGCAGGCACTGAGGTCTTAGGTCGGGATGACAGTGCTTGCCCTCGAGACAAAAGCCCCGCATCGCCTCATTCGACGCGGGGCTTCATTTGAGGTTAAGGGCTCAGTCCTCCGAAGGTTACTCTTTCCCGAACTCTTTCTCGTGGGCTTCAGAGATCAACCTATCCAGCGCTATGCACTCCGGTACTGCCCAGTGCTCTGCCAGCTTTTTAAGTCGCGGGTGATTCTCGAGCAAAATATCGAGGTTCTTAGCCTTCCTGCCCTTGTTGGCAGTTTTCAGCTTGGACTCTTTCCCCTTTAGGCTCTTGATGAAGTCTCGTTTCGAGACGCCCTCCTCAGCGAGTTGGTCAAAGATCTCCAGAAAATCTTGATGCTTGCTGGGAGCACGCACAACGTTAAAGCGGTCTGGGTATTTGTCACAAAGAGCAGCCCATGCCAGTTCCCGGCGCTCTTTGCCGTGCACCTTATCATCAAGCCACTTAAGGTGGTGATCCGTTTTAAGGTTCTGGTCCCACTGTGTTTTGAGCTCCTCCAAGTGCGCAATCTTTGCACTGAGATCAGCGTCCATAAAGTCGAATATCGCTTGGGTGAGTTGCGGGCCAGAAATATTAGGGAGTCGCTTTATCTGGTAGCGATCAAAAGGCGTGATCTTGTTCTTAATCCACCTGGACGTGCGCGGTCCAATGGCCCAGGTCAATTTTTCTGGATGAACTGCTCGGCGGTTAAACTCACGCAATATTTCTTCTGCAAGGGCACTCGCGATTTTATGGCTGGTGAGAACATCCAGCATGAAGCTCTCGATGTCGTCGAGAGTGCTTTCTTTTTTTCCGAAATTAAATTCTTCAAATTTTGCGTCTTCTTTAAATTGCAAGAAGAGCCAGGCGAAGTTGAAAAGGCGCATGTTGCTAGTGCGTGCCTTAAACAAATCTTCAAGATAGTTATCTTGGCGGTTGGCGGCGAGCTCGTATTCTTCGTTATCGAAGACTATTCCTTTTCCAGCCTGCTTCAGAGAATCTTCCTTATTCCTGGAAAGAATATCTGCAAGCTTTTTTGCTGCTTTATTTTCTGAGTTGTCATGGTTCATAGGGTAAACCTCGTTAGCATCTACGTTAAACCTAGGACGAACCTAGGTAGCTTCTAGGGGGTAGCCAGAAAAGCTTTTCAGCCTGAGACCCACGCGAAAACGCAGGAAAAAGGCCTAACGCAGCAGTCGATCAGGCTTTTGGAGGCTCATGCAGTGGCTGCGGAGCTCAAGCGCTATCGATTTGCACATGCCTTCCCTTCGGCAAAGAGGGAAAGGCATGGAATGCCTGAGGTACGGGGATGGTGGTCTTGTTTTCTGCGAAAACTGCACCAGCGCTACGAAGCGTAGTTGCTGGTGTGACGTTCCAGGCCCAACTCTGAGTGGCGGGTGCCGCACGCTGAGACTCAGATGTGCGGCGCGGCAGAATATAAGCCAGCCGGCGACGGCTGTCTAGCTGGCTGCTCTGGGCTCGGGCGCCAGTACTTTTTTACAACGCTTGGTAATCCTCTGAACGTATTACAGGAGACCGTTCATGAGGATCATCCGTCTGAAAGAAGTCACCCACCTAACTGGCCTTGCTAGGTCGACCGTCTATAAATATCTCGCAGAAGGGAAGTTCCCAAAATCTGTTTCGCTAGGCCATAGGTCAATCGGATTTCTCGAGAGCGAAATTCAAGAGTGGATTATGGCCCGTATCAAAGAGCGAGATATGGCGGGCTAGTGTTTCGAGCTTGTGGCATAAAGGCTGCGACCTATAAATGGTCGCAGCCTTTATGCCGATGAAGAAGGTTGCCTCAGGTAACTCCCTTGACTTTGGTTTTGAGAAATCTCTTGGCGCTCGGGGAGGTTTTTATTCTGGGCTCCCTGCTTCTCGGTGCGTTGCTGATCTGTTGTATGCTTGTTCCAGTTATATATCAATCAACTAGAACCAAATACGCTATTACAGGTAATCGTCGTAAATAACTACTGCAGCACGGAGAGATGCTGTTGCTGATCACACAGCAACAGCCCAGCAAGCGTTAAACGGTAAAAAAAGACAGACATGGCACCTGTTATGTAAACACAACACAGGTGACAAGCCATGAGCCATCCACACGCATCAAAAACCCTCTCGCAATCCGATATCGCACTCCAGATCGAAGACCTAGTTGAAGCTTTGGAACACAGCGATGGGCCCGTGCAGTCGCTTACTGCTAATGGCACGGTCAAACGTACCAAGCTCACTCGTTACTTCGAGAACATCGGTCAGATGCTTGAGTTGGTCAGCCACAGCGATGATTACCACTACGGACCTTACCTGCGACTGTTTCAACGGGCGTGTTACGACGTCGGCGTGGAACATAGTCCGTTGGCAGGGATCATTTCCTTTGATGAAGCAACGTCACAGTACCGTGACTACAGCGATACGCTAAACCGCCTTGCTGACCGTATCCGTCAACTGACTCGTGAGCGCATTTACCGTCGTCGTAGGGATGACGCAAGGTATCAGGAACGCCAGCAGTCCCATGAAGTAGCTGAGTACGTTGACCAGGTATTGGATCGCTACGCCACTACTCTGGTGATCAGGGTCGATTTGTACTATCGCTCTGCAGCTCAGGCCCGGCTGCGGGTTGAGCATGTATTTGCGGATCTGCAGCGGCTGATCCGGGCACGTGAACGCAATCCGATCTTCGAGCATGAGACAGGCTACATCTGCCGTGTCGAGCAAGGAGAGCGCCGTGGTTACCACATCCATGCTGCCTTCTTCTTCAATGGCGCCATGCTGCGGGGGGACATCTACAAGGCGCAGCAGATTGGTGCTCTGTGGGAGCAGATCACCCGTGGTAAAGGTAGCTACCACAACTGCAATCAGGACAAAGCCCAGTACGGTGATGAATGCGGTATCGGGATGATCCACCGTCGTGACGAACAGGCTCGTGACAATGTCCATCATGCGATGAGCTATCTGGTCAAGCGGTTTCAGCGGCTGAGCTTGCGTCCGAAGGGAGCGAAGTGCCTGCGTAAGGGGCAACCTGTACTCCGGTAGCTTGGTATTGGTACGCTGCTAGCACTATTCCCTGGGAAGGTGTGCTCGGTGGTGTGGAGAGACGGTTGAGGCGGGCGTCAGCGTTTGACCGGAATAGGCTCCTCGAAGGGGCTGCTCCCTTGGTCTACTTAGCCGCTCGCCTGCTCGCCCTTCGAGTTCATCAATTTAGCGCTGCTGACTCAGCGACCCGATAATCCGGCATTCCTCGATTACCCCACCATGGCAGCAGGACAGCAAGCGCTGCAGTTCGTTCTCCAGCCCCTGTAGGTCGCGGATGCGCAATCTCACCTGCTCCAACTGCTCGGCCACCTTGGCATCCACCGAGGCGCATGACGCTTGGCGGTGGTCGGAAAAAAACCAGCAACTGACGGATGTCGTTAAGACTTGAAGCCCAAGGCGCGGCTGCGACGAATGAACAGCAGCCGATCACGTTCCTCCGCTGTGTACTGGCGGTAGCCGGAATCGTTGCGCGAAACCATGGGCAGCAGGCCCAATTGCTCGTAGTAGCGAATGGTTACCGCCTTGGTATCGGTTAGGCGCGCCAGTTGGCCCACAGTGAAGTTCGTCGTACTCATGGCACTTGACCTTATAGTAGCTATAACCCTCATTCTAACGACAAGATCGAGCGAACGAGGTACGGATCATGGACAGCTGCTGCGAAAACAAGGCCGGCGAACTGGCCCAACTGCGCGCTAAACAGAGCCGATTGCTCTATATCGTCCTGGCCGTCAACGCCGTCATGTTCCTGGTGGAGTTCATCGCCGGTTGGATCGCCAACTCAACGGCGCTGCTCGGTGACTCGCTGGACATGTTCGGCGACGCGTCGGTGTATGCCCTTACGCTGTTCGTCCTGCACCGCAGTATTCGAGCCCGAGCCGGAGCCGCGCTGTTCAAAGGCGGGTTCATGCTGTTGTTCGGCGTGCTGGTGGTAGCCGATGCTCTGCGCAAACTGATACTGCAAGAAGTGCCGTCTGCCGATTTGATGGGTGTCATCGGCACACTCGCACTGATCGCCAATGGCTACTGCTTCGCGCTGCTCTACAGCCATCGCTCCGATGACCTGAACATGCGTTCGACCTGGCTCTGCTCGCGTAACGACTTGCTGGCCAACAGCAGCGTGATTATCGCAGCAGGCATGGTCGCGCTGACAGGCAGCTTGTGGCCGGACATCCTCGTCGGCCTGGCCATCGCCGCATTGTTCCTGCACTCCGCCGGGCAGATCATCCGCGAGGCTTGGATAGAGTGGCGAGCCAGCGCGCCTGAGCCGCAGCAATGCCCACAGCCGTTGCTGGGTATCACCGAACCGACCGCTACGCCAGTCCAGTTTGAGCCGGCCAAGAGTTGCTGCGCGGGTGAGGCTCAGGCGCTGGCTTTAGCGCCAATGGATACCCTCTTCTGCCCCTGTTTGTGTAAAAGCAACGGTATCGACCTTGCTGTGATTTGATGACTTCAAATCTGCTATTAGCAGGGAAGCGTTTATCCAAGGGCGAGGCGAGACCAGCCTACTTTGCTTGCCGAGCGTCAAGATGGCTGATTGGCGGACTTAAATCCGGTGTGGTCGCGACGTTTTCATCGACGAAGCCGAGCATACCAAACTGAGTTAATGAGAACTTGCGTGGGCTTTATGCAATACCCCCTTGAAAAGGGGGCTGGCTGTCAGCGTTGATTGCGACACTCGCCATAACTTCGATAGCGGATGCTGCGTAGTTCATCGTTCGAGTCCTCGAATACCATGATCATCGGTACTGCGCCGCAGTACTCAATGTTCGGGCTCTGATAAATGACTTTGGCTACGTTCAGTTTCATGCTGTAGCTATAGTCTTGAACTTCAGGCACTGGCTTGCCGGTGCGCTCGGCATATTTCTGAGCGATCTCGACACTCTTCTGTTCGATCTGCCTGACCTTGTCCTCTGGAAAGGACTGTGCGTAAGTGCAGCCAGCAGCCAGCAGAAGAGTGATCGGAAGGAGGCGTTTGAGCAGTTTCATGAGTAGGCCCGTTGGCTAGTGTTTACAGGGCAAACATTAGCGATTCGTCCCTTACCCAGGCATTGCGCCAAAATTACAATCGCGAAAGGGGGCTGGCAGGTGAGGGCACCTGCCAGCGACTGACTCAGAAAGCGTACTGCAAGCGCATGACGACGCCGTCGCCGCTATCATCACCGACCGAGTTACTAACTTTGTCGGTGCTGGCCTTGATGTAGTTGGCACTGATCTTTACCGCGTCGTTGGCGTACCAGTTGACGCCCAAGGTGTGAGCCTTGCCGCTTGCATCGCCGACTTGTCGCGTCGCGCTACTGCTGGTCACGTTGTCATCTTCTATGGTGATCGAGTCGAATCGGTAGAACAACTCCCATGCGCCCAACTGTTTGTTGGCAGGTTTGATGGTGTCGAACTTGGCTCCATCGAGTTTATAGAGGCGCGGCTCACCTGTGAGCGTATAGGCCATCTGCACATAGTAGCCCTTGGCGTCTATATCGCTGCTAGCCTGATCGGCCTTGAGTGTGCGGCTAAGGTATTCGCCCTGAATCGAAAAGGCATTCAGTGCCCATGCACCTTCTACGCCCCAAACGGCATCGTCTTCCCAGAGGTCGGCAGTGGCCGCGCTACCACCGAACAGCGCACGGTTGCCGTTGGCGCCGGCACTGTTGCCACCGTTGGTATCGACGCCGCGCATCCCCATACGCGAGCGAATGCGAGTATCCACTGCACTGCCACTGAGGTCGCGATAGGCGTACTGCAGGCCTACATGCAGAACGTTACCCGGTTGGTTCAACGGCGCAAAAACGCCGCGAGCGTTGTAGCGTTTGACGCTGTCGCCGTCGGTATCGTTATTGTTCTCGCTGAAAACGCTGCCTGACAGGAACACGCTGTCAGCGAGTACGCTGCTGGCCTGTACGCCCATGCCCGAGTTGTCATTTGTCCATTCGGCCAGGTCGTATGAAAGGTTGCGTTCCAGGGCTGTCGTCCATTTGGAACTGGTAGCCTTTTCCAAGCCGAAGTCGGTGTAGAAACGCCCGAGCTTGATGTTCAGGGGGCTGAAACCAGTGTAGGTCACGCTGGCTTCATCGAAATAACCTGCGCTGTCGTTACCGGTGTTTCGTGACAGGTCATAGTTGACCTGGTACTTCCAGTCTTTGTAAGCAGTGCCACCCAATTCCAGATAGGCGCGACGGAAGTATGCCGCATCGGCAGCGTTGCCATTACGGGTGTAGTAGTCGTCGAACATCGCATAGTCGGCCTGTAGACGCCCACCGATCTTGAAGCTGAATGCCTTGTCGGTCGTCGCGACCTCCAGGCCACCTTTGGTCTTGATAACGATGTCAGCACCATCGGTGGTGACCGTGCCGGCCATTACCGAGAAGGCCGGCAGGCTTAGCAGAATGCCGAGTGCTAGTGGGGAGAGTTGGGTGCTTTTGATCAACATGCATGGCTCCTTATCGCCGAGTGCTGGGTGTTGGCGACGCGATGCTTTGCAGTTCGGGTGACGGTTATTGGTCTGTTTTGTGACGTTTTGATTGCGGGGTGTAGGCTGGTTCTGCCAGCCCAGAGTTGGCGGGTGTTGGGGCTTTTCGGTAATCGTCCGTGGGTGGTTTCACTTCAATTACCGTTTGGTGAAACCGCAGGCTGTGATGACCCCTACGCCGAAGGTAAGGGCGATCCAGCTAGACCAGCCGAAGTTTGAGTGCTCGGTGAGGGTCACGTTCCCGCATTACAGATAAGTAATTTTCCAGCAAGGCTGGTGATAGGTGGTGGTGAGTAGGCTTGCTTGCACGCAATCACTTCTCATCTGCCTTACATGATGCTTCTGGGTCACACATCGAATCGAATACCGGACGGCGCTTATGGGGGCTGCCGTGGCTGAGGTCGAACGGCAGGTGGCCAGAAGCTTCCTGACGACTGCGCGCTGTGCCAGTTTTAAGCAGGCTGCTCGCAGTCTGAACCTGCCTCCCATGGTGCTACGCAGGCAGTTGCAGCGGCTCGAGAAAACTGTTGGAGAGGCGCTCTTCGTGTATCAGGAGCGCGCCCTTGCTCTAACGGTACGCGGTCGTTCTTTGCAGGCAGAGCTGGCTGCCCAGTATCAAGATTTGCGGCCAGAGGCCGCGTTGCTTGAAAAACCCAAGCTTCGTTTGGCGTTACCCGACAGGGTGCTCAACGATATTCTGGGACGGCATCTGGTGGCCTTTCTGCGTAGGGATGCTGGTGTGCACCTGGAACTGATCCGCCAGGAACGTGGCCCGTTAATGCAGAGTGAGGTCATGATCTGGTTGGCCGATCCGAATCAGACTCGACCCGACCCAGGTTTCGCCATGACGCGACCGCAGCGTCTGGCCTGCATCGACTTTCAGGCGTGCATAGCCAAGCGCTATGCGCGTGAGCGGCGCCTCCCCGCCAGCCTCGAAGATCTGAATGACTACATGCTGGTTCAGCAGGCCGATATCCCGACATCGGCCCTGTTCTCACCGTGGAATGCTCTGGTGGACTCAAGGCGCAGCGCAGTGACGCGAGTGCATTCTCAGCAGTGGGCGATGGAACTGGTCAAGCATGCCGCCTGCGTTGGTCTGATGCCGAACTACATCACTCATCTCGATGCGAACCTGCAATCGCTACCCACCCTCTTCACGCAGCCCATGAGGCAATCGATCTGGCTGTCCTGCGCACCATTGTCCGCGCAGCGCGAGGACGTCGTTGGGCTGGTGGCGTTGATCCAGGCTGCGTTCGAGGAGCGGTGGCAGTGGTTTCTGCCTGATGACGGTCAGTGAAGCTACATGGCGAACTCGACAACATGGTTACAAGAACAACGATGCCTCACCCATGACAATTAGAGAATAAAGCATGAAACGATCCACCCTGGCACTGGCCATCACGGCGGCGGCACTCAGTCAGGCTGCTTCCGCCGATTTTCTCGGAGACAGCAAGGCGACGCTCGATATGCGCAACCTCTACTTCAATGAGGATGTGCGTGATCGCGACATTCCATCTACTCAGGAGTGGGGGCAGGGATTCATCCTCAACTATCAGTCTGGCTTCACCGAAGGGACGGTCGGCCTGGGGATTGATGCCATTGGCCTGCTGGGGGTACGCCTCGATGGCGGTGGCCGGTCGGGCAAGGCAGGTATTGATCGTAACCCTGGCGCCCTGTTCCCGCTGGATAGCGATGGTTCTGCGGTCAGTGACTATAGCAAGGCCGGTGTAACGGCCAAGGCACGTCTTTCCAAGACCGAGTTGCGCCTAGGCACTCTGCAGCCGAAGTTGCCGGTGGTGACTTTCAACGATGGTCGCCTGTTGCCGCAGTTGTTCGAAGGTGGTCAGATCGTCTCCAACGAGATCGAAGGGCTGACCTTGACAGCCGGTCAGTTGGAGCACGCAAAAGGTCGGAGCTCGACTGACTCACGTGGCTTGTCCATCGCCGGATCCAACAATGCAACCACTGGACAGTTCGTCAATACGTTCTATTTCGCGGGTGGCGACTACAAGGTCACCAAGGATCTCACCGCTCAGTATTACTTCGGCAATCTGGAAGATTTCTACAAGCAACATTTCCTGGGATTGATCCACAACTACGCACTGGGCGGTGGCAATCTCAAGACCGACCTGCGTTACTTCTACAGCACCTCCGATGGCAAGAACAGCAGTGAGAGCGGCCGGGCTGAGGGCTATCGCAGCAACGGTTACTGGACGGTCGGTGACAGCAAGCGTGGTGAGGTAGATAACCGTACCTGGAGTGCCTTGTTCACCTACAGCCATAGCGGTCATGAGCTGAGCGCGGGTTATCAGCAGGTGTCCGGCGATAGCGCCTTCCCGTACCTGAATGCTGGCGACGGGGCAACCAGTTACCTGATCACCGATCGGCAGATCGGTCGTGGTGGTAAATTCCTCAGTGCTGGCGAGCGCACTTGGTTGGCCGGCTATGCCTATGATTTTGGCAAGCTGGGTATCTCGGGGCTAAAAGCCTCGGTGATGTATTTGTCGGGTGATAACGTCGACAGCGCACAGGGTGAGCGTAACGAATGGGAGCGTGACCTGCGCCTCGATTACGTTCTGCAGGAAGGATCACTGAAGGGACTCGGCTTCTCTCTGCGCAATGCCAGTCTGCGTGGCAATGTTGGGGCAGACGTCGATGAGAATCGGCTTTATGTGACGTACAGCTTGCCACTGCTTTAAACCATGGAAAGTTGCCTCTTCTGTTCTGTGCAGAAGGGGCAACATGATTCACTTCAATTCGTTTTTTTCAGCGGTTGATAAAGACGAACCGCTACCGTGGCTGCTCAACTGGAGTACGATGCCACAGTATGCCATTTTTTCACTTCCTCCCTTGCAGCGCCCGAGCAATTCGCGCAACTGCGCATGCAGTGCCTGCAAATTCTGAATGCGTGCCTCGACATGAGCGATGTGTTCTTTCACCAATGTACTAATGAGTGCGCAACTCGCATGCGGCCGATCATGCATTGCCAATAAGCGACCTATTTCTTCCAATGTCATATCGAGTACACGACAATTGCGGATGAATGTCAGGCGCTCGAAGTGCAGCTGACTATATAAACGATAGTTACTGTTGTTGCGTGAGGGGCTGGGTAGTAATCCCTGATGCTCGTAGTAACGAATGGTCTCCACTGGGCAGCCAGTTCGCTTAGCAAGTTCACCAATTTTCATAATGATGCTTCCAGAGTACGCCAGCATGAGGGGCTGATAAAGCCGTTAGAGCGGCTTGCCATCATCTAGATTGATGGCTTCGTGACAGCCTGGAAATGAAGAGGTTCTTTGATTACGAAATTGTAATGCAGCGCTCATCTTCGAGTTATCTGGAGGTTGCAAGGATAGAGGGGCCAAATCCACAAGAAGAAATCGGCCTATGACAATCCCAGAACTGCCGGTAAGCATCAGGAGCAATGCATGAAAAAAAGTCCTCTAACCATGGCGATCATCTCCGCGTTGGCATTCGGTGCAAGCGCGATGGCTCAGGCATCCGAGTCTCAGGTTGCCGAAGGCTTCATCGAAGGAAGTAGCCTGAATATTCTTAACCGAAACATGTATTTCAACCGGGACTTTCGCAAAGGGGAGGCCAGGGTACTACCCAGCGGTGAGCGCAGCAGCTACACCGAGGCTTGGGGGCACGGCATCATGGCTAACTTCGAGTCCGGTTTCACTCAGGGAACCGTTGGTTTCGGCATTGACGCCTATGCCGGACTGGGCCTGAAGCTTGATACCGGTGATGGACGTTATGGTCCCGGTGGTAGTGTCAACATGTTCCCGGTCGACAGCGATGATCGTGCCGAGGACTCGTATTCGAAAGTGGGGGCCGCGGTAAAGGCGCGCTTCGCTGATACGGTCGTCAAGGCCGGTGACGTATTCCCAACCACGCCCGTCGTGCACTACGGGGACTCTCGTCTGCTGCCGCAGAGCTTCAAAGGTGTGACGGTCGTCAACGAAAGCATAGAGGGCCTGACCCTGCAAGGCGGTCGTCTACATGCCATGAGCCAACCGCAGGAGAGCACTTCACGCGGTGATTTCGCGACCTTCTATGCTGGGCAGGTGGACTCTCCCTGGGTCGGCTACTTTGGTGGTGACTACGAGCTCAACGACAACCTGGGCTTCAGCCTTTACAGCAGCCGTTTGAAGGATGCCTGGGATCAGTACTACGCTGGCATGTGGTGGACTTACCCACTTTCCGAGGATCTGTCGTTGTTTGGTGGTCTGAATTACTACAACGCCACCGACGAAGGTAAGAAGCAGCTGGGTGATTTCAGTAACAACATCTATAGCGGTAGCATCGGTGTCAAGTACGGCGCTCACCGTGTAGCGCTCTCTCACCAGCGTAACAACGGCGATGACGACTTTGACTACCTGCGTCAGTCCGACTCGATCTTCCTCGACAACTCCCTTCAGTACAGCGACTTCAACTCGCCCAAGGAACGCTCCTGGATGGTGCGCTACGATCTGGACATGGCTGACTTTGGTGTGCCAGGGCTGAGCTTCATGGCGCGTTACGCGCTGGGACGTGATGCGGATTACTCCAATGCCAACAGCATTTACATGCGCACGGATGGTGCCGGTAACCCGCTGACCGATCAGAAGCGCTGGGAGCGCAACCTTGAGGTCAAATACGTGTTCCTCGAGGGTTCTCTGAAGGATCTGTCCGTGCGTGTACGTCAGATGACCACTCGCGCTACTGCTTACGAAAGCGACCTCGATGAAGTGCGTGTAATCGTCGAGTATCCGCTTCAGGTGCTGTAACGACATTCAGGGGCGGCATAGCCGCCCCTCTCTGACAAGATTGTAATTTGAACCTCATGCTCATGTTAGGTGCCGATCCGTAACATGGGACTGTCTTCGAAGCATTCGTTTCCATATTTGCTCAGTCAGTCCGAGGTGCATATGAAAGTTTTTTCCCAGTTTCTGTTTATCGTGTTTCTGGGGGCAGCCAGCATGGTTGCCTCTGCAGAAGATGGCTCTGAGCGCTCTCTCAATGCCGTCAAGCAATTCCGTGAGAATCAACAGCGTATCCATGGTGACAACGCCGTTGAGCAGCAGAAGTCCCAAAGTGCTCAGAGTGAGCAAGACGATTGAGCGCATGAACTAACGCAGCCGTCCTGCTCGCTCTCTCCAGTCCATCTCTTGGTAGCTCCCGCTCCTTTGGTGAGAGATGGTTCCTTGGCGCCCCTTTGGGGGCGCTTTTTTTTGTTCGTCAAAGAATTGGGTTGGAACTGCTTAGTCTTGTGGGCGCGATATCTATCCACTTGAGTTTGCTCTATCCCAAGTTGAGTGGGCACTGATTGATAGTGGATAGTGTCTGCCGTAATAAGTGTCCATGATCCATACCAGGCGACGTTTTCCGAATAATTCAAAAGAGAGACGGTAGAGCAGTGCTTACTGGCACGACGCTTCGTCATATGTTCGAGAGACGCTTGGTATCGCTGAAAGTCTGTTGGGCAAGTGGAAGTGCTAGAACGAACAGCAGTGTGAGTTGTGAAAGTGTGAAGCTGCGCCAGCGGCTGGCTCAGGTCAACAGTAATGCGATGCTCTAAAGACGCTCGCCATCTCCTCACAGCCCACGGAGTCAAGTTTAGCGCTGTCGAGGCATTGGTCGGTCTCTATCCCGTAGCACTGATGTGCCGGCTGCTGTGGGTATTAAGCAACGGTTTCTATGCCTGGCAGCAGCGGTCGCCCTCGGTGTGAAAGATGGCGAGTCGGCGTCTGAGCAAGGAGAACCACACCATCTACCATGAGATGAATGTCTGTAGGGGACGAAGTGGGCGGCTGAAACTGAGAAAATGTGTCGTCTGGTGAGGGGCTTGTATTCGACGTAGATGGGGCAAAAAGGGGGCGCCATCCCTGGCGCAATTCGATTAAGCAGTCTTTTCCGTTGAGCTTTGGCGGGCCTGCTCGATCAAGGGCTTTGGTAAAGGGAAGTACAGCGTAAAAACTGTGGTCTGATCTGCGATGCTGCTCACGCCCACGTGGCCATGGTGCAGGCTCATGATCGAACGCACGATGGCCAGGCCCAGCCCGGTGCCGCCATCAGCACGTGACCGCCCACGATCCACGCGATAGAAACGCTCGAACAGTTTGGGTAGGTGCTCGGGAGGAATGCCTGCACCTGGGTTGCTCACTGCCAGGGTGGCGTTCGTCGCGTTAGTGATGAGGTCAATATCGATTTTCGAGCCTTCCGGGCTATGGCGGATGGCGTTGGATAGCAGGTTAGAGATAGCTCTCTGTACCATCAAACGATCGCCATTAATTGTTGCGTACCCTGATACGTTGAGTTTGATGTCCTTTTCTTCGGCCGTGAGGCTGAAAAGCTCCACTACTTTCTCTGCCTCTTCGTGCAGTGCAATTGCCTCGAAGGGGATAAGTGCTGCCGGATGGCTGACGTGGGCGAGAAACAGCATGTCCGATACGATCCGCGTGACCCGGCCGAGCTCCTCAGTGCAGTTCTCCAGCACCAGTTTGTATTCTTCTGGCGGGCGTTCCCGTGAGAGCGTCACCTGCGCTTTGCCGATCAGATTGGTGATGGGGGAGCGTAATTCATGTGCCAGGTCGTCAGAGAATTGCGAAAGCTGTTGTACGCCACCGTCCAGGCGATGAAGCATGAAGTTGATGCTGTTAGCCAATTCGCGAAGCTCCTGCGGTAGGTTATCCAGTGGCAGGCGATGGCTCAGATCCTGGGTCGAGACGAGTTCTGCAACCTTGCGGAACTGATTCAGGGAGCTCAGGCCGCGATGAGCGATCCACCAGGCTCCGGCCGCGATCAGAGCCAGTACGAAGGGCAGGGCAATCAAGGTGGATTCGACATAGGCGTGTAGCAGTGCTTGGTCAGCGGAGCGCTCCAGTGTAAGGACGGCGCGTATTCGTGATCCGTCCTTACGCAGAATAAGCTGCGAGGCGGTCAAGAGCTGCTTGTCCTGCGCATCTCGCCAATGTTCGAAGGCGATGGTCTCGCTGGCGTTTTCTATAAAGGAAGGTAGGGCCTCCTGTGTCTGGCCCACGCTCATGATTTCCTTGGGAGACGAGCTGTCGTCATAAAGAGCGAGCGAGAGGCTGTCGTGGCCTTTGATCAAATCTCTGATGTTGTGGGCCTGGTCACCGACTTCCGGGCGAGTGTTGATTTCTCTCATGCCATGGCGGATTTGCTGAAGCTTGTCCTCGAGGCTTTGCTCTGCAATGTAGTTGAGCTGCCGGCTTAACGAGAAATAAGCCAGCGCACTCAGCAGTGCAACCAGTATCAGGCCCAGTATTGCGACCGACAGGCTGAGTTGGCTTGAGAGTCTGGCAGGCCTCATTGACGAGCCTCCAGTACATAGCCGACGCCGCGCAAGGTGTGGATCAGTTTGTTCTCGAAAGGGTCGTCGATCTTGGCGCGCAAGCGCCGGATGGAAACTTCGACGACGTTGGTATCACAGTCGAAGTTCATGTCCCAGACCAGCGAGATGATCTGGGTGCGCGAGAGTACTTCGCCGCTGCGTCGCATCAGCAGGTGCAGCAGAGCGAACTCCTTGGTGGTCAGATCGATTCGTTGACCATTGCGATAGGCGCGGTGGCGGGCTGGATCCAGCTCAAGGTCGTCGACCTTGAGCACGTCTGGCGCGCTGACCTGTTCACCTCTTCGTAGCAGCGAGCGAACTCTGGCCAGAAGCTCGGGGAACTCGAATGGCTTCACCAGATAGTCGTCGGCACCGGAGTCGAAACCTTTGAGCTTGTCGGCCAGGCGCCCGCGTGCCGTCAGCATCATCACAGGGGTGCGACTATTACGGCGAATGCTGGCCAGTACGCCCCAGCCATCGATCTCTGGTAAGTCGACATCAAGGATGATCAATTCGTAGGACGCTTGGGCCGCCATGTGCAAGCCGTCGACACCATTGGTGGCAATATCGACGACATAGCCGCTCTCGGTAAGTCCCTGGTGGAGATATTCGGCAGTTTTAAGCTCGTCCTCAACAATCAGGATTCGCATGTAGTAGTTGACCTTGGTGGGGGAGAGAAATTTTTATCGAGTCGCGATGATTGTTGGACTTGGTAGCGATCGGCATTTGCGTGGCGGATGATGATCCCTGTAGTTACTACAGGGTCAAGCGGGAGCCACCTGATTTAGAGGGTACAGCCCCGTCCGTGTACGCCGCTGCTTGCTTTTATGATGCTTTTTATATGTCCAGTTGTAACTTTATGACTCGAATGATTGTTGCATTCGCGGCATGTTAATACAGCGTTATATGGCGTGGTTGGGCATTACGTATTTGTAATTTTGCAGTCACCTCGACGATAGGTGAGGCTCCCTAAATTCTGCACCGAATGAAGGTCTCGGAGATTTCATACATGTCTCCGAATTTATACAGGTGTGGAGGAAAGGCCCTTGTCGAGGCGTTATTCGAGAGTTGCTGAGGCACTTTGCCTGGCTGTTGCCTGCTCAGTTGTAGTGAATCATGCCGTGGCATCAACGCCGATCACCCTGGGCGACGCATGGGGGCAGGCACTGCAGACCAACCCGTCGCTGATGGCAGGTGATCGTAATGTCGGCATCGCAGAAGGTGAGCGTCGCCAAGCCGGTGTGATTCCCAATCCGGAGCTGTCTTGGGAGGTTGAGGACACCCGCAGTGCTACGAGGACCACGACGGTACAGATCAGCCAACCTATCGAGCTGGGCGGCAAGCGCGGCGCCCGGATAGAAATGGCCGAACGCGGTATCGACAGTGCTGCGGTCGGTCAGGAGCAGCTGCGCAATGAGCTGCGTGCCGAGGTGGTCGGGGCTTTTCAAGGAGCCTTGTTGGCGAAGATGCGCCAAGAGTTGGCTGAGCAGTCACAACGCCTGAGCGAACGCGGCGTGGCGGTCGTTGATGCGCGCGTCAAGGCTGGCAAGGCCTCTGCCCTGGAGGCATCGCGCGCCCGGCTGCAGTACGAAGAGGTTCGACTGGAGGCCGCGCGGGCTCGAGATCAGTACATCAACGCCATGAATCAGTTGCTGGCCTTGATTGGGGGGGCATCCGCCAGTGGTGAGCCTAGCCTCAGTGGCGATGTTACCGATATGCCCGCAATACCCTCTGAAGTCGCACTTCTGAGCCGTCTGGACAAAGTTCCGCAGATGCGTCTTGCCAGGGTCGAGATCGACCGGCAAGAGGCCGGAATCGCCGTTGAGAAAAGCCGGCGGATTCCCGATCTGACGGTCAGCCTCGGCAGCCAATACAGCAGTGAGGATCGTGAGCGCGTCAACCTTGTTGGTTTGTCCATGCCTCTGCCTCTGTTCGATCGCAACCAGGGAAATGTTCTGGCCGCCTCGCGGCGGGCTGATCAGGCGCGCGACTTGCGAAATGCTGCCGAGTTGCGCCTGCGCAGTGAGGTGCAGCAGGCCTATCAGCAATGGCGAACGGCGCAGGGAGCGATTAGCGGTTTCGAGGGGGGCCTGCTTGCGTCCGCGGACACAGCTTTGGAAAGCACGACGCGTGGATTTCAGATGGGCAAGTTCGGCTTTATCGATGTTCTCGATGCCCAGCGCACATTGATTGACGTTCGCTCCCGTTACCTGCAGGCACTCGGCGAAGCGCTCGATGCCTGGGTTCGCCTTGAGCGCATCTACGGCGACCTATCTGCCCAAGCCGATAACTACTGATTTCCTGTCACGACGATCGGCGCGATGCCGGTTACTGATCATCTTTTGGGGTTGTTCATGCAGAAGAAACTTGGTGTTGCCATCGCGGCGGCCCTGACCTTGGGGTTCGTCGGTGGTGCGTTGTTTTATAACAGCGGGCGCTTTGCCGCAGAAATCGGGCACATGCTTGCCAGTAGCGACAGCGTTGTTGCAGTCAGGGCTGGGCAGGTCAGTGAGGCCGGGGACGATCATGCCGATGATGATCATGGCGAGGCTGGCGATGATCACGGTGAGTCCGCGGGTGGGCATGCCGAAGAGGGGGGGCTGGTGCTGAGTGAGGCGCAAATAGCCGCTGCGGGCATTGAACTCGTCGACGTACAAGCGCGCGCCATGAGCACATACATCTCTCTACCTGGCGAGGTGAATTTCGACGAGGAGCGCACGGCTCATGTCGTGCCGCCCAGCGCTGGCGTTGTCGAGCGCGTGCTGGTCGGGCTGGGGCAGAAGGTGGCTGCTGGGGATGGCCTGGCGACTATCGTCAGTCAGCAGGTTTCCGAGTTGCGTAGTGAAATGGCGGCTGCCGCTCGACGCGTTGAGCTGGCCCGCACGACCTTCGAGCGTGAACGCCAATTGTGGAAGGACGGTATTTCGGCCGAGCAGGATTATCTCCAGGCCCGGCAAACGCTGCAGGAGGCCGAGATCGCTCTGGCCAATGCCCGACAGAAGGGCAAGACGATCAGCCCTCAGGGCGAGGCTGGCGATGGCAGCCGTTACAACCTGCGTGCACCTTTTTCCGGTGTGGTGGTGGAGAAGCACCTGGTACCTGGCGAAGTCGTCAGTGAGACCAGTAATGCCTTCACGGTGGCTGATCTGAGTCGCGTCTGGGTCACCTTCAGCGTTTCCCCGCGTGATCTGGAACAGGTGAAAGTCGGGCAGTCAGTACGTGTCAGTGCGCCAGAGTTGGGGCGCGAAGCTACGGGTAAGGTGGCTTACATCAGCCGCCTGCTGGGTGAGCAGACGCGGACGGCGACAGGCCGCATCGACCTGGATAACGCCGACGGCATTTGGCGTCCCGGCCTGTTCGTCTCGGTTGCCTTGGCGACTGAAAGCCATGAGGCCGGGGCCGTGGTGCCGGCTTCATCGATTCAGGATGTCGAGGACAAGACCAGTGTCTTCGTGCGTACCGCTGAAGGCTTCGAAGTGCGTCCGGTGACATTGGGCACCCGCAGCGATGGCTTCGTCGAGGTACGCGAAGGCCTGAAGTCAGGCGAACGTGTAGCTGCCACAGGCAGTTTCATCCTCAAGTCCGAACTGGGCAAAGGCAGCGCCGAACACGCGCACTGATCCTCACCGACGAGTACTTTTCATGTTTGAGCGCATCATTCAATTCGCCATAGAACAGCGTTTTCTGGTGCTGTTGGCCGTTTTGGCGATGGCCGGTGTGGGCGTGGCCAGCTATCAGAAGCTGCCGATCGACGCCGTTCCCGACATCACTAACGTCCAGGTACAGATCAGTACCGCTGCCGAGGGCTTTTCGCCGCTGGAAACCGAGCAGCGCATCACTTTCCCGATCGAAACGGCCATGGCCGGCCTGCCGCATTTGAAACAGACCCGCTCGCTGTCACGCTCGGGGCTATCGCAGGTTACCGTGATTTTTGAGGATGGCACGGATCTGTATTTCGCCCGCCAGTTGGTCAACGAGCGACTGCAAAGCGCCAAGGAGCAATTGCCCGAGGGTGTCGAGGCCTCCATGGGGCCGATTTCCACCGGCCTAGGTGAAATCTTTCTATGGACGGTCGAGGCCGAGGAGGGGGCACTCAAGGAGGACGGTACGCCTTACACACCAACCGATCTGCGGGTGATCCAGGACTGGATCATCAAACCGCAGTTGCGCACGGTGCCTGGCGTTGCCGAAATCAACACCATTGGTGGCTTCGCCAAGGAGTTCCAGGTCGCTCCAGATCCCAAGCGCTTGGCGGCCTACAAGCTGACGCTGGGTGACCTGCTGCTGGCGCTGGAGCGCAACAATGCCAACGTCGGTGCTGGCTATATCGAGCGCAATGGCGAGCAACTACTGATTCGGGCACCTGGGCAACTGAGCACGCTGGACGATATCGCCAATATCGTCGTGGCCAATGTGGACGGCACGCCCATTCGGGTTAGTCATGTGGCGCAGGTGATGTTGGGCCGTGAACTACGTTCTGGTGCTGCGACCGAGAATGGTCGCGAGGTCGTGCTGGGAACAGTGTTTATGCTGATCGGCGAGAACAGCCGCAGTGTGTCGCAGGCCGTGGCCGCACGTCTGGAGGAGATCAACCGTTCGCTGCCTGAAGGGGTGGTTGCGGTGACCGTCTATGACCGCACCAATCTGGTGGACAAGGCCATCGCCACGGTCAAGAAGAACCTGATCGAAGGGGCTATCCTGGTCATCGTCATCCTCTTCCTGTTCCTCGGTAACATCCGTGCGGCGCTGATCACAGCCATGGTCATTCCGCTGTCGATGCTGTTCACCTTCACCGGCATGTTCAGCAACAAGGTCAGCGCCAACTTGATGAGTCTGGGGGCACTCGACTTCGGCATCATCGTCGATGGTGCCGTGGTCATCGTCGAGAACGCTATTCGCCGTCTGGCTCATGCGCAGCACAAGCTTGGCCGCGAGCTGACCCGTAGTGAGCGTCTGCATGAGGTCTTCGCGGCATCCAAGGAAGCGCGTCGTGCGCTGATTTTCGGTCAGTTGATCATCATGGTGGTGTACCTGCCGATCTTCGCCCTGACCGGGGTCGAGGGCAAAATGTTCCACCCAATGGCCTTCACCGTGGTGACCGCCCTGTTCGGGGCCATGATCCTTTCGGTGACCTTCGTCCCGGCGGCTATCGCGCTATTCGTCACTGGTAAGGTGAAAGAAGAGGAAAACGCGCTGATGCGTGTTGCCCGGCGCACCTACGAGCCAGTGCTGGCCTGGGTCATGCGACGGCGTACGTTGGCCTTCAGTGCGGCCGTGGCGCTGGTTCTGTTCTCCGGTCTGCTGGCATCACGTATGGGCAGCGAGTTCGTGCCTAGCCTCAGTGAGGGGGACTTCGCGCTGCAGGCGCTGCGTGTACCGGGTACCAGCCTGACGCAGTCGGTGGAGATGCAGATGCGCCTGGAGGAGACCATTCTGGCCAAGGTGCCGGAAGTGGAGCGAGTATTCGCGCGTACCGGTACGGCGGAAATCGCCTCCGACCCGATGCCGCCGAACATTTCTGACAGCTACGTGATGCTCAAACCGCGCGATCAATGGCCCGATCCGAAAAAGTCGCGTGATGCTCTGATCGCCGAGCTGCAGGCCGCTGCCGAGTTGGTTCCGGGCAGTAACTACGAGCTGTCGCAGCCTATTCAGTTGCGTTTCAACGAATTGATATCGGGTGTGCGCAGCGATGTCGCGGTGAAGATATTCGGCGACGATATGGACGTTCTCAATAGCACGGCAGCCGAAGTGGCCGAAACCCTAGGCGGTATTGATGGGGCGTCCGAGGTGAAGGCCGAGCAGACAACGGGTCTTCCGGTGCTGACCGTGGCCATCGACCGAGACAAGGCGGCTCGCTATGGTCTGAATGTCGGTGACATTCAGGAAACTGTCGCCGTGGCTGTTGGTGGGCGCCGGGCGGGAACGCTGTTCGAGGGGGATCGCCGTTTCGATCTGGTAGTACGTCTACCGGAGAACCTGCGTACCGATATCGAGGGGCTTTCGCGACTGCTGATACCCGTTCCAGCAACGGGGGCAGCCACCAGCGTCGGCTTTATCGCGCTCTCCGAAGTGGCCAGTCTGCAACTGGCGCCAGGGCCAAACCAGGTCAGCCGCGAGAATGGCAAGCGCCTGGTTGTGGTGAGTGCCAACGTGCGAGGGCGTGACATCGGATCCTTTGTGCAAGAAGCCGAAGAGAGGATTCGCAGCGATGTGAAGCTGCCAGCCGGTTATTGGACGACCTGGGGCGGACAGTTCGAGCAGCTGCAATCGGCAGCCAAACGCCTGCAAGTGGTGGTGCCGGTCGCCCTGCTGCTGGTCTTCATGCTGCTGTTCATGATGTTCAACAACGTGCGTGATGGCTTGCTGGTGTTTACCGGTATTCCTTTTGCGTTGACCGGTGGCGTGATGGCGCTGTGGTTGCGTGACATACCGCTTTCGATCTCCGCCGGGGTGGGCTTTATTGCTCTTTCCGGGGTGGCGGTTCTCAATGGTCTGGTGATGATTTCCTTCATTCGTAATCTGCGCGAGGAGGGAATGGGGTTGCAGCAGGCCGTCACCGAAGGTGCCCTGCAACGTCTGCGCCCGGTATTGATGACTGCTCTCGTTGCATCGCTTGGCTTCGTGCCCATGGCTCTGGCGACTGGGACTGGGGCTGAAGTACAGCGCCCTCTGGCGACTGTGGTGATCGGTGGGATTCTGTCCTCTACCGCACTTACGCTGCTGGTGTTGCCAGCGCTCTATCGTTGGGCCTATCGGCGTGAGGAGGAGGCTGAGCTGAAAGACTGAGAGCGAGTATATCGCGGCGCTGGTGCGGAATTATTACGAACCGGCGAAGTGGCAATGGCTCAATGGGTTGGTAACGGATGGCGCGTAAGGCCTAGTTACCCGGCCCATTTCTCAACAGAGTCTGTCGAAAGCAGCCATTTGAAGAGTGATGGCTTCGATACTGTAATCGCAAAAAATAAAGTGATCCCGCACCGGTTGGTGCGAGATCTAAGCTGATGCTAGCGTTCGCTTACTGAAGCGGCAGGCCGCATTCTTCGCGAATCTGAAGCTCTAGATAGTAGTCTTCGTTCGGCACGCCGAATCTGCGTTCGAGCTCATCTAGCGCATCTTCATAGCAGGCTTCCTTTCCATAGTTCTTCGGGCGTGGCTTCGAGCTACCGAACGGGGCTTGATTTTTCTTGGGGCCGACATCGTTGCGATAGGCCACGGTATTGCCTTGAGCGTCATAGTCCAGATACCAGCCATTTTCGATGAGGTAATTCCCCTGGCGTCCCTGTCCAAGCAGCGCACCGGGAGTGTATCCGTCGACCTCATTTTGAAGGGCGCATCCGTGTTCTCCACACTGCAGGGTTAAAGTCCCTGCGGTGTGTTTTACAAAGCGCTCCCCCGTTTCCCGGTTGATGAATGCCATCTGCTTTTGGCTGGGTGTGTTCTTGCCCGCCGGCCGACAGTCGTAGACGGTTCGGGTCGGCAATGAGCCATCGGCCCTTCTCAGACCCAGAGTAGGGATCTCCATCTTGGTGTCACAGGACATAACGTTCATGGCGGGCGTGTAATCGAAGAATTCCGCTTGTTCTGCGAAGGCAGGGAGGCTGCTGATCAGCCCCAGAGCTACGAGCGACTTCCTGAATATGGTCATGAGGACTCCTTTTCATTTATTTGGCCCATGCAGGTAGAAGCTGCATGGAGGCCATGTGGCGTAGGTGATTGCTGAAGAGTTAGGTCGGGGAGGGTTACTTCTTCTTTTTCTTGTAGCGAACGACGATCCGGTTGTAGGTCGGATACTTCTCGATCACGTAGTCAGGACTGAGTGTCAGCAGGTTGTGCATGGCAATGCCGGTGGCCGTGAGCAACCCCAATGCGCCTGTGATACCTCCTGCGAAGCTGCCTGCTGCCAGGCCAATTCGTCCGGCTGTGTAAACGCGGCAAGTCAGTCCAGTGACCTCAATCTTGCTTTCGACCAGGCGAACAGCTTCGAGCAACTTGCCGCCGAGGCCTACGACCTCGAAAGACTCCTTGCTGCTGATGAGTTGAGGAAGTTTGGCGGTGGCTAGGTCATGAAAAGTTAGCTTCATCATTTCAGTACTCCCTGTGTGATCAAAGAAATGGGTCGTAAATACCGTGGTCGTTTTGGCAGCATAACGAAACGATTCGCGTCATGCCAAGAATCTCCGCGACTCAAGATCAAGACCAAAGCCTGATGCGTCTGGGAAAGGCTGTTCGTGCCCGCAGAGCGCAGCAGGCTCTCTCCCAGGAAGCACTTGCTGATGCGGCTGGGATTGACCGCTCCCATATGGGGAAAATTGAGCGTGGGGAACGCAATGTGACCTTTCTGAACATTGCGCGAATCGCTTCTGCGCTTGGATGTAAACCATCTGACTTACTGCTGGACGCTGATCTGTAGCGTCTCGCCCAACGGCGCCTGCCATCTGTTAAAGCAAGCCCTGTTCAGCCAGCGACACGATGCCTTCTGACCCCACGATGAAGTGGTCCAGCGTGGTGGTGCCAACCATGACCAAGGCGTTTTTGAGTGTCTGCGTCAGGCGTATATCTGCCTGGCTGGGCGAGGGATCGCCCGAAGGGTGGTTGTGCACCAGGATCACGGCAGCGGCGTTGTGAGCGAGCACTGTCTTGACCACTTCGCGCGGATACACGCTGGCCGCATCGAGGGTGCCGCGAAACAACTCCTCGAAACTGATCACCCGGTGTTTGCTGTCGAGCAGCAGCACCGCGAAGATTTCGTGTGGTAGATCCTGCAGCAGCACCTGCAGGTGTTCTCTGACTTTGTGTGGATCAGTCAGCGCGCGTCCCTTACTAAGTCGCTGAGTGGCCAACTGCTGGGCCATGCGCAGGATGTCGGTTTCGCTGACAGGCGAGTCCACCAGGTAATTGCCGGCGACTTCACCGGCCCTGAGTTTGTGAAATTTCATGGTGTGTCTCCGGATGGCGAGCCGATTCGGCCCGCCTATGGTTAGGCTGACGGTTCGAGCTGTTGGGATTGGGCTTCGAGTTTCTCGGCGAGTGACTGGGTGTGAACGGTGCTGTCGGGCTTCGATGCGGCAGGCTGGCCGTCCGGAAAGAACTCTTCAGCAATGGCGCTGCTGTCCTCACCGTCGTCTTCGAAGATGCCGTTGCTCAGGCCGAGTCGCGCGGTGGCATCCAACGCTGCCTGATCAAAGCCAGCCGCCAGACGCGCCTCATCCAGCTCCCGTGCAGTGAGCAACGCTTGCTCCACGGTCATGCCGCTACGTAGCGTCAGATCGACGTAGAAGATCGGTGTGCCATAGCTCTGCCGCGTGGATTTGCCACGCAGACGCAGTTCCAGCGGCAGGCAGGCCAGGCGATCACCGGATATGGCCCGGAAGTATTGCAGCCGGGCTATCAGCGTGCGGATGCTATTGAAGCCCGTGGTGCGAAACACGAAGCTGCCCAGGGCGTCCTCATCGCCAATCACCACGTTCATCCGCCCGTAGGGCTTGCAGGCGTTGCCCTTGGCTAGAGGGCAGGCATCGGGTGACGGGCAGGGCAGCGATTGGACGCCATCCTTACCGATACGCTTGCAGGTTTCACCGTTGCCGACACACATCGGTCGACCGTTCTGCCGATCAAACAGGGTGTAATCAGCGCGGAAGTTCAGCTCAGGTTCGTTGAACAGCAAGCGCACCGGGATGCTGCGCAGCTTGTCGTCCTTGCCCTGACGTAACTCATCATTGAGTGGATGCAGCAACCAGCCGTCTTTGCCCTGCACCTGGGAGGTGATGGTGAATTGATCGTCTTTCTCCGGCAGGCGCTTGCCGTTCTTCTCGACGACCTTGCCGATCGAGATGCGCCCGAGTACGGGCGGGGTAATTGCCAGGCCTTTGAGCATGATGGCGCTCCTTGTAAGCAAAAAAGGCCAGCCAGCAGCGCGAACTGCATGGACTGGCCAAGGGGAGGGATGGAGTAGAAGAGGGCGATCAGCCGATCAGAAAGCGCCGACTACCTTCCTTGAGCTTCGGATAACGGGCCTGCAGGTAAGGCTTTTCCTGGAGCAGGCGCTCGACATCGAGCACGGTGCTGTCTTTGGCTTTGCGCCAGCTCACGTAGCCGCTGGAGAACTCAGCACGGGTCGATTCACCCATGGCTTGCTGCAGCATTTGCTTGAGCTCGGCCTCGCGCTTTTCTTTCTCGGAGATCGATTGACGCACAGCCTTCAGCTCCAGGAAGGCAGCCGCCAGACCGGCATTGCTGCTGAAGTCGACCACCTGGCCATTGTCCTGCGGATACAGGCAACGCAGCGCCAGCTCGGCCGATGCACTGCCATCGGCAGGTGGTGGTGTATCCGTTTCAACGTACTGCCAGAAGCGGCGCTCCAGTTCGATCAGGCGAGCGATCATCTGCTCATCCCGCTCGATGCGATGGATCTCCAGCGTCTGACCACCGAGCAACACCGCCACATCAGCCGCCTGCTTGCCGGTTACGGCGAGCTGGTGCATCACCTGCAACTGCACATATTCGGGGACGCCTTCTTTCCAGAGGCGTGCCCCGTTTATGCCGGCTGTCTTGCATTCGAGGATCTGCACTTCGTCTGTACCAATCACCTCGCGATCAATGTTAGCCAGCATCCAGGGCAAATCCGGATTGGGATGCTGCAGTACGGCGTTGATGCGACGTACCTTGTGCTTCGTGCGCTTGCTGTAATGCCAGGCCACGATGGGCTCCAGCACGTTGCCCCAGTATGCCGGGCTTTCCTCGTCGTGCGGATCGGTTTTCGGCAGGTTGCTGTCGCGGCCGGTTTTCTCCAGCCACAACTCCAACTGGGATTTGTAGGGACTGAGACCGACCGCCGCCGCTGCATCCGAACTGCCGATGCCTTGTTTGCGGATCTGCAGCCAGTCCTCGCGCGGCAGCTCCTTGGTGCTGACCAGGCGCAGGGCAGGGCGTTTCTTGCTGGTGCTGCCATTCAATGACGTTGCTTTCATGGTGTTCACCTCGCGGACACAAAACCGCCCGGTCAGCGCTGAACTGACCGGGCGTTATGGAGTGGATGAAGTAGAAAAGGGGAAGATCAGGCGACCATTTGCAGGGCCGCATTCAGAGCGCGTTGCTTGACCTGTGCACCTTGGCCAAACCAGGCCGAGTCGAGTCGGTACTCAGTGCTGCGAGCGCGACGCTCATGGTCAACGTACTCGGTCACCGCGTTGAGCAGACCCCAGGCAGTGCCGCGAGCCGACTCCAGATCCGAACCACGCCCGCGTCCTTCGTAGAGCTCCTGCACGCGGCGCAAAGCGCGTTCGTTGGGCAACTGCTCGGGCAGTTGGCCGGTCGGACTGACCTCGCACAGCACGTTCATGAAGTAGCCCAGTGCCTCATGCCACTGCACCTTGCGCTCAGCCAGCGCGCGCATGCGGTACATGAAGTCGTCCCATTGCGAGACGGCGATGCCAAGTTGCTTCTTCACCGCCTTCGGATCGAAGCGGGTGTTGTGCGGCACCTTGATCGCACGGCTGGTGCCATCCAGGGCGACCGTCAGGGTGTTGTTGCACACCACGCGAACGGTGGTCGGTGTCGCCGTGGTGGCCAGGGTGCCGTCACAGGAAGTCGCCAGCAGCAGGTAGCCGTTGACCTGATCGTTGCCCTTGATCGACGTGCCTTGTCCGGTACGCGCCAGCGCCCAGAACTTGCGACCTCCCTTGAGCACGCCCGCAGTTTCCAGCTCATAGCCGGACACTTCGGTCAGATCGCGATAGAACTCCAGCACCTCGCGCGGTTGCACGGTGTGATAGCGGTTGGAGACTACCGATAACGGAGCCTTGGTATCGGAGCGGTAGAGCACCTTCTGTTCAGGAAAGGAATGGATCGTGCCCAGATGACCGACAGCATCCGATTTGAAATGTACCGGCGACTCCTGGATTTGCCAGTCCATACCAGCTTGACGTTGCCAGACCTCGATAGGTTGCTTGCGAGGCAGGTTGTTGCCCAGGCCGTGCCAGGGAGTGGTGCCGACGTAAGCCATTTGTTCGACTTGATGAGCCATGATGAATTTCCTTTGAGCAATAGCCGGCATAAAGCGCTGCGCATGGCGCAGCACCGGCATTTAGGGATGAATGAAAGAGAAGGGCGGCCGGATCAGACCGTTTGATTGAAGCGGTGACCGCAGCTCAGACAGTGGTTGTGGGCCAGCACATGACGGTCAAGTTTTTCACCAAGCTGAGCGCCCATCGCACAACCACCAGCAGCACCAACCAGTCCGTTGAGAATGGCCGATGACAGGGCATTGAGGTTGACGTTGGGAGGTTTGGCTAGGCCGCTGCTGGCAATGGCCGGACCAGTGAGCAGGATGGTACCGGCACCACGCAGCGCACCGCCCAGCATGCCGATGAAGGCAGCAATCCGCATGGCGGAGAGGTGCGTGGAGACCTGAGGAGAGCCGCAGCTCGGGCAGTGCAATGACATGGTTGAAGACTCCATGGTGGGGATGTCATTGCGGTGATGTGTGACTGAAAAAAAATGGATTCAACGCGGCAGGAAAGGTCATCGTTGATTGACAATTGCTTTTACTTGCTCAGATTACGAAACTGTCGCTCCGCAGCCTCAGAGCTGCTGCTAAGAAGGATGCAAGAAATGAGCGACCGTTTTGAAGACGATGAAGAGGAAAATACCCTCGATTTCGATCACGAAGCAGCTGAAAAAGCAGGCTATTCCGGTGTTCCTATTGAGGAGCTGGACGAAATAGCTCTTCGTGAAATAGAGCGGGTTAGCAAAGGCGAATAGCCTGCCAGCTTGATCAAGCCTTGATGCTTATCTGGCGCCCGTTTCTACTTGGGTCATGGCATGCGGTTAGTTTGTCTTGGTAGCTGCATGCTGTGAGCCACGATTTGCGGCCCGCACAGCGCTAACACGATAATCCAGGTGTCAAGGATCGTCGCCCAAATGCAGATAGCGGACTCCCTCAGAACTCTCAGGCAGTGCCTGTTGCATCGTTTTTTAGACATGGATGAGAGCCGCGCATGATTTGGCAAACCCTATATCAGTCGGCAGATGGCTGCGTCTCCTGGCAAGGTAACTGTGCGCAGGCTGGAGATTTGTTCAATGGCTTTCTGCAAGGTCCCGTGTCTGCACGCCTGAACGATAGTGAAGGCAGCATTGCATTGAGCCAGCATCTTCGAGGTCTTAGCCTAACTGGTATGGGGCAGGATGCCTTGCAGGCTGTGCTCGACGCAGAGCTGCCAGAAACTCGCGATTGGGCTGCGGGTGAGGCACTGGCAGAGGTAGTGCTGCAGGAGCAGCATGACGTGGTGTTGCCCTGGAACAATGAGCGCGACAAGCGTAATCCTTTTGCATCTTTGCCAGGTGCTGACATTGTTGGCTTCCAGCGCGATGGTGAATCACATCGTCTGGCATTGGGTGAAGTCAAATGCTCATCCGAGGATAAATGGCCGCCTCAGGTTATGACTGGGCGTAGTGGCATGATCCATCAGCTAGAGACGCTTGCTGGAAACCTCGGCACCTTGTGCCAGTTGCTCAAATGGTTACTGCCTAGAGTCAAGAATACTGAATATCAGGCAGCCTTTGATTCCGCTTGCAGGCGATATTTCGAGTCTGGAAATCGTGATCTAGCGCTATTTGGCGTTTTAATACGCGATCAGGCAGCCAGCGAGATGGATTTGAAAAATCGCGGCAAGGCTCTTGTAAAGAGCGTGCATGCCCCGACACGTTGCCACCTACTTGCCTTGTATCTGCCTTGGCCGATTGAACAACTGCCTGCTGTTATTACGCAGGGATGTGGAACATGAATCACTGGCTGCTGGAAGCGATTGCAGAACGGCGTGCACAAGCGCTGCGTGATGCTGACCGGGTGCAGTTCTACCGTGAAATGACGCCGCAAGAGCCTGATTTAGATGCTCAGACCATTCATGAGGTAGTGGCTGCGCTGGAACTGGCCGTGCTGGATATGGAACTGGACCGCTTTGGGGATGAGAAGGATCGCCAGGCGGTACTGCACAGTGCAGCAGCAGATGCTTTCCGACTTTTGCGGGTACTGCCCTTACCTGAAACTCCGATGGCAGCGGCTACGCACATGCTGCGGGCATCCATATTGGCGGTGATTGGTGACCGGGGAGCAGATGCTGCGCGCTGGCTCCGTGCGCTTGATGATAAAAAAGCTTGGCCCGTGCTACCCCTGAACTCGTCAGATTGGGGGGAGCGCTGTCGTGCCACTCTTACCGATGTATGGTTGCGCCTGGTTCGCAAGCAAGGCTGGAACGACCGTGACACCGTACTTGAGCGGGTGGCTGCTCTGCGCACCAGCCAGCAGGAGTTTGAGCGAGAGTACCTGGGGTCTTTCGATCCGCTGCAAGCAAAGCGCTCGGCGCTAGAGCTTATCGCCATCTACCATTTGGCCAAAGCAGCTGACGTGCTAGCCCACTTCATCACCGATGGCGTGGTGGAGGATAGTTTTCAGATTCAGCCGATGCTGGACTCGCACTTTGACCGTGCCATTGCGGCCTGTGATACCGCTCAGTTGCTTGAGCTGGGGCCGCTAACGCGTCTGTTGGCAAGGGCAGCCGCTCAGATGGAGGCGAATTCGCTGTGGACGGTCACTCGTGCGGTGAACTCAAGGGTGACGAAATTTGTGCGCGAGTTGGTCAGTCGTGGCCGTGGTGATCGTGCCCTGTTCGATGTGCTGCCACCTCAGCGCCGCACGCTTGCTGAGCGGGGCTTGCTGGGATCTAGCCGCCGTGCCGTGGTGGTTAGTCTGCCGACTTCCAGTGGTAAGACGCTGATTGCCCAGTTTCGCATGCTGCAGGCGCTGAATCAGTTTGATGACCGCAAGGGGTGGGTTGCTTATCTTGCACCCAGTCGGGCACTGGTGAATCAGGTTACGCGACAGCTACGGCGCGATTTCCAGCCGCTAGGCGTGGTAGTGGAGCGGGTCAGTCCAGCTATGGAGGTCAACGGCATCGAGGCGGGGGTGTTGGCCGAGCAACAGAGTGATGCTCAGTTTCGTGTTCTTGTAGCCACGCCCGAAAAGTTCGATTTGATGCTACGCCAGGGGTGGGAGGAAAAAATTGGTCGTCCGCTCACACTAGTTGTGGTGGATGAAGCTCACACGATTCAGGACAGTGAGCGCGGACTGCGGCTTGAGTTGCTGCTAGCAACTATTAACCGTGAGTGCCGCGAGGCGCAGTTCCTACTGTTGACGCCTTTCATCCAGAACGCCCGGGAAGTTGCGCGCTGGTTGGGTGGTCTGAACTCTGAAGACATAAGCCTTGGGGTGGACTGGCAGCCGAATGACAGGGCTATCGGTATTGTCAGCGCGGTAGATGCGGGTGCCAAGAAGGGGCGAAGTCGCGATTATCAGGTGAACTTCGAGACAGTTCACACTTCTCGACCCAGTATTATCCTGGATGACGTGTTCCCTCTGGGCAGAGAACAGAGCCTGGCTACCTCGCTGACGGAGGTCAAGGCTGTGGGTACGCTAGCTGCGATCGCTGCGCGCAAGCTGGCTGCCCGTGGGCCGGTTATTGCCATGCACAACACTCCGGATAATGTCTGGAGATTGGCACATAAGCTGAAGTCTGGACGAAGCATAGAACTGTCGGCTGATTTGCGGTTTGTGCAGGACTATGTGGCGGCAGAGATGGGCGAGCAGTTCCCGTTGGTGGATTTGTTGTCCCATCGTGTGGGGGTGCACCATGGCGGGCTGCCGGAAGAAGTCCGGATGCTGATGGAGTGGCTGTTCGAGAAAGGTCATCTGGATGTCCTGGCAGCCACTACTACCCTTGCCCAGGGGGTGAACTTTCCTGTGAGCGGTGTGGTGATGGCGTCTACTCATTACCCGCAAGGAAAGAGCTCTGTTCCCATGCCGCCGGAGGACTTCTGGAATATTGCTGGTCGGGCGGGGCGTGTTTCTCAAGGGCAGTTGGGTGTGGTCGCGCTGGTGGCCAAAGACGCAGCTGACGTGGAAAAACGTCGTGACTTCATCAACCGCAACACCGGAGATCTGAACTCCGCACTGATTCAGTTGGCTCAAGCTGCAGCCGGTGAACTGACTGACCTTGGATTGATTGTTTACCACCATCCCGAGTGGTCTAGCTTTCTGCAGTATCTAGCCCATACCTACCGCCAGATGGGGCAGCCGTCCAACTTTGCCGATCAGATCGAGCAGGTCTTGCGTGGCACCTTCGGCTTTGAACGGCTTCGCACGTCAAACAGTCAGCTTGCTCGCAGTTTGCTTACAGGTATCCGCAGTTACGTTTCTTACATGGCTAGCCCTGCACAACCGCTAGGGCTGGTAGACAGTACGGGCTTCTCGCTGCAGAGCATCAAAACGGTCATGACCCATCGCGGTAACATCGGGCCAGATTCATGGGATCGGGACAGGCTGTTCAAGGCTGGTGACGGCACTCTGCAGACCATGATGGGGGTGCTGCTCCGTGTGCCGGAGTTGCGCGATAACCTGAAGGCAGTTTTAGGTGGAAAAACGCCAGATGGCGACAAACTTGCGCTCATTTTGAAGGACTGGGTGAATGGTGAAGAGCTGGTCACCATTGCCGAGCGGCACTTCAGCCAGGAAGGCACGGATACAGTTACTGCCTTGACCAAGTGCGGTCAGAACCTCTTCGGTAAGCTGGCTCATACCTCTTCTTGGGGGTTGAATGCACTGCTTGCTATTACAGGATCAGAGCTTGAAGACGGCGAGCGTAGCCTATTAGCCAATCTACCCTCGCAGGTGTATTACGGTGTATCGACAGATGAAGCAGTTTCGCTGCGCCTTCTAGGTGTACCTCGCCGAGCCGCACCAGCTTTGGCTCGGGCGATGCAATTGAAACCAGGTGACTCCTTGCCTTTGATCCGGCAACGCCTTGAGGCCTTGCCGGAACAGGGGTGGAGTGCTGCACTGGGCGCTGATGGACAGGTTTATCGCAAAGCTTGGCTGATCATGGACGGAGTGGAGTAGGCGAGGGCTCGAAAACAACCATCGATCTTCGAAAATCAGCTGATAATTTCTGGCTGCTTAGCGGCGTATTGGAATGATTTTTCGATCACCAAGTTGATTGATAGCTGCAGCCGAAAGATTGCCGGTAGCAGCCTTTTGAATATGCTCACTCCACCAAGCCATCATAGGGCGCCTGCGATCGATATAGTCCGCACGGTTGTAGGCACTGCGCACTTCGTCCTTATCCACATGCGCCAGCGCTACTTCGATCAGCTCAGGCTCCCAGCCGTGCTCGTTGAGCGTTGTACTGGCCATTGATCGCATTCCGTGGCTTACCAAGCGTCCCTCAAAGCCCATGCGTTTCAAGGCCATGTTGGCTGTTTGGCTATTGCAGTGAGTACGCGGATTGCGGTCAGCAGGGAACACGTATTCACGGTGCCCGCTGTAGGGTTTGATTGCTTCCAGAATGGCCAATGCTTGATCTGTAAGCGGCACCGTATGCGGGCGACGTTTCTTCATGCGTTCAGCCGGGATCGTCCAGATCCTTTTCTCGAAGTCGATATCGGCCCAGCGGGTAGTGGCAGCCTCAACGGGGCGAGTCATCGTGTGCAGTTGCCACTCGATCAGGCATCGAGTGGTTCTTTTTATGCTGGCGTTCGCGATTGCAACCATGAGCTCTTTGAGCTCATCGGGATGTAAGGCCGGCATGTTCTTTTTCTTCGGCTTCTTGAACACGCTACCAATCCCGGTAAGTGGGTTGGCGGGTATCAGGCCTGAGTTGACCCCGTAGGTCATGATTTCGTTGAGTCGCTGCGTAAGGCGTTTGACGGTTTCCAGGCTGCCTTTAGTTTCGAGCGGCTTGAGAAGGCTGATGACTTTCGGAGCTGTTATGGATGCGATCGGCGTAACGCCCAAGTCGGGGAAGACGTGCAACGTAAGCGAGCGCCAAATGTCTTCAGCGTAGGCGGGGGTTACTGCATCTTTCTTGAGTTCATACCAGGACGTCGCTACGTTCTGCAGCGTGTGCTCGGTTGCGGCCTTTTTGGCCTGTCGATCTGCGTCGCGTCTCTCTTTGGGATCAATGCCCTGTGCTACGAGCTCACGCGCTTCAATGGTCAGTTTGCGGGCTTGAGCAAGGCTTACTTCCGGGAAGGTGCCAAGCCCCATATTCAGTCGCTTCTTGGTGATGGGGTGGATGTAGTTGAAATTCCACAATCTCGATCCATTGATTCTCACTCGCATCTGAAGGCCGTTGCCGTCAGTCAAGGTGTAGTCCTTTTCTTTGGGCTTTGCTGCTTTGACCTTCAGGTCTGAAAGGCGCGTTGTTGCGGCACCCATGGTGTACTCCAGTGCGATTTGTGTATTCCAAAAAATACTGGCTTAGGGCTTGGAATACAATTTGGAATACACGAAGGCATGGATGCAGTCAGACGTCTTTGTACGTCTATGACGCTGAAGGTCCCGTATTTGCTGGGTTTCAGACACAAAAAAAGACGTCCGTGGACGTCTTTAGATGTTGTAATGGTGGAGCCGGGGGGATTTGAACCCCCGTCCGCCAGTTCTCCACTGTCGGTACTACATGCTTAGCCGTGTCTATTGAGTTAACCCTCAGCCGCCCGACGGGCAGGGTGCATTGGGCGAGTTGTGTA
>Ga0209070_100364_pt1 | contig 34102 bp, 31 predicted proteins | sample SynthPrep_5_END__FD_187205 | JGI IMG/M metagenome (GOLD analysis project Ga0209070, IMG submission 187205) | Synthetic microbial communities from Ohio, USA - SynthPrep_5_END_DS10_MetaG (SPAdes) (version 2) | ecosystem: Engineered > Bioreactor > Aerobic > Activated sludge | place: USA: Ohio... | reverse complement strand
CAGGTACGCGGTGTCACGGTCAACTGGGACAAAACGGCTCATAGGGACGGGCTCTCGGTAGCAGAGCCCCGATTGTCGCGGATACCCCCAACGCGCGGAAGACTTGGAAAGTCCGACAGACTCCTAGCATGGCAAAGGCATCGACACCAAAGCCTATGGTGCCCTCGGTGAAACCAGACTCGAATCTGCCTATCACGCCATGCGCCCACTCTTCCGAATAGCCATTACCCGAGCTGCTGGACTGGCCTTTACGGAAATCGCGGTTGAAGTAGAGATTTCGATTGAGAATGGTCAGGCTGCTGCCTTCGATAAATCCCTCGCCTTTCTCGCCGGCGGCCATTGCAGCTTGCCCGGTACTGACGCTCAGAGTGAGCAGAGAAAGTCCTAACAGGGTTCTGTTATTCATAAATGCTCCTGATGTTATTGGCAGTTGTCATTGTGTGGTCGCATATATGTGCCAAGCGCGCCGGGCATAGCCAGGCACGCCTTGGTCATATTTCCACATGCCAAATAACGTCAGGGTGACTTGGAAATTACATTTCAGTCAGCGCGATGTCATTTATCTAGTTTTGATTACGGCAACCTGTCCCGGCTGCCCGGTATTCAAGAATATTCAGATCGCCATTGGAGTCCTCGTAGGTCATCTGGGCCGGCATCACACCGCAGCTAGAGTCCGTCGGGGTAGTGGCCACGACCCTGGCGATATCGAGTTTCATGCCGTAGCGGTAATGAATAACTTCAGGCGGATTCTTTCCGTTAGCGGCAGCATACTCTTGCATGGCCTGCTCATTGGCCTGAATCATCCGACCATAGACACGATCAGCGCCGCCTTCTGCCAGAGCTGCAGAGGAAACAACCATAGCGGAAAGTGCAGCAATGACTTTGAGGTTTTTCATGTTTAATCACTCCTTCAAGGTGGTGATTAAAATATAAACGCAAGACCCTGTCACAAACGTGAAGCGAGAATTACATTCCTGTAATGGATCTAAACTCTTTGAGAGTAAAGGTTTTGATACGTCAGTTATGTTTGGCACTCGTCAGAGCAATTACAGGCGTCGGCTACCGAAGATAACAATTTCTACCCAGGTATCAGTGAGTGGGTCATTGGAAAGTCAGCTTTGGTGAGGCGATCGTTAGCGGTAGTAATGCACTCTTGGCGGCTCCCCATAGTCGCCGTCTGTGCATTTCGCTAAATGCGTGCGCTGCACAAACAGTGCAACGCACGGATTATTGCTAATTACAGCAGTGGAAGGGTGTAGCTCACGATCAGGCGGTTCTCATCAACGTCGTTGCCGAAGTTGGTTGAACGTAGTGTGGCGTTGCGCCATTTAACGCCCAGGTTTTTCAGCGCACCGTCCTGAAAGACATAGGCGATGTCAGTATTGCGCTCCCACTCCTTACCATCGGCACCGCCTGCGCCTAGATCAATATTGTCGCCGGTCAGGTAACGGGTCATGAACGTCAAGCCAGGGATGCCAACGCTGGCAAAGTTGAAGTCATAGCGGGCCTGCCATGAGGTTTCGTCTTTGTTGGCGAAGTCACCGATTTGCACATAGTTGACCAGGAACGGATCGGTGCCGTTGATGTAGGCGTAGCCGGTGTCTCCGCTCATGCTCTGGTAACCAACACCGAGTGCGTGACCGCTAAATGCATAGGTGAACATCGCCCCGAATGCCTTGTTGTCGACGTTGCTGTTGCCCTCGTCGGTGGAGCGAGCGTAGCGCATATCAGTTTTCAGCGATTGCTTGTCACCTAGCGGCAAGGTGTGCAGGACCGTGAAAATATGCTGCTTGTAGAAACCGTCTAGATTGCCGTAGTTGTAGCCGGTGGCTAGGTTGCTGTTCCACTTGTAGGTTGCTCCGGCGAAGTTGAATTCATCGCTATTCTGGGTTCCGCCGCCGCTGATAGCGCGGGCTGCGCCGCTGGTAATGCTGAGGTCTTCGCTATCGGATGAGTCGCGCTGGCTTACTTGTTTGAGCTGGCCGGCATCGAAGGTCAGGCCGGCAATCTCCAGCGAATTCAGGTGCCCGCCTTGAAAGGTCTGTGGCAGCAGGCGCGAATCGTTTGCTTGGACGGTTGGCAGTCGAGGTTGCAGCGTGCCCAGTTTCAGCACGCTGTTTGAAGCGCGCAGCTTCGCGGTTAAGCCCATCTCACCATATTCATCCTGCGCTGCACGAGGTGCTTCTTTGTTGCGTTTTAGAAGGCCCGTGCCTGAACGATCAGCGCTGGAGTCCAGCTTGAGACCCAGCATGCCGATGGCGTCGATACCCACGCCGACTGTCCCTTCAGTGAAGCCGGATTCGTAGCGCAGCAGGAAGCCCTGGGCCCATTCCTCCTGCTTTGACTGGCTAGCTGAGTCTTGGCGGAAATCACGATTGAAATAGAAGTTGCGCGCTTCCAGACCAGCTTTGCTATCTGCCAAAAAATCAGCTGCCGCTGGTTGACTGAGACCGAGTCCTCCAGCGCTCAGCAGGAGCCCGCACGTGACTCGGTTAAGCCATTGAGAGTTGGGGGTAGCAATGAGCATGTAATTATCCTCGTCGAAAACATGTGTGGTAGACGTGGGGCAGGCTCGGGTAGGCGTATTACACTTGCACATACTTTCGATGACATTTTTATTTCAATGATCGAGAGGGCGAATGAAAGCCTTACAGGGCGAGGGTTTCAATGCAGGAGTGGAAACTTTTGTTTGTTTCAGCGAGATGACTATTTGGTGAATTAGCTGCTTGTGGACTACTCAGGGCTACTGAGTGAACCAGTTGTGGCGATCTTCAAAGGCTTTGTAGATGAGCGATACCAGTGTCTGCACTTCTGATTGCTCTGCTGCCAGCGGGGACGTTGAAATCCAGACCACCCGTTCCAAGGCAGTCTCGAATAACTCGTCAAGGGGCAGCAGGTTACGGTCTACATGGGAGATGTAGCCAGGTAGCAGGCCAATGCAGGAGGAGTTACGCAGCAAGTCAACGACCCACTCTTGTGAATGCACTTGAATGACCGCGCTTTGGCGCTGACGGATCAGCTGATTCCATGGTTCGAAACTGTCAACCGTTGTGTTTCCCGCGAGCTGAACCAGCATGAAATCCTTGAGGTCGGCTACAGAACTCGGTAGGCGTTTACCCGCATAACGTTTGGCCATATGGGCACGATAGGGAATTCGTGCAAGCATCAATGGTGTTGTCATTGCAAAGCTTGGAGTCGGTCTTGGCGTGCCGGGATCGGTGATCCAAATCATGACCTCTGCCAGCCTCTCGGGCTCGCCCTCCTGTGGGATGATTTCTAGTCTCACGGCCGCGTCATTACGCAGCCAGGAGATCAAATCACGGGCCAGCAGGTCGGTGAGCAGTGCCGTCGGCACCGCAAGACGTACCAGAGCTCGCTGGACACTGACGTCCTCTGGATGCAGGTCACCGAATTTCTGGATCAGTAGTTGTTGTAATTCACGTCCTGTTGCGCTCAGGCTGAGCTCGCGTCCTTTATAAAGGAATAGCGGGGTACCTACAGTTGCCTCCAGCTTCCTGAGTTTTTTGCGCATCGGCACGATATGTAAGTTTAGGCTGCGTGCAGCCTGCCTAAAGCAGGCGCAGCGCGCGCTGGTCAAGAAAATCTGTGCTAGTTGGTGGTCGATGGTGAGAGGGTCGAACATGGGGGGCGATCAAAGCTCGTGCCAAGCAAAATGCATGTACTTTGAGCTTAACGAGACGAACCTAACGCCAGGATCGCAGCAGGATTACTTATTTGTAATCTGATGGAGGGAGGAGCTTTATGTTTGGAATTGAACTTCCGGCAGTATCACTTTATCAGCGCGGGCGGTTCTCAGCGCGGCACTCGACTACTAGTTCCGCGCTGAGGTTTGATGATTACAACAGCGGAAGTGTGTAGCTGACGATCAGGCGGTTCTCGTCAACATCGTTGCCGAAATTGGTTGAACGTAGTGTGGCGTTGCGCCATTTCACACCCAGGTTTTTCAGCGCACCGTCCTGGAAGACATATGCGATGTCAGTATTGAGCTCCCATTCCTTACCATCGGCGCTGCCTGCGCCTAGATCAATATTGTCACCAGTCAGGTAACGGGTCATGAACGTCAAGCCAGGGATGCCAACGCTGGCAAAGTTGAAGTCATAGCGGGCCTGCCATGAGGTTTCGTCTTTGTTGGCGAAGTCGCCGATCTGCACATAGTTGACCAGGAACGGATCGGTGCCGTTGATGTAGGCGTAGCCGGTGTCTCCGCTCATGCTCTGGTAGCCAACACCGAGGGCGTGGCCACCAAAGGCGTAGGTAAACATTGCTCCGAATGCCTTGTTGTCGACGTTGCTGTTGCCTTCATCGGTGGAGCGGGCGTAGCGAAGATCAGTTTTTAGCGACTGCTTGTCACCTAGCGGCAAGGTATGCAGGACAGTGAAAATATGCTGTTTGTAGAAGTCGTCCAGGTTGCCGTAGTTGTAGCCAGTGGTCAGGTTGCTGTTCCATTTGTAGGTCGCCCCGGCGAAGTTGAACTCATCGCTGGTCTGGAGTCCGCCGCCACTGATAGCACGGGCAGAGCCGCTGGTAATGCTGAGGTCTTCGCTATCAGAGGAGTCGCGCTGGCTTACTTGCTTGAGTTGGCCTGCATCGAAGGTCAGTCCATCAATTTCCAGCGAGTTGAGATGCCCACCCTGAAAGGTTTGTGGCAGCAGGCGCGAATCGTTTGCTTGAATGGTTGGCAGCTTGGGTTGCAGCGTGCCCAATTTCAGCACGCTGTTGGAGGCACGTAGCTTCGCGGTTAAGCCCAGCTCGCCATATTCATCCTGCGCGGCACGAGGTGCTTCTTTATCGCGCTTGAGCAGGCCCGTGCCTGAGCGTTCGGCACTGGAGTCCAGCTTGAGACCCAGCATGCCGATAGCGTCAATGCCGACGCCTATGGTTCCTTCGGTGAAACCGGATTCGTAGCGCATCAGGAAGCCTTGGGCCCATTCCTCCTGCTTTGATTGGCTGGCTGAATCTTGGCGGAAGTCACGATTAAATTAGAAGTTACGCGCTTCCAGACCAGCTTTGCTGTCCGCCAAGAAGTCAGCGGCCGCAGGCTGGCTGAGACTGAGTACCCCAGTACTCACCGCGACTGCCAAGAGGGTCTTCTTCATTGTTGTTTCTCCATGATCAGGGGGTTGGCATATCGGGGAGTCGTCGCTGCATGCCGTGCTCTCCGAATAGGGGGGCAGGTTCCTCTGCGCCAATGCTCAGCTGGGGGCTAGGCCAGTTCGCGCGCAATAACTAGGTCGAGGAACCATTACGGACTTTGGGGAAGATCAAGCGGAATACGGTAAAGCTGCCTGGCAGGCTGCTGACCTCGACCGTGCCCTGGTGCAGGCTCATGATCGAGCGAACAATTGCCAGGCCCAGCCCTGTACCCCCTTCGGCACGAGAACGGCTGGTATCGACGCGGTAGAAGCGCTCAAACAAATGGGGGATGTGCTGTGCTGGGATGCCAATACCAGGGTTTCCGACCGAGAACGATACGGTTTCGCTGTGCTTCTCGATCAGCAGCGAGATGTTTGCGCCGATAGGGCTATGCCGAATCGCATTGGACAAAAGGTTTGAAATGGCGCGCTGCACCATCAGCCGATCACCGAAGGTTCGGCCTGCTCCGGCAATGCTCAGACTGATCTGCTTCTCTTCCGCGGAGATGCTGAACAGATCCACAACGCGTCTTGCCTCGTCTTCCAGGGCAATCTTCTCGAAGGGCACCAGGGACGCTGGGTGGCTGACTTGAGCGAGAAACAGCATGTCGGAAACAATCCGGGTAACGCGCTCAAGCTCTTCTGTACAGCACTCCAGTACGGCTTTGTATTCCTCTGGCGGACGCTCTCTGGAGAGGGTTACCTGGGCTTTGCCCATCAGGTTGGTGATGGGCGAACGCAACTCATGGGCTAGGTCATCAGAGAATTGCGATAGCTGCTGAACGCCGCCATCAAGTCGATGCAGCATGAAGTTGATGCCGTGGGCCAGCGCGCTGAGCTCTTGTGGAAGTTTGTCGACGGAAATCCGATGGGTCAGGTCCTGCGTGGAGATCAGCGAGGCAACTTGACGAAATTGCCGGAGAGGAGAGAGGCCTCGCTGCACGATCCACCATGCGCCCATGCCAATCAGCGCGAGCAGAAGAGGGAGTGCGATCAGTGTTGATTTGAGGTAGGCGCTGAGCAGCGCTTCGTCGGCAGATCGATCAATTGAGAGCAGGACTCTGACGTGGTCGCCATCGTTGAGCAGCATCACTTTGGATGCGGTCAGGAAGTTGTTTCCCTCAGTATCCGACCAGCTTTGGTAACTAGGGGTATCGCCTGCCGGTATGTTGGCAAGAATGGGCTCCCTGGATTTCTCACCCAGATTCAGGAGTAATTTTGTGCCTGACTTTTTCCCGTAGATCGTCAGGTGCAGGTTGTCATGTCCCATGACCAGATCCAACAGTGCGTGAGGCTGCTGGGAAATTGCATGGGCGCTCATGTCTTCAGCGAGACTGTGCTGAATCTGCTCCAGTTTGCCGTCAAGACTCTTCTTGGCCAAAGAGTCCAACTCATGAGTCAGTGCGAAGTAGGCGAGTGCCGCTAGCAGAACAACCAGTGCCGCCCCCATCACGCTGACCGACAGGCCAAGGCGCATGGATAGACTGGCCGGCCTCATGCTCGCTCCTCAAGCACGTACCCAACACCCCTAAGGGTGTGGATCAGTTTGTTATCGAACGGGTCATCAATTTTGGCGCGCAGCCTGCGGATGGAGACTTCGACGACGTTGGTATCGCAGTCAAAATTCATATCCCAGACCAGCGAAATGATCTGGGTGCGCGATAGCACTTCCCCAGAGCGGCGCATCAGTAGGTGCAGCAACGCAAACTCTTTGGTGGTCAGATCGATACGCTGCTCGCCACGGAACGCGCGGTGCCTAGCCGGATCAAGTTCAAGGTCGGCTACCCGCAGCACTTCCGGTACCGGAATTTGTTCGCTTCGCCGTAGCAACGTACGAATTCGCGCAAGTAATTCAGGGAACTCAAACGGTTTGACTAAATAATCATCCGCGCCCAAATCCAGGCCTTTAATTTTATCCACTAAGCGGCCGCGCGCGGTCAGCATTATTACGCGAGTACTGCTGTTGCTGCGTATATGCTCAAGCACACCCCAGCCATCAATTTCTGGAAGGTTTACATCAAGCACTACCAAATCGTAAGCGTGTTGCCTAACAAGATGGAGGCCGTCAACTCCCGTGGCAGCCTTATCAACTACATAGCCACTTTCGCTTAAGCCTTGGTGTAAGTACTCAGCAGTCTTGGGCTCGTCCTCGACAATAAGGATTCGCATAAATATTCACCTTAAAATGTGCGGCCAGTATTTTTTAGATTTTCTTTTGTTGTGGCTGCAGAGTGGTTTTAATTCTTTAATCGGTGATCACTGACATGACCTGAGGCGTTTCAGCTTTCACCAAGGCTAAAGCCTGTAGCGGCTTTAGGGTCAAGCCGTAATGCCCGTTTTGACAAGGCTCATGGGGTTAGCGACAACGTGTCGCACGTCTCGAACTCATCCAAAACACCCAACTTTGGACTGGCAGGGCTGCCCCGTGGCGCTAGGAACGGGGCAACCCTTATTTATCTGTGTTTGTTTCTATTTGTTGCTGGACGCTAAATCGCCTGCTCTCTTGAACGCTGCCAATATTAATACAGCCACACCTGAAAAAGTGCTGGATAACGTATTTGTAATTTTCCAGTCACCTTGCTGATAGGCATAGAGCACTACATTCTGCCGGGAATTGGCTTTCTACTTATTTTCCTAAGTAATAACCTGCTAGATTTCTCAGGCTAAATAAATAGCAAGGCCTTCATTTATTCCAGCAGAGTTAGTTCTGCGGAGGGCTTTTAAGTGTATGTAGAAACAGTCGCCGGTTATGGTGTAGGCATAGGTAAGCTCTGTGTATTTTCAGGCCTACTGGCCGCATTGTTGATTGCTCCAGTGACAACAATTGCTACTGAATCAGTCGGGCAATCAATAACGATTGAGGAGGCGCTGGCGCAAGCGCTCACCGAGAACCAGGAGTTCGCTGCAGCACAATGGAATACTGGCATTGCCAAAGGCGCTCGTACCCAGGCTGGGCTGATCCCAAATCCTGAGCTGTCCTGGAGCGTTGAGGACACGCGTAGTGAGTCGCGCGTTACCAGCATTCAGGTATCTCAGCCAATTGAGTTGGGCGGCAAGCGTGGCGCGCGCATCGATGTTTCTGAACGTGATCAGGACGCTGTGGCGATTGACCTAGAGCGTAAGAAAAACACCTTGCGCGCTGAGGTTATCCAGGCCTTTTACTCGGCACTGCGTGCCCAGGAAGGACTGCAGCTTTCCACTCAGTCGTTAGACCTTGCCCTTCGCGGACTTCAGGTGGTCGAAGCGCGCGTAAAGGCCGGCAAGGCTTCGCCAATCGAAATTTCGCGTGCTCAGGTGCAGCTTTCGGAAATTCAACTGGAGCTGAATCGCGCACGCCTCAATCGAAGCAATGCCTACAAGCAACTGGCGCTCATAACGGGTGCCAAGACGCCGAACTTCGAACATGTCGAGGGTGATCTTGAGCGCCTGCCGTATCTGCCATCGCAGGCTGAGATGCTTGCACGCATAACAGATACAGCGGACCTGCGGCTGGCCAGCATGCAAATCCAGCGTGCCGAGTCTTCCTTGGAACTCGAAAAGTCGCAGCGCATTCCAGACCTCACCGTCAGCGTTGGCAGCCAGTACGACGAAGGGCTTGGCGAACGCGTCAATTTGCTCGGCTTGTCGATGCCTATTCCATTGTTCAACCGCAACCAGGGCAATGTGTTGGCCGCTGCTCAAGGGGCTGACCAGGCGCGGGATTTGCGCAATGCCACAGAGCTTCGCATGCGCGCGGAGGCTCAGCAGGCGTTTGAGCAATGGGAAAGCGCTAGAGGTGAAGTCGACTCGATCAGCGGAACATTGCTTCCGACTGCGCAGCAAGCGGTAGAGGGTGCCGTGCGGGGGTTTGAGATGGGTAAGTTTGCCTTTATCGATGTGCTCGATGCTCAACGCACGCTCGTAAGCATGCGCTCCCAGTACCTGAATACCCTGGATGAAGCTATTTCGGCTTGGGTGAGCCTGGAGAAGATCTACGGCTCCCAACTCAACGTCGAATTCAAAAAGTAAGCATCCCCGCACACCTACATAACGCCTCAGACGGTCACGTCATGCGACATGAAACCTCGCCTGCTTTCCAGGCGGCTGCATGTTTATTGAGCCCGTTCAGTCGCCGTCGGGGCATGAGTCAAATTCAATACTTTTGATAATTTGGAGTTACCAATGGCATCAACAACTCCCAGAAAACAGTGGCTGATGATTGCGGCCGTTGTCGCCATCGGTTTGGCTGTGGCGGGTCTGATTTTAAGTGGCAGCCCAGGTCAGTCTGGGGAGGAAGGCCATGGCCATGATGAAAGCCATGAGGATGCTTCGGCTCACGCAGATCCCGAACACCATGGGGATGCTTCGGCCGAGGAGCATGAAGAGGCCGACGAACATGCAGATAAAGAGCACCATGAAACCGTAGAACCCACCAAGGGCGAGCATGGCGGCAAGCTTTTCACTGAGGGTGATTATGCGCTTGAAGTGACGATTTTTGAGGAAGGCGTAGAGCCTCAATTCAGGCTCTATACCTACTTGGACGGCAAGCTTCTAAATCCTGCGGACAGCACGGTGCAAGTGACCCTGTCGCGCCTTGGTCAACCTGCACAAATCATCAATTTCAGCAAAGAGAATGACTACCTGCGTGGCGATGCCGCGGTTGTAGAGCCGCATTCATTCCAGGTTTCCATCAGTGCCAAGCACAGTGGCAAGAGCTACTCGTTCGGTTACGAGCAGGTTGAGGCGCGCGTGACCATGACGGATGCGCAGCTTGAACAGGGTGGTGTCACGCTAGCCACTGCGGGGCCCGCGAAAATCGCTTCCACGCTGCAAATTCTGGGCGAGGTTCGCTACAACGGTGACCGCACGGTTCAGGTGACCCCGCAACTTGCCGGGCGCGTCGACTCGGTGGCGGTGAGCGCTGGCGATACGGTGCGTAAGGGTCAGGTGCTGGCCAAGATATCCAGCCAGGCACTTGCCGAGCTGCGTGGCGAGCTGTTGGCTGCACAGCAGCGTTCGGCGCTTGCCCGCACGACCTATGCGCGCGAAAAGCAATTGTGGGAAGAGAAGATTTCCGCCGAACAGGATTTCCTGCAGGCGCAGGTTGCCATGCAGGAAGCCGCTATCGCAGTGCAGCGCGTCCAGCAACAAATAGCCTCGCTGGGCGGTGCCCCAGCCAAAGGCCAGAATCTCACCGAGTTCGAGATTCGTGCCCCTATCGATGGCGTGATAACCAGCAAAAGCATCTCTGTTGGTGAAGTGCTCAAAGAGGATTCCGCAGTCTTTACCCTCTCGGATTTGTCGACCGTATGGGTGGACTCAACCGTGGCGGCGAAAGACTTGGGCGTAATCGCCGAAGGGCAAAACGTTGTCGTGAGTTCCAGCGCATTCGCCGCCACGGCTAAGGGCTCCATTTCCTATGTCAGCGCTCTGGTTGGGGCGCAAACTCGCTCGGCGACTGCTCGCATCGTGCTCGCCAACCCAGATCGGCTATGGCGGCCTGGTTTGCCGGTGACGGTCGAGGTGGTTGCCGAGGAGAACGACGTGCCTGTGGCTGTGGCGGTCGAAGCAATCCAGACCGTTCGCGATTGGCAGGTGGTGTTCGGCCGCTTCGATAATCAGCTGGAAGCTCGGCCGCTTGAGTTGGGCAAATCCGACGGCCGCTTCGTCGAGGTTATCTCGGGTCTGAAGGTGGGTGATCGTTACGCACTGAAGAACAGCTTCCTGATCAAGGCTGAGCTTGGCAAAGCCGGCGCGAGCCATGACCACTAATCCGGAGTCGAGCCATGAAACAAGTTACCGCTATTTTTCGCCCGATCCGGCTTGAGGCCGTCGAGCAAGCGCTGCACGCACTGCCGCACCTGCCGGGATTCACCATCTTGCCCGCTCATGGTCATCCGCGTGGCCACGGTAAGGATCACAGTTACATCGCCGACGAGTGGAACCCCGACGCCCATCAGCACCTCGTGCTGGTGGCATTTTGTTCCGACGAGGTTGTCGATGAGATCGTCCAGGCCATCGAGAAGGCCGCTCACACCGGCGTACCCGGTGATGGAATCGTCGCCGTAGCCCCGTTGACCGACGTATTGCGCATCCGTACTGGAGAGCGCGGTGATGCTGCGCTTTAGGGAAAATTGATATGTACGAACGATTAATTCGCTTCGCCATCGATCAGCGCTGGCTAGTTTTGCTGGCTGTGCTCGGCATGGCCGCGTTGGGTGTTTACAGCTACCAGAAACTGCCGATTGATGCGGTTCCCGATATCACCAACGTGCAGGTGCAGATCAATACCGAGGCTAAGGGCTACTCGCCACTGGAAACCGAGCAACGGGTGACCTTTCCGATTGAAACGGTTATGGCGGGGCTGCCCAACTTGCAGGAAACGCGCTCTATCTCGCGTTATGGACTGTCGCAGGTCACGGTCATTTTTGAGGACGGTACGGACATCTACTTCGCGCGCCAGTTGGTGAATGAGCGGATACAGGAAGCCCGTGGCAATCTTCCCAGCGAGCTGTCGCCGAGCATGGGGCCTATCGCCTCTGGCTTGGGCGAGATCTATATGTGGACCATCGAGGCGCAAGAGGGCGCAAAGAAGCCGGATGGCAGCGCCTATACTCCGATGGATCTGCGTGAAATTCAGGACTGGATCGTCAAGCCACAGCTGCGCACCGTCAAAGGCGTTACCGAGATCAACACCATTGGCGGCTATGCCAAGGAGTTCCAGGTCTCGCCCATGCCGGAGCGTCTGGTTGCCCATGGCCTTAGCCTGCAGGACATTGTTGCGGCGCTGGAAAACAACAACGCCAACGTCGGGGCGGGTTACATCGAGCGCAGTGGCGAGCAGTACCTGATCCGTGCCCCAGGTCAGGTAGGCAGTATTGCCGACATCGCCAATATCATCATCAAGAGCACCGATGGCGTTCCCGTGCGTATTGGTGACGTGGCCGAGGTTGGACTGGGTAAAGAGCTGCGCACTGGTGCCGCCACTGAAAACGGTCAGGAGGTGGTGCTCGGCACGGCATTCATGTTGATTGGCGAGAACAGCCGCTATGTATCGCAGGCGGTCGATCTGCGCTTGAAGGAAATCAACCGCAACCTGCCGAAAGGGGTCATGGCGAAGACGGTCTATGACCGCACCGTATTGGTCGACAAAGCCATCAGCACGGTGAAAAAGAACCTGATCGAGGGCGCTCTGCTGGTTATCGCGATTCTGTTCCTGTTCCTGGGCAACATCCGTGCAGCACTCATCACCGCGATGGTGATCCCGCTGTCGATGCTGTTCACCTTCACGGGCATGGTCAGCAACAAGGTCAGCGCGAACCTGATGAGCCTCGGTGCGCTCGACTTCGGCATCATCATCGATGGTGCCGTGGTGATCGTTGAAAACTGCGTGCGTCGTCTGGCTCACGCCCAAGCCTCCGCGGGCCGAACGCTGACTCGTAACGAACGCTTTCATGAAGTTTTCGCGGCGTCGAAGGAAGCGCGTCGTCCGCTGCTGTTCGGGCAACTGATCATCATGGTGGTGTACCTGCCGATCTTTGCGTTGACCGGTGTGGAGGGCAAGATGTTCCACCCGATGGCGTTCACCGTGGTGACAGCGCTGCTGGGGGCCATGATCCTCTCGGTGACGTTCGTCCCAGCGGCTGTTGCGCTGTTCCTCAATGGCAACGTCAGTGAGAAAGAAAACCGCTTGATGGTCTGGGTCAAGCAAGGCTACGCGCCGTTGCTGGATTGGGTCATGGTCAGCAAGCCGCTGGTGCTGACTATCGCGGCAGTCATCATGCTGCTTTCCGGCTTGGCTGCTTCGCGGATGGGCAGCGAGTTCGTGCCGAGCCTGGATGAAGGCGATATCGCGCTGCATGCCTTGCGTATTCCAGGAACCAGCCTTTCACAAGCAATTGACATGCAGGTGCAGCTCGAACAGCGGGTCAAATCCTTTCCCGAGGTTGATACCGTGTTTGCCAAGCTGGGAACCGCCGAAATCGCCACAGACCCCATGCCGCCGAACGTGGCAGACAACTTTGTCATGCTCAAGCCGCGCGACCAGTGGCCCGACCCTGATCGCAGCAAAGCCGATCTGGTTGCTGCGATGCAGGAGGCGGTCGAGCAGGTTTCCGGCAACAACTACGAGTTTACTCAGCCCATTCAGATGCGCTTCAACGAGCTGATCTCCGGCGTACGCAGTGACGTCGCGGTGAAAGTGTTTGGCGACGACATGGATGTGATGAACGAGACCGCCGAACAAATCGCCGAGGTGCTGGAGGGTATTCCGGGTGCCGCCGATGTGAAAGTTGAACAGACCACGGGGCTGCCGATGCTCAGCGTACAAATCGACCGTGAGAAAGCCGCACGATTCGGTTTGAATGTCTCGGAGATTCAGGACGCCATTTCCACCGCCATCGGTGGGCGTGAAGCAGGAGCGCTGTTTGAAGGTGACCGGCGTTTCGATATCCAAGTTCGCTTGGCGGACGAGTGGCGCAATGATGTCGACAAGATCCAGCAGCTGCCTATTCGTCTGGCCAATGGCGATGGGCTGGATGGCCCAGGGTTTGTGCGCTTGGCTGATGTGGCGAGCGTGGTGTCCGCACCGGGTCCGAACCAGATCAGCCGTGAAAGTGGCAAGCGTCGCGTGGTGGTCACCGCGAACGTTCGTGGTCGCGATATCGGCTCTTTTGTCGCCGAGGCCGAGAGCAAGATCGCCCAGGCGGTGAGAGTTCCTACAGGTTATTGGACGACTTGGGGCGGCACCTTCGAGCAGCTTCAGTCGGCGGCCAAACGCCTGCAGATTGTCGTGCCGGTATCACTGCTGCTGGTGTTCACGCTGCTCTTTATGATGTTCGGCAATGTCAAAGATGGCTTGCTGGTATTTACCGGCGTGCCCTTTGCGCTGACAGGCGGGATCATGGCCTTGTGGCTGCGTGATATTCCGCTATCGATCTCCGCAGGCGTGGGTTTCATTGCTTTGTCGGGCGTGGCGGTACTCAATGGCCTGGTCATGATTTCCTTTATTCGCAGTTTGCGTGAGAACGGCATGGGATTGGACGAGGCCATTCGCGAAGGCGCATTGACTCGCCTACGGCCAGTGCTGATGACTGCCTTGGTGGCGTCTCTGGGCTTTATCCCAATGGCCACTGCAATTGGTACGGGGGCGGAGGTTCAGCGGCCTCTGGCCACGGTGGTAATTGGCGGAATCTTGTCCTCAACGGCGCTGACGTTGCTGGTTCTGCCATTGCTCTACCGCTTGGCCCATCGCATGCGTTAAGTTCGCAACGCTGTTCGTGTACAAGCAGAAAGCCCCGCTGAAAGCGGGGCTTTCTGCTTGTAGGGAGTGGGGTCACTAGGTTGCGTCCAGTGCAGGTACTGCTTGTTGCCTGGCTCTCTGATGGTTAGATTGGCTGGCCACACTAGTACGCGCTACCACCTGTAGGATCTACATGAAAGGACGTGAAAGCGGCATGCCAGAAGAGGACTATTGGCAGAGTTTCTTCGACGCCGATGGCGTTGTCGAAACTCTGTTCGATGCTGCTGGTGTCGCAGGTGATCTGGTCGAGTTTGGTTGCGGCTATGGAACATTCACATTGCCCGCTGCGCGTTGTACGCGCGGTGTGGTCACTGCGCTGGATATTGAGCCGCTGATGGTGGCGCGTGTAAGGCAAAAAGCCGAGGCGCAGGCGCTGCACAATGTACGAGCAGAGATACGGGACTTTGTCAGTCAAGGCACGGGCCTGGTTAGCGCTACTCAGTCCCATGCCATGATTTTCAACCTACTGCACCTGGAGCAGCCATTGGCGTTATTGCGAGAGGCGCATCGGACACTTCACTGCGGAGGGACTGTTGCCGTCATGCACTGGCGCAGTGATGTCCCGACGCCGCGCGGGCCCTCTCTCGATATCCGCCCGCGCCCAGAACAATGTCAGGCATGGTTGTACGCTGTTGGTTTCACTGATATCAGGCAGGTCGATGTACAGGCCTTTAGCCCATATCATTTTGCTCTGCTCGCTACACGCTGATGGCGATGCTCTTTTTCTGATGTGGATTACATCCACCGGAAGAGCTGTTTAGTTAATCTGCCGATATGACGTTTGATATTCGCTGTGCGGCTATGGAATATAAAATACGCCAAATAAAAAAAGCGCCCCGAAGGGCGCTTAGGGTACACCTCTTTCCAAAGGAGCTCGGGAGCTTCTAGAGGTGAACATCGTTCGGAAGTGAGCGGTTAGTCAGCGTTGGTTTCTTTTTTAAGTTCGGTATTGGCCCGATCTTGGTTGCTGGACTTAACCTTTAGTTCGTCCGCCGGCTTGGCAGCAGGCTCAGTTCCGTGAATTCGTTTTTGATCTGCTCGAAATTTTGCCTGAGCTTTCATTGAGCGATCATAGCCATCTTCTGCATAAGTCTGTGTGGAACCGACAAGAAGTACTGATCCAATAACTAGGGCTTTCAACATCTTCATAAGGCAGGCCTCGTAAAATTCAATTATTAGCTTGTCGAGGTTCATGGACAAGTTCTGCAAGTTCGAGTGAATTTTACGGAGGTGAAGCTAACAGCAGCGTGAGCCCAACATTACATTCTTGAAATCTAATAACTGCCTATCTTGTTATGCATGAGCGGGCAGTGCTTTTAGAGCCCGCCCGCCCATCCATTTTTAGAGCACGCTCAGTGGGTACTCGACGATCAGACGAACCTCGTCCAGATCCGACTCGTAATCCGTTGCGCGGGTAGTCATCTGGCGAACACGGAAGGACATCTCTTTCAGTGAGCCCGTTTGGACGACGTACTTGGCTTCGATGTTGCGTTCCCAGCGCTTCTGGTCAGTCAGCGGGTTGCCATCGGCATCACGACGCATATACACACTGTTGGCGTCGGAATAGTCCGCATCTGTACCCAGCGCATAGCGCGTCATGAAGGTCAGTCCAGGAACGCCATAGCTGGCCATATCTAGGTCGTAGCGCAGCATCCAGGACTTCTCTTTCGGCGAGTTGAAGTCGCTGTACTGAATAGAGTTGTCGAGGAAGATGGAATCAGACTGGCGCAGGTAGTCGAAATCATCGTCGCCGTTGTTGCGCTGGTGCGACAGGGCAACGCTGTGTGCACCGAACTGCACACCCACTTTGCCGCTGTAAATGTCGTTATCGAACTCACCCAACAGCTGCTGGCCGTCATCAACAGCTTTGTAGTAGTTCAAGCCACCGAACAAGGAAACACTGTCGGTCAGCGGGTAGGTGAAGGACGTACCGGCATAGTGCTGCTTCCAAGCATCCTTGAGTTGGCTGCTATAGAGACTAAAGCTCAGGTTGTCATTTAGCGAATAGTCACCGCCGAAATAGGCAACCCATGGAGACGCGACAGAGCCCGCATAGAAGGTTGCGAACTCATCACGCATGGTGCTGACCTGCGGCTGGCTCATGGCATGCAGGCGGCCACCCTGAAGGGTCAAACCATCAAAGCTTGTGTTCTCAACCGTAACGCCGCGAAAGCTTTCCGGTAGCAGGCGGGAGTCACCGTAGTGAACCACCGGCGTCATGGGGAACACATCACCCACTTTGACAACGGTGTCGAATAGCCGGGCTTTTACTGCACCACCCACTTTGGAGTAGTTATCTTCGGCTTCACCATCACTATTTACCGGCAGCAGATTAACAGTACCACCTGGGCCATATCGACCATCCCCGGTATCCAGTTTAAGGCCGAGCATGGCGAAGGCATCAATACCAAAGCCTACGGTGCCTTGGGTAAAGCCCGACTCGAACTGGCCAATGATCCCGTGTGCCCAAGCTTCAGTATAACCATTGTCAGTGTTGCTCGACTGACCTTTACGAAAGTCACGATTCATGTAGAAGTTACGGTTGAGAATATTGAAACTGCTACCTTCTACAAAACCTTCGGCTTGCTCTTCTGCGGCCGCCATGAGCGGAGCTGCACTGACAATCGCCGAAAATACTGCAAGGGATAGTTTGGTTTTATTAAGCATTTATTGCTCCTTTATAATTGGCAGTTATTAGTCTAGTTTTCGCCATGGCGTTCTTATAGGTATTGCACCCTCAAGCGCTCTGCGCCTTTGGGGAGCTGAGCCCTATCCTTGCAAGCTGAAGATAACTTGAAGATGATTGGAAAATTACAATTCTGTAATCTTCACAAGGCGGCAATGAAAGTTGTCTTAAAGCGACATTTGAATTCAGATTTTCAATAGAATCCGACGGGTAGGTCGAGAGAGCTCCAGCCTTGATCAGGCCGAATGTTCATGACTGCCAGCTCATAGGACGGTGCACTCAGATAGATCGATAGCGCCGGGCTGATGTGACAAGCCGGCTGGGGGTGACGCCGGTTGATCTTGTTTGGATGCTCGTAAGCGTCCACCCGAATCACCTTGCGTGATTCGGGCATGCTGCTCACTCCCGCCGTGTAAGCCAGCATTTCGCTGACGAGCTGGAGCTGGCAGGCGCACTGCGTATATTCCAGCTCATGGCAGTAATGGTGCATGAAACTGTGACCGCATGGGTGTGAATAGCCATGGGCTCAGCGCTTACCAGACGAAGAGTTGGTTGATGCGACCAAGAACCTAGCAAGGTGCGATTACTACAGCGGCTGAGAGTTTCCGTAGTTAAAGCCATTTGCCGCCAAGGTTGCCCAGCGGCGCTGACGGTGGGCGTAGAACAGGCGCGCAAATAGCCAGACGAACGGAGTGAGGACGCCCGCCTTGATGGTCACGCTATCTCGGTAAAGCGTTCCGCCGTTGACCTCTTGTGCCGTAATGAGGTGATCCCACTTGCTGATCAGCGGGCTGTAGCCGTTGTCTCTTAGCATGAAAATCTGAGCATTTTCCGTCTGCGGGTATGTAATCACAATCGCCTGACGGCCAATGGGAAGTACGCCGAATAACTTCAGCTTGACCCAGTAAGTGCCCTCGCTCCAGGTGCCAGGAAACTCAACGGGAGTCAGCGGGCTGAAACTCAGCAACGGTGATGCAACCTGATGCAGCAGACGTGGCGTGCGCACCTGGGCGATCACCTCTGCCAGTGAGCATGGCAGCTGGGTAGAGATATCAATTTGCATGGGCGCAATCACCGACCGGATTGAGTTTACTTGTCATCGGCAAGCAAGGTCTGTGGTTCTTCGGGAACCGGCATGGGCTTGAAAGCACTGACCCTGGAGCGGCCTGTATTGCCGATAGGCACCCAGATTTTGGAGAACAGCAGGGCCGCGAAAATACGTGGTAGTTGCCCCGCGACCTCGCGGTAATCGCCGGTCTGCCAGCCGAGCACAAGCATCAGCCAGTGTGACCCAGCATGCAGCACGGGTTGGCGTTGGGTCAGGATGTGCGCGCGCTCTAACCATTGAAAGGCATCTGCGCTGCGCTGTTCCTGCATGGCCTGCCGGGCCTGCTGAAAGGCTTGTTCAATTGCGAGTTGCAATGCTGCTTTCATCTTCAATCCTCCGATCCTACTTTTTAAGCAGGCGCAGGCCGTTGAACACCACCAGCAGGCTGACGCCCATGTCGGCAAAGACGGCCATCCACATCGTCGCCTGCCCCGTTAGGGTAATGGCGAGAAACAGGGCCTTGATCCCTAACGCCAGCACGATGTTCTGCTTGAGGATGACGGCGGTCTGTTGAGACAGGCGGATGAAGGCCGGGATCTTGCGCAGGTCGTCATCCATCAAGGCCACATCCGCAGTTTCGATGGCCGTGTCCGTGCCGGCGGCGGCCATGGCGAAACCGATTTCAGACTTCGCCAGCGCCGGCGCATCGTTGATGCCATCGCCGACCATCCCTACAACGTAGCCGCGCGCCTGCAATGCTTCAATGGCCTGCAATTTGTCGACTGGCAGTAGGTTGCCGCGTGCCTCGTCGATGCCTACCTGCTGTGCAATCGCATCTGCGGTGTGCGGGTTATCGCCGGTCAGCATTGTGGTCTTCACGCCAAGCGCATGAAGCTCCTCAATTGCCTGGCGGCTGGAGCCCTTGACGGTATCGGCAACGGCGAACAGGGCAATGGCACGCTGCGGATTGCACAGCACCACCACTGTTTTACCTTGGCGTTCGAGACGCTCCAGCGTCGCTTCCAGCTCGGGTGAGCAGAGGCCAAGCTCTTCCACCAGGCGGTGGTTACCCAGGTGGAAATCTATGCCTTCGATGGTGCCTCGAACACCTCGACCCAGTAGGGCTTCGAATCCTTCAACGGCGGTAAACGCCAGCCCATTCTTACTGGCATGCTTGGCTATCGCTTGCGATACCGGATGGTCAGACCGACTGGCGAGGCTGGCGGCATGTGTGCGGTAGACTTCTGAGTCCTGATCAACCAGCGGCATGTAATCGGTCTGCACCGGCTTGCCGTGAGTAATAGTGCCGGTCTTGTCGAGTGCCAGGAAGCCAAGCTTGCCGCCGGTTTCAAGGTAGACACCGCCTTTGATCAGAATGCCTTTGCGCGCAGCCGCAGCCAGGCCACTGACAATGGTGACGGGCGTTGAAATAACCAAGGCGCAAGGGCAAGCGACCACCAGCAGTACCAAGGCACGATAGATCCAGTCGTACCAGGGTTCGGCCATGAAGAGTGGCGGCACAATGGCGATAGCCAGGGCGAATAGGAATACGACAGGGGTGTATACCTTGGCGAATTGGTCGACAAAGCGCTGGGTCGGAGCACGTGAACCCTGTGCCTCTTCGACCGCGTGAATGATGCGTGCCAGCGTAGTGTTGGCAGCGGCTGCCACGACGCGGTATTCCAGCGAGCCTGCTTGATTGATGGTGCCAGCAAAAACCGGGTCTCCGACGGTTTTCTCTACGGGCAGGCTTTCCCCCGTGATCGGCGCTTGGTTGATGGTGGAGTTGCCGGAAGTCACCTCGCCATCGAGGCCGATTCGCTCGCCAGGCCGAACCCTGACCAATGCACCTAAGGCTATGGTTTTAACCTCAACTTCAAGCCATGAGCCGTCTGCTTGCTGCACCGTGGCGCGCTCTGGGGTCAGATCCATCAGGCCGCGGATGGCATTACGAGCCCGACCCAGCGATTTTGCCTCGATCAGCTCGGCCACAGAAAAGAGGAACATGACCATGGCGGCTTCCGGCCATTGCCCAATCAGCACCGCACCGGTAACCGCAATACTCATCAGTGCATTGATGTTCAGGTTGCGGTTCTTCAGCGCAATCCAACCCTTTTTATAGGTCGTCAGGCCGCACAGCAGAATGGCGAGCAGCGCCACACCGGCCACAACCCACTCAGGTGCAAGCTCGGCGAAGTGCAGCACTTCAGCCGATACGGCAGCCACCCCGGATAGCGCCAAAGGCCACCAAGCCTTCTTGCGCGGCGCTGCTTGCGCTTCATCGTTTACTGTTGCTGCACCCTCAACCACTGGCGTGAAACCAAGGTCGCGAATCGCTGCCAGGGCTGCTGGCAATGCTTCTGCTGTGTGGCTAAACGTCAATACGCGCTGAAGCAAGTTGAACTCCAGCGCGCTGATGCCGGTCAGGGAGGAGAGCTTGTCGCGGATCAGCTTTTCTTCCGTTGGGCAGTCCATCTGTTCGATTGTGATGCGGGCTTGCCCCTCAGCAGAGAGCGGTTCTGCTTGCATACCTAGGGATGAGATCGCCGCTTCAATAAGAGCGGTCGACGGCAAGCTGTGCCATACCCCAAGAACGCGATTGATCAGATTGAAATCGAGCTTGTCTATGCCAGCCAGCTTGCTCAGTTTGTCTTGAATCAGCGTCTGTTCGGTGGGGCAGTCCATTTGTTCAATACGGAAACTGCTGAGCCTGGAGCGAACCATGGCATTTACCGTTGTAGTTGCCGTGGCCGAGCACTTAAACGCGCCGCTGGGGTCACAGCAGACATCCTTTGAAACCGCTTCAGGTTTTTGTTCATCACTGCAGCAACCAGCCATGGGGGTATCCTTATTGGTCAGTGCTGTAGAGTGAACACCCTGAAGCCACTACAGGGTCAAGAGTTTGTAGAAGGGGTATTTCATGAAAATTGGAGAGCTGGCCAAGCTTGCCGATTGCCAGGTTGAAACGGTTCGCTATTACGAGCGTGAAGGGCTGTTGCCGACACCGGCTCGCAGCGAGGGCAATTATCGTCTTTACAGCAGTGAGCATCTTGAGAGGCTTACGTTTATTCGTAATTGCCGAACACTGGACATGACCCTGGACGAGATCAGAAGCTTGTTGGCGCTGATGGATCGGCCAGAGGGGAACTGTGAGGGTGTGAATAGCTTAGTGGATGAGCACATCGAGCATGTGCAAGCGCGAGTGACCAGCCTCCTGGCACTGCAACAACAGCTGGTTGAGTTACGACACCGTTGCGCCTCTGAGCGGGGTGTAGACGAGTGTGGAATTCTCCAGCGCCTGAATACCACCGGCGGAGTCAGTGCACTTCCAGATGATGGCCATACCCACGTTGGGAAAAGCCATCGCCACTAAACAATGCGCCACCACCTGCAGTACTCGGCACGAGACATTGCAGGCGGTGGTGCGGGTTCGTTTGTTTACAGACTGCAAGCGCTTATTTGCTTTGTTCGATTTCAGCTTTAACCAGATCAATCAGTGGCTGTGCACCAAAGCTCAGGAGCGGCTTGCCATTCACAAAGAACGTGGGCGTCTGGCGCACGGCAGCAGCTTGGGCATCCTGGGCGTCTGTTTTAAGCGTTTCGGTGATATCGGTAGCCATCATCTCTGCGCGGGCCTTTTCCACATCTAAGCCTGCAGCTTCAGCAGCCTCCCAGGCTTTGAGCACCTGAGGGTCACTGTGCCATTGCGGTTGAGCCGCCATGATTGCCTCCAGAACCGGCTCATAGACCCCCTGCTTACGCGCAGTTTCAAGGATTCTTGCCGCTGTTTCAGAGCCTTCATGGAAGAGGACGTAACGCAGCACCAAGCGCACATCTTTCGGGTTCTCAGCCAGGATCTGCTTAACCAGTGGAAAGAAGGCACGGCAGGCTTCGCAGGACGGATCGAAGAACTCAACAATGGTTACTGGCGCAGTAGCGGCACCGATAACTGGCGAATGGAAGCGCACCAAGGAGCTGGTTGCCGGGGCAGCTGGCGGAGTTTCTTCGCTTGCCGAATATCGATCATAAACGAATGCCGCAGCAGCGAAGCCGAGCGCAGTAAGAATGCTGATGACGAGGACGATTGCACGTCTGCTCATAGGGAAGACCTCCGGCGGATGAGAACAAGAAGAGCAGCGATAAGGGTGAATGCACCCAGCGAAAGCAGTGGCAGCGGTATGCTGCCGAAAATCATCATGTCAGCGCTGGAGCATGATGGGCCTGCACCACAGGGCTTGATGCTCTCCGGGATGATCCCGAGGTAGAGCAGGCTGTGGTAAAGCGCGATGAGCCAACCCACGACGGTAACTGGCAACGCATAGCGCCAGACGCCGAAATCTGAGATGTAGCAACCAACGGCCAGAATCACGACCAGTGGGAACATGAATGCGCGCTGGAACCAGCAGAGAACGCAGGGTGTTTTCCCCATGACCTCGCCGATGAACAGCGCGGCTAAAGTTGCAACAAGCGCAATACCCCAGGCCATAAGTAGCAGTCCCCAGGGGTTGATAGCGTGAGTGTTTGTCTCTGCTTCCTTCATGGTTGACACCTGCCCTCGACTGAGGTGGATGGCGCGGAAACTAGCTTTGGCGCTATACCGCTTGTGGTGACGTCTTGAGCCCGTGCATCTGCCATGCCCATAACCATCAACGAGATGGCGAACAGCGATAAGAGCGCCGGGCGGCGTAGGTGCGCGGACAGAGCCACGAACCCGCGAGGAGAAAGCGATTGCATAAGTTGATCCTGGATTGCAGTGGTCTTTGGCCGCAATGCGGCTTTGTCTAGATCACGCGTCTGGATCGTGGAGGGCGCTCAATCAGGTAGATAGGGCGAACTGGCGTAGCTTGATCCGAAATAGCCGCAAGTGCGTTGTTTTCTGCTTGGGCAGGCAGGGTAAGCAACGGCCCGAGGTAAGGGGTTTCATGCACATGGTCAGCAGTCACCGGCGAGTGCCGATGATCTTCACATCATGAGCAAGAGGGGGCTGTATCTGTGGACAAACTACTGTGCGTGGATTCGCTTTTGAATCCCGCTTGCGGCTCTGTACCCGTCAACAAGGAAGATGTATGCCAGACCATGACCAGCAGTAATGCCAGGCTCAGTGCAAGTACTGCTTGAGTTGTAATAGTACGGCTGGGCATCGTTGATGTCGGTAGGCATTAAGTGGGGGAGGGAGGTTTGAGCCTAGCCTCATTGAAAATACGGTCGTCGTACGAATTGTCCCGCATGAGATCATTCTCAGGTGGGCGGCACAAGCACCATAGGCATCGCATAACCTTTTAAAAGGTGACGCGCCCAGAGGGCTAATTACACAGTGCACGGCGACTGTAAACGATGGTTCCTTGCTGATTATATGGAGTGAGCAAGCAGGCTTTGAAGAAGGAAAACCCACACTAGCTGAGCGTGCGGATCAGGTGCAGTGCTACTAGATGACTAGGGTAGAACCAGTAGACCCAGCGCTTGACCGGCCAGATCCTGAAATGGCGCGTTCGGCGCAGTAGCCATAGCCCAATTAAGGGCGCAGCGAACGCTGTGGCCAGGATCAGCAACGTATAGGGCTGCAACTCCCACTCGGCGAGCCAGCGGTTGCGACTGTTGGCCAGTACGCAAAGTGAGGCAGGCAATAGCCACACAAGCCCAGGGCGCTGAATGGCCAGCAGCAACGCTGCCGGCAGCAGTGCGCCGAAAACGCCGTACATCAGGCGCTCTTGCATCAACACCGCGACAGTCACGCCGGCCAAAGCCAGGATCAAACCGTCGCGACCACGGTGATGTGCTCCCCAGGTGATAAGCAGGCCCAACAGCAGCGAAGGCATAACGTTGAGCGTGCTGCTGTCGTTAGAAAGCAGGCGATAGGGCAACTCCGAGATCACTGCAAACGCAGTCATCCAGCCCATGTAGCGAACGTTGTTATCGGAATACAGCTCACCTGTTTGCGAGCGCGCGACATTGGCGGCGATCCCCAGGCAGAACATTGGAAAGGCTAAGCGCCCAACGATGAACAACCATCCGTTGTCAGGCCAGATGTAGCGCAGGTGATCCAGCAGCATGGTCAGCATCGCCAGCCACTTGATCAGATCTAGGTTGGTGTCGCGCTTCTGCAGGCTCACCCAAACCACCCAAGCGTCATGGCAGCTAGTGCCAGATAGCGAGTGGTCTTAGCCAGCAGCACGATCAACAGAAAGCTCCAGAATGGTTCGCGCATAACACCGGCTACCACGGTAAGCGGATCACCAATGATCGGCACCCAGCTAAGCAGCAGTGACCAGCGACCGAAGCGGTGATAAGCCTGCTGGGCCTTTTTCAGTTTGCCTTCGCTGACGGGAAACCAGCGCTTGTGCCGGTAATGCTCGATGGAACGGCCCAGCAGCCAGTTCAGTGCCGAACCCAGCACATTGCCCGTGGTGGCCACTGCCAGCAGTGCCCAGGCCGCGTAGCGGTCGGTCAGCAGCAACCCGACCAGCACCGCCTCCGACTGCATGGGCAGCAGCGTGGCGGCACCGAAGGCGGCGAAGAACAGGCCGAAATAACCGGATAACTCCCACATCGGCTAGGCGTTCAGGCCGATCCAGCCGTGGAAGCCAACGTAAATCCCCACCCCAATGATCAGCAGGCTGGACAGGTAAGGGGCGCGACGCGCGACAGCACCGAGCCAGGGCCAGCGATTGGAGGCTTGCCGAGCGCCAATAGCGGCGGCGGCACCAACGGTGACCAGGGTGATGGCCAGACCAATGCTGAAACACAGCACCAGGACGGCACCCAGGGCGACTTCTTTCACTTGTAGGCAGAGCAACAGCACGGTGATCGCGGCCGGGCAGGGAATCAGCCCGCCTGTTAGGCCGAACAGGACGATCTGGCCGGTGGTGACATTGCGGTTGCTGAAGCGCTTGCGGATGTCGTTGGCATGCGCCCGCTCATGGGCATCCTGATAGCCGTCCAGCGACAGCTCCAGCTCTTCCAGCTCGGAGTGCTCATGACCGTGGTCGTGCTCGCGGAACTCCAGGTCATAGTCGTGGGAATGTCCGGCATGGCCCAGACTCAGGCGCGCGGTGAATTCGTGGGGCTCGGGAATCACGTCGACTGACTCTAGGTAATCACCGCGGTCAACGAAGCAAAACTGCTGGGCCAGTCCATCGGGGCGAGTCGTCAGCAGGCTCACTTCGGCAGCCGGCCAGACATGGCCACTCAAGGTCTTCAGCCGCCAGCGCGGTGGAGTACTTTCCTCGAAGATCGACAGCTCGATACGCCCATGTCCGGTGTCGATGCGCTGCGTTTCATCGTGGTGGTGCTCGTGTTGATGCTCATCACCTTCCTCGAAGCGCCACATCTGCTCGCCACGCCAGGTGCGCCAGAGCATCCACAGGGCGATAGTGATAATGATGGCGGCGGACGCGAGCTGGAAATACGGCTCGGTAGTTTCGGCATCCAAATTCTGCCCTAGGTACATGCCGCCCATGGCCACCAGCCAGACTACAGCGGTGTGCGAAAGCGTTGCGGCAAGGCCTAGCAGAATGGCCTGCTTCACCGTGCCACGAATGGCCACGATAAACGCCGCCATCATGGTTTTCGAATGCCCAGGCTCAAGGCCATGCAAGGCACCCAGTAATATGGCACTAGGGAAGTACAGCCAGGCCTGCGAGGCCCCCTGTTGCAGCAGTTCGGCGAAACTCGACATGGGAGGGGCCTAGAGGTACTTGGTGATTTGCTTGAAGTCTTCGAGTGATGCGCGCTCGCCTATCGCAAGTGCTTCGACCGTATGTTCCAGGCAGTGGTCGATATGGTCTTGGATAAGCACACGCTTGGCCTGGCAGACGGCTTTTTCCACGGCATGCAGCTGCTGGGCGATGTCGACGCAGGCCCGGCTTTCTTCGATCATGGTGACGATGCTGCGCAGGTGGCCCTCCGCTCTTTTCAACCTTTTGATGATGTCGCCATGACTTTGGTGCTGGTGGCCGTGTTCGTGATCGCTCATGCCTTGAGTCTCGTGCGTCGATGAATTACGCTCGCATGCTATCCCCCAGGGGGGGATATGGTCAAACCGACCAACCCTCCAGAAAAGCCACCCGCTTAGGCATCGAAAGAACCACAACATGCTCAGCAATCCCATCAGCACCAAGGTGATTTTTGCGCTTGCTCTCGCCATCTTGATGGCCTGGGCCGGGCATACCTCTGCGCTGTTTATGGGGTCGAGCCAGCCTGCCTTGGGTGGCAATGACGGTGCTCATTCGCATGCGCATGGTGACGAGACGCTGGCCTGTGCGGCGTACGGGGATCACTGCCACTCGCCGCTGACCGCCGACCATCTGCATGAAACACCACACCTGACCGCACGGCTGAGCATCAGCACGCTGCCAGAACGTGCGCAGCCGATACCAGCCCCTCATTACTCCATTCCTCCAAGCCCGATCTTCCTGATCGAGCGGCCACCGCGCGCCACATTCGTGATCTGACACAGGCCGCTGTGCGGCCCAAGACCACTGCAATTTAGGACTCAACTATGCATTCGCTATCTATGGGCGCAATGGACGCAGCTGCTGTGCGTCCGAATCGTTCGCTACTACTGTTGCTGTTGTTCACGGCATTGCTGTTTCTCGGCATGCCTGACGCACTGGCCCACGCTGTTGCCGAGGGCGACAAGGGCTTTATCCAGGAAAGCTCCGGGGTGATGTTACTGCCGTTCATCTACATGGGCGCTAAGCACATGATGACCGGGTACGACCACCTGCTGTTCCTCTTCGGGGTGATCTTCTTTCTCTACCGCCTGAAGGACGTGGGGCTCTACGTCACCCTGTTCGCCGTGGGTCATTCGGTCACCCTGCTGCTGGGTGTGCTGACTGAAATCAGCATCAGCTCTTACGTGATCGACGCCATCATCGGCTTCTCGGTGGTGTACAAGGCGCTCGATAATCTCGGGGCATTCCAGCGCTGGTTCGGTTATCAGCCCAATACCAAGGCAGCTACGCTGATTTTTGGCTTACTGCACGGCTTTGGTCTGGCCACCAAGATTCAGGAATACGAGATCTCGGCAGATGGCCTGATCGCCAACCTGATTGCCTTCAACGTCGGCGTCGAAATCGGCCAGCTCCTGGCCTTGAGCGCCATCCTGATTGTCATGGGCTACTGGCGGCGCACCGCCAGCTTCTGGCGTCATGCCTACACCGCCAACGTCGCCATGATGAGCGCCGGTTTCCTCTTGATGGGTTACCAGCTCACCGGCCTGATCGTCTCTCAGTAAGGAATTCTCAGCATGTTCAATACCCAGCTTCCGACCCAAAGCGAATTGCCTACCAGCCACCAACTGCTGCGCTCCACTGTGATCGCCGTGGGTGTTGCCGCAGCCTTACTGGTCACCGTGGTGATGCCTTCGGAGTACGCCATCGACCCAACGGGCGTTGGTCGCGTACTCGGCCTGACCCAGATGGGCGAAATGAAGATAACCCTGGCCGAAGAAGCGGCAGCGGATGCAGCGGTTCAGCCAGCTGCGGCTCCAGTCGCTCAAGCTCCCGCGCCTGTTCAGCCGGTAGTGCAAGAGCCTGTTGCAGCAGCACCTGTGGCCGAACCCGTAGCTGAGCCTGAGCCAGCCCTGAAGTCAGATGAAGTGACCGTCACGCTGAAGCCGGGCGAGGCCAGTGAAATCAAACTGGAGATGCTGGACAAGGCCACGGTCAGCTACGAGTGGACGACCAATGGTGTTCCGGTCAACCACGACACCCATGGCGAACCCTACAACGGCCCAAAGGGCTACTACCACAGCTATAGCAAGGGTAAGCAGATCAAGGGCGACAAGGGTGAATTCACCGCCATCTTCGACGGTACACACGGCTGGTTCTGGCGCAACCGCAGCAACCGCGACGTGACCATCACGCTGAAGACCAAGGGCGATTACCTGAGCGTTAAACGCGTGATTTAAGACAGATAAGCCCCTTCTTCATATGGCGGAGGGGCTCACCTGAACATTCAGAGCTATAGCTCCTGTGGTTAGTAACTCTTTCGTTTACCCCGTCGACGCATCAACCAATAGGCGGCAGGCAACACCAGCATGGACAGCAGCGGGGCTGTGATCATGCCGCCAACCATAGGTGCGGCAATGCGTTTCATGACCTCTGAACCCGCTCCGCCACCCCAGAGAATGGGCAGCAGGCCAGCGATGATCACGGCAACGGTCATCACCTTGGGTCTGACACGCAGGACAGCTCCTTCGCGAATTGCCTCCAGCAGGGCCGGATCGTCGCTGCGCCCTGCATCCACGCGCGCATGCCAGGCGTTCTTCAGATACAGCAGCATGATCACCCCAAATTCCGCCGAGACTCCCGCCAAGGCGATAAAGCCGACCCCAGTGGCAACCGACAGGTTGAAGCCGAACCAGTAGAGCAACCAGACACCGCCTGACAGGGCGAAGGGTAGTGTGGCCATGATCAACAGGGCCTCGCTGAAACGGCTGAATGTCAGGTAGAGCAGCACGAAGATGATCAGCAAGGTCGCCGGCACGACCCAAGTCAGGCGTGCATTGGCGCGCTCTAGGAATTCAAATTGACCGGAGTAGGAGACTGTCACCCCCGCAACCAGTGGCACACCATTCGTGACACGCTCCTGCAGTTCTCGCACAGTCGATGCCAGATCGCGACCGCGGACATCGACATAGACCCAGCCCGAGAGACGCCCGTTCTCGCTGCGCAACATCTGCGGCCCTTCTGTCAGACTGATCTGGGCGACGGTTCCTAGGGTGATTTGCTGGCCCACTGCGGTGAGAATCGGCATGCGCTGCAACGCTTCCGGGCTGTCACGCCACTCCCTGGGATAGCGCAGGCTGATCGGGAAGCGGGCCAGCCCCTCGACCGTTTCACCGATATTGCTGCCGCCTATAGCGCCCGATACCACCGCCTGCACGTCGGCGATGCTCAGGCCATAGCGCGCCGCGGCCAGGCGATCGATCTGGATGTCCACATAGCGACCGCCGGTCAGCCGCTCCGCCAGCGCCGAACTCACGCCAGGTACCTCCTTGGCCACGGCCTCAATGTCACGCGTTATGCGCTCAATCTCGGCCAGCGAGGTTCCGGAAACTTTCACCCCGATGGGACTCTTGATCCCCGTGGCCAGCATATCGATGCGGTTACGGATCGGTGGAACCCAGATGTTGGACAGCCCCGGGACTTTCACCGCCTGGTCCAACTCCTCGACCAGCTTCTCCGGCGTCATCCCGGCTCGCCATTGCTCGCGCGGCTTGAACTGCACCGTGGTTTCGAACATTTCCAGCGGTGCTGGATCGGTGGCGGTCTCCGCACGCCCGGCCTTGCCGAATACCCGAGCCACTTCGGGCACCGTGAGGATCATCCTGTTGGTTTGCTGCAGCAACTGGGTTGCCTTGCTCGCCGGCAAGCCGGGCAGGGCCGAGGGCATGTACAACAGGTCGCCCTCGTCCATGGGCGGCAGAAACTCTCCTCCGAGTCTGCTGAGGGGCCAGAGACTGGACAAGAAGACCAGCAAGGCCAGCGCCAGGGTCACTTTTGGCCAAGCCAGCACCCACTCCAGTACCGGCCGGTATGCGCCGATCAGCCAGCGGTTCAAGGGGTTCTGTTGTTCGCTGGGGATATGCCCGCGAATCCAGTAGCCCATCAGCACCGGTACCAAGGTGACCGAGAGTCCGGCGGCAGCCGCCATGGCATAGGTCTTGGTGAAGGCCAGCGGGCCGAACAGGCGGCCTTCCTGGGCCTCCAGGGTGAAGACCGGGAGGAAGGACAGGGTGATGATCAGCAGGCTGAAGAACAGCGCCGGCCCGACCTCGACCGCGGCTTCGCCGATCACCCGCCAGTGCGCCTCGCCCTGTAGCTGCTCACCAGGGTGTCGAGCCTTCCAGGTTTCGATGTGCTTGTGCGCGTTCTCGATCATCACCACGGCGGCGTCGACCATGGCGCCGATGGCGATGGCGATCCCGCCGAGCGACATAATGTTGGCATTGACGCCCTGGTAGCGCATGACGATGAAGGCCATGAGGATGCCCAGGGGCAGGGTGATGATCGCGACCAGCGACGAGCGCAAGTGCCAGAGGAAGAGCAGGCAAACCAAGGCCACCACCACGAACTCTTCCAGCAGCTTGTAGCTGAGGTTATCGATGGCGCGGTCGATCAGTTGCGAACGGTCATAGGTGGTGACCACCTCGACGCTGGCCGGCAAGCTGCCCTTCAGGCTGTCCAGCTTGGTCTTCACCGCGGCGATGGCATCGCGGGCATTCTTTCCGGAGCGTAGGATGACCACGCCGCCTACCACTTCACCCTGGCCATCCAGCTCGGCAATGCCACGCCGCATCTCTGGCCCCAGCTGAATGGTGGCTACCTGACCCAGCAGCACCGGAACTCCGCTGGCCGAAGCCCGCAGCGGCACATTGCGGAAATCCTCCAGGCTCTCTAGATAGCCTGAAGCCCGCACCATGTACTCGCGCTCCGCCAGCTCCAGGATGGCGCCGCCGGTTTCCTGATTGGCGCTCTTCAGCGCCGCTTCGACCTCCTGCTGAGTTACCCCATAAGCCACCAGCTTCTGCGGATCGAGCAGCACTTGGTATTGCTTGACCATGCCGCCGAGGGTGGCCACTTCGGCTACGTTGGGCAGGCTCTTGAGTTCGTACTTGAGGAACCAGTCCTGCAGTGCCCGCAGCTGGGCAAGATCATGCTGGCCGCTGCGGTCGACCAAGGCGTACTGGTAGATCCAGCCCACGCCCGTGGCATCCGGCCCGAGGGTGGTGGTAACACCCTCGGGCAGGCGCTCCTGCGCCTGGTTGAGGTACTCCAATACGCGCGAGCGCGCCCAGTAGAGGTCGGTATCGTCCTCGAACAGCACATAAACGAATGAGTCACCAAAGAACGAGTAGCCGCGCACCGTCTTCGCCCCCGGTACCGAGAGCATGGTGGTCGCCAGTGGGTAGGTCACCTGGTTCTCGACGATCTGCGGCGCCTGTCCGGGAAAGCTGGTTCTGATGATGACCTGGGTATCGGACAGGTCCGGCAGTGCATCCAACGGCGTGTTGCGCAGCGACCAGACGCCCAGGGCGGTGATGAACAGGGTCGCCAGCAGCACCAGGAAGCGATTGCCGATAGACCAGTGGATCAGGCGCGCGATCATGGCCGCTCTCCTTGATTGACGAGCCGCTCGACCCGCAGGCCGGAATCCGTCTGGCGGACGCCGATACGCACGTGATCCCCGGGCTTAAGCCCAGCCGCTACTTCGGGGCTGGCCAGTGGAAATGCCATGGTCATACCGGGCATATTCAGGCTCTCGAATGGCCCGTGCTCCAGGGTGACTTCCTCAGCGTCCAGAGCGCGAATCACACCATGGGACTCATGTAGTTCCTTCTCATTGTCCTGCTCGGCATGGCTGGCCATGATGCCCTGCAGGCTGGCTTCCGAATCGATGAGGAACTGGCCGGAGGTGACGACCGCCTGACCTTCCTCTAGGCCGGACAGCACTTCGAGGCGCCCATCGGCCTCGCGGCCCAGACTGATTTCCTGGGGACGGTAGCGTCCGTCGCCTTCGGCCAGCATCACCAATGCACGCTTGCCGGTGCGAATCACGGCTTCACTCGGCACAAGAAGCGCGGGTTGTTCGACGGTACTGTTCAGGCGTACGGCGGCGAACATGCCGGGGCGCAACTTACCGGCAGGGTTGGGTAGCTCGCTGCGTACCGTGAGCGTGCGCGTTTGCGGGTCGGCACTCGGCAACAAAGCGATGACGCGGCCCTGCAGCGGTTGCCCGGGGAAGGCGGTCAGGGTGGCGCGGATGTCAGCCCCAACCTGAACCATTCCAGCCATTGCTTCGGGTATCGCCGCATCGAGCCAGACCGTGGACAGCCCGTTGATCCTGGCCAGGTCCTGACCCGCCTCCACGGTCATCCCGGCGCGTACCTGCAAGGCTTGGAGCTCGCCGGCGATAGGTGTGGTGAGGGTTTGCACCGCCCGCGGTTTGCCGCTGCGGCGAACCTGCTCGATCAACGCTTGAGGCATGCCGAGCAGGCGCAGGCGCTCTTGGGTCGCACTTATCAAGCGAATGTCAGCGGTACGCAGTACCGCCAGGAACTCCAACTGCGCGGCGAACCACTCGGGAATCAGCAGGTCGACCAGGGTGGTACCGGCAGGCAGCACATCGCCCGGGGCACGCCCGTAAACCCGCTCGACGAATCCGCCAGCGCGAGCCTGGAGGTTCGCCACCTCTCGCTGGTTATAGGCCAGGGAACCGACCGCCTCGATACCCGAGGGCAGTACACCGCGGATCACCGGAGAAGTTCGCATTCCGAGGCTTTGCACGGCTTGAGCGGGGACGCTCAGGACAGACGGATCCTGCTCGGATCCCGCGTATTTAGGGACAAGCTCCATATCCATGAAAGGTGACTTGCCCGGTTTATCGAAGCGCTGCTCGGGCTGCATCGGGTCGTACCAATAGAGCACCTTGCGCTCGTCCGTCGGTGCAGAACTGGGCAGAACCTCATGTTTGGCCTGCCGCTGGGCCAGCCAGTAGCCGCCTGCCGCGCCAATGCCCACGGCCAGCAAGGCGACCGCAAAACCAAATGCCGATATCTTCATCTCAGTCCCTCCACATAGGCGTAATACAGGCTTGCGGAGAGCTGGCTCAACTTGCGCTGCTGTTCAATCTGCCGCAGCTGCGCCTCGATCAGGTCGCGCTGTGCGGTAATAACGGATGTGAGCTGGCTGTTACCGGCTTGGTAGGCGGCCAGTTCGAGATCGGCCCGTTTGCTTGCAAGCGGGATCAAGGTTTTTTCGGTGCGTGACAAGGTCCTGCGCAGTTGCTCAAGCTCGGCAATACCGCCTTCAAGCTCAGCCTGATGGGCGCGCAGTAACGCCTCCTGCTCGGCTTCCATCTGCGACACGCTGTGCTGCCTGGCATTGATCTTGGGCCCCTGACGTGTGCCTACGAACAACGGCAGGTCGAAGGTGAATTGCACCATCACCATATCGCCGAACTGGTTGTCGCGATTGTTGTAGGCAAACTCGACACCCCAGTCGGGAGTCTTTTCGGCGATGGCCTCGTTCAGCTCGGCGCTAGCCTCGCCGACTCGGGCCGAGGCAGCGCGCAACTCAGGGTGTGAGGCAATGCGTTGCGGCAGGTGCGGTGCCTCCAGGCTCAGATTGGGAACACCTCCTTGCAAAGGCTGATCGGCCTCGTTGCCTATCCAGCGGCGCAGCTTGGCACGAGCCACTGCTACATCGCGATTCAGCTCGTCTCGCCGATCCTGCAATGCCAAAGCTTCCTGGTCGGCCTGCAACAGCTCGCCAGGCTGAGCACTACCGCCGGCAATCAGCGATTGCACGGTCGAGCGGAGCATCTCGATCTGACGGTCCAGTTGATCGAAGAGGCCAACACTGCGTTCGGCGTAGTACACGTCCAGCCAGCTCACTGCCGTCTGGCGCTTGATTTCCAACTGCATGGCACGCTGCTCGGCCTCGGCCCGCGTCATGGAGGCTTCGGCCAGTTGGCGACGGGCCAGACGCTTGTCGCCGTTTGGTACCTCCTGCATGAGTCCAATGCGGCGCATGGTCATGGAGTCACGATTAAGTGTGTAACGGTCAGGGCCTTCGATCGGCAGGTTGTCGATGCCTATAATCAGCTTGGGATCGGGCAAGGCGTCTGCGGGCCCTACAGCCTGCTGTGCCGATGCCACCTGCGCCTGGCGCGCGAGGTTCTCAGGGGCACTCTGCTCGGCCAGAGCTTGGGCTCGTTCGAAGGTTAGGGGCTGCGCCTGCGCGGCAAGCCAGGGAGCTGCCCAGAATGCGGCAGCCAACACGCCGAGATAGCCACGGCGTGTGAAAAGGAAAGCGGGCATGCTTTCGCCTCCAATGCGATTGATCGAGGTCGCCACCAAAAGCGTGGTCGCGACGATGCGCCTGGTTTAAAGGCGCGAAGATCACTGCATTAGACGAAACGAGGAGGGC
>Ga0209070_100363_pt1 | contig 34103 bp, 27 predicted proteins | sample SynthPrep_5_END__FD_187205 | JGI IMG/M metagenome (GOLD analysis project Ga0209070, IMG submission 187205) | Synthetic microbial communities from Ohio, USA - SynthPrep_5_END_DS10_MetaG (SPAdes) (version 2) | ecosystem: Engineered > Bioreactor > Aerobic > Activated sludge | place: USA: Ohio... | reverse complement strand
TGCGCCCAGTGTAGAGGGATTGACTTAATGGGTTATTGGAAATATTCCTGGCTCTTTCAACCAGTCTTCCAAGAGGAGAGAGAATAGCCAAAACACTAACAGAGCTTAAGCTTCCTGACATTAAAGTAGCTAACAATAAGCTGCTTATTGATGTATCAGTAAGCATGCCGGCAGCCATTGCGCTTGATATAATACTACCCCATATGAGCAAGAGTATTTTCACGGAAAAGCTAGCAGCCCATTTCGGCCTCGCGGCCTTCCCGCTTCTCAATTGAGCATATAATTTTTCCGCAGCCAAAACCTGCTCAGGTTCAGGCTTGGTCCTTACAGACTGGTATTCAACAATCGAACCATTCTTAGCTATTGGCGTTACATAAGCACTTACCCAATAGTGGTCGCCATTTTTACAGCGATTTTTTATTAGCCCCATCCATGAGCGGCCAGATTTTAATGTACTCCACATATGCTCAAATGCAGCAGGCGGCATATCTGGGTGTCTTACGATGTTGTGAGGCTGGCCTAATAGTTCTTCCTCAGTGAAACCACTGATTTTAATGAAGTCAGGATTAATGTACGTGATATGGCTTTGAGGGGAGGTAGTCGAAAGAATATTGGTATCTTTTGGGAGTTCTAAGTTTCGACCCGTCACTGGTAAATTCTGGCGCATAAGAGCCTCAAGGGTTGGCTGTTTTATTTTATTGTATTCGGCATTAAGCCCAATTTCTTTAGCGTTACGATAAAGCTAGCATGGAAACGATAGGTGCAAGCAAGTTAAGGGTTGCATCGTGCATGTCAATCTAGGCTATACCCTAACTGGATGTCAGGCAGGGCCGCGCCGCTTCGTCAGAATAGAGTCATCTTTCGCATTTTTTGACACATGCCTGCGAAGGTCATAGATTTCAGCCTGACAGAAACGGGGTTTGAGGCACAACGGAACAGAAGGAGCACTTAAGCCGCCTTCAACCAAGGAGACATCGTGCAGGGGCACCGTATCGGCTACGTCCGGGTCAGCAGCTTCGACCAGAACCCGGAACGCCAGCTGGAACAGACACAGGTGAGCAAGGTGTTCACCGACAAGGCATCGGGCAAGGACACCCAGCGCCCCCAGCTCGAAGCGCTGCTGAGCTTCGTCCGCGAAGGCGATACAGTGGTGGTGCACAGCATGGACCGGCTGGCCCGCAACCTCGATGACCTGCGTCGCTTGGTACAGAAGCTGACCCAGCGCGGCGTGCGAATCGAGTTCTTGAAGGAGGGGCTGGTATTCACCGGCGAGGACTCGCCGATGGCCAACCTGATGCTGTCGGTAATGGGGGCCTTCGCTGAGTTCGAGCGCGCTCTGATCCGTGAGCGGCAGCGCGAGGGTATCGCCCTGGCCAAGCAGCGCGGCGCGTACCGGGGCCGCAAGAAGGCCCTGTCCGACGAGCAGACTGTTACCCTGCGGCAGCGGGCGGCGGCAGGTGAGCCCAAGGCGCAGCTCGCCCGCGAGTTCAACATCAGCCGCGAAACTCTCTACCAGTACCTCCGCACGGACGACTGACACATGCCGCGTCGCTTGATCCTCTCGGCCACGGAGCGGGACACCCTGCTCGCGCTGCCGGAAAGCCAGGATGACCTGATCCGCTACTACACCTTCAACGATTCCGACCTGTCACTGATCCGCCAGCGGCGCGGCGACGCCAACCGTCTGGGCTTTGCGGTGCAACTCTGCCTGCTGCGCTACCCCGGCTATGCGTTGGGCACTGACAGCGAGCTGCCCGAACCGGTCATCCTGTGGGTGGCCAAGCAAGTCCAGACCGATCCGGCGAGCTGGACGAAGTACGGCGAGCGCGATGTGACCCGTCGCGAGCACGCCCAGGAACTGCGCACCTACCTTCAACTGGCCCCGTTCGGCCTGTCCGACTTCCGCGCCCTGGTGCGCGAGCTGACCGAACTGGCCCAGCAGACCGACAAGGGCTTGCTGCTGGCCGGCCAGGCGCTGGAGAGCCTGCGGCAGAAGCGACGCATCCTGCCGGCGTTGAGCGTGATCGACCGGGCTTGCTCGGAGGCCATTGCACGGGCCAATCGGCGGGTCTACCGCGCCCTGGTCGAACCTCTCACCGACTCGCATCGGGCCAAGCTGGACGAGTTGCTTAAGCTCAAGGCCGGCAGCAGCATCACCTGGTTGACCTGGCTGCGGCAGGCACCGCTGAAACCCAACTCCCGCCACATGCTTGAGCACATCGAACGGCTGAAGACATTTCAGCTGGTGGACTTGCCCGAAGTCCTGGGCCGGCACATCCACCAGAACCGCCTGCTCAAGCTGGCCCGCGAGGGTGGGCAGATGACGCCCAAAGACCTCGGCAAGTTCGAGCCGCAGCGGCGCTATGCGACCCTGGCCGCCGTGGTGCTGGAGAGCACTGCAACCGTGATTGATGAGCTGGTGGATCTGCACGACCGCATCCTAGTCAAGCTGTTCAGCGGCGCGAAGCACAAGCATCAGCAGCAGTTCCAGAAGCAGGGCAAGGCGATCAACGACAAGGTGCGCCTGTACTCCAAGATCGGCCAGGCGCTGCTGGAGGCCAAGGAAGCCGGCAGCGACCCCTATGCCGCCATCGAGGCGGTGATCCCCTGGGACGAGTTCACCGAGAGCGTCAGCGAAGCCGAGCTGCTGGCCCGGCCGGAGGGCTTCGACCACCTGCACCTGGTCGGCGAGAACTTCGCCACCCTGCGCCGCTACACGCCGGCCCTGCTGGAGGTACTGGAGCTGCGCGCCGCCCCGGCCGCACAAGGCGTGCTGGCAGCCGTGCAGACCCTGCGCGAGATGAACGCCGACAACCTGCGCAAGGTGCCGGCCGATGCCCCCACCGCCTTCATCAAGCCGCGCTGGAAGCCGCTGGTGATCACCCCGGAAGGCCTCGACCGGCGCTTCTACGAAATCTGCGCGCTGTCCGAGCTGAAGAACGCCCTGCGCTCCGGCGACATCTGGGTCAAGGGCTCGCGGCAGTTCCGCGACTTCGACGACTACCTGTTGCCGGCCGAGAAGTTCGCCGCGCTCAAGCGGGAACAGGCCCTGCCGCTGGCGATCAACCCGAACAGCGACCAGTACCTGGAAGAGCGCTTGCAGCTGCTGGACGAGCAGTTGGCCACTGTCGCCCGCCTGGCCAAGGACAACGAGCTGCCCGATGCCATCCTCACCGAGTCCGGCCTGAAAATCACCCCGCTGGATGCGGCGGTGCCGGATCGGGCGCAGGCGCTGATCGACCAGACCAGTCAGTTACTGCCGCGCATCAAGATCACCGAACTGCTGATGGACGTGGACGATTGGACGGGCTTCAGCCGCCACTTCACCCACTTGAAGGACGGGGCCGAGGCCAAAGACCGGACGTTGCTGCTGTCCGCGATCCTCGGTGATGCAATCAACCTCGGACTGACCAAGATGGCCGAGTCGAGCCCCGGCCTGACCTACGCCAAGCTGTCCTGGCTACAAGCCTGGCATATCCGCGATGAAACCTATTCGGCGGCCTTGGCCGAGCTGGTCAATCACCAGTACCGCCATGCCTTCGCTGCCCATTGGGGCGACGGCACCACCTCATCCTCCGATGGCCAGCGCTTCCGCGCTGGCGGCCGGGGAGAGAGCACCGGGCACGTCAACCCGAAGTACGGCAGCGAGCCAGGACGGCTGTTCTACACCCACATCTCCGACCAATACGCGCCGTTCAGCACACGCGTGGTGAATGTCGGCGTCCGAGATTCCACCTATGTGCTCGACGGCCTGCTGTATCACGAGTCCGACCTGCGGATCGAGGAGCACTACACCGACACGGCCGGTTTCACCGATCACGTCTTCGCCCTGATGCACCTGCTGGGCTTCCGCTTCGCGCCACGCATCCGCGACCTCGGCGAAACCAAACTGTACGTGCCGCAGGGCGTGCAGGCCTACCCGACGCTGCGCCCGCTGATCGGTGGCACCCTGAACATCAAGCACGTGCGCGCTCATTGGGACGACATCCTGCGCCTGGCCAGCTCGATCAAGCAGGGCACCGTTACCGCCTCGCTGATGCTGCGCAAGCTCGGCAGCTATCCGCGTCAGAACGGCCTGGCTGTCGCCCTGCGCGAACTGGGCCGGATCGAACGCACGCTGTTCATCCTGGACTGGCTGCAAAGTGTTGAACTGCGCCGCCGCGTGCATGCCGGCCTGAACAAAGGTGAGGCGCGCAACTCGCTGGCCAGGGCGGTGTTCTTCAACCGCCTTGGGGAAATCAGGGATCGGAGCTTCGAGCAGCAGCGCTACCGGGCCAGCGGCCTCAACCTGGTGACGGCGGCTATCGTGCTGTGGAACACGGTGTACCTGGAACGCGCCACCCAGGGGTTGGTCGAGGCCGGCAAGCCGGTGGACGGCGAGCTGCTGCAATTCCTGTCGCCGCTGGGCTGGGAGCACATCAACCTAACCGGCGATTACGTCTGGCGGCAGAGCCGCAGACTGGAAGACGGGAAGTTTCGGCCCCTACGGATGCCCGGAAAACCTTAGCGTACGATTTTTTCCGAATTCTGCGGGCTCCCCTAAAACAGGCATCAGGCATTCATCGCCGCCATCAAGGCACATCTGTTATCCCGCCAACGCATCTCTAATCGCAATAGTGCATCGCGGCACTATTGCGAGGCTGTGCCCCCCCTTCGATGATGAATCCCAAGCCAGGAGGCGCACGGGTTCGCGGAAACCTGGCCAGATGGTCCCTTTCCAAGCAGTTCGATAACCGTGCTCCTTTCTGGCTTCCTCCTTTTCAGGAGTCGGGGCTTTTGATCCTGCCCAGCTCGAAAAGACAAGAACAATTTCACAACAGGATTGAAGTTATGGTCGCGCTCAACAGCAACTATCCAGACGTTCATCAGGACGACACATTGAAGCGGGATCTCAGCCTGTCTTCGACTTTCTCCCTGGCCTTCGCCTTCATTTCCCCCATTGTCGCGCTGTACTCCATCTTCGGTCTTGGGATAGCGGAAATCGGTCCGGCGTTCTGGTGGGGGCTCATCATTGCCATGGCTGGGCAGCTCCTGGTAGCCCTATCTTTTGCGATGCTCGTTTCGCGCTTTCCCTACGAGGGCAGTATCTACCAGTGGTCCAAACATCTACTGGGACACAAGTACGGCTGGTTCGCAGGGTGGACCTATATCTGCACATTGCCTATCACAATGGCTGCAGTTGCCCTCGGTGGTGCGGATTTCCTCGCTCAGTTGCTGAGCCTTGACCCGGACTCCAAGGTTGTCGGTGTCTCACTAGCCCTGGGCCTGATAGCATTCGCGACCTGGGGAAATACGCAAGGTCGAAAGATATTCGCCACCATCGTCTGGCTGTGTATCGCCGCCGAGATCATCGGGTCCGTTGGGGTGGGCATCCTATTGCTGGCGAAGTTCCAGATAAATCCGCTTTCGATTGTCTTGCCCTCCGCGGATATGTTCACGGGCGACGGGAGCCTTGATGGGTTTTTCAGTTCCAAAGCAGCATTAGCGATCGCTTACTGCGGCTGGGCTTTCCTGGGGTTCGAAAGCGCAGGTGCTGTAGCGGAGGAGGTGCGGCGGCCGGAGCGGGCGGTACCGAAAGCAATGCTGCTCTGCCTGCTTTCCGTTGGGGGTATCGTTGCGTTCTCAGCGCTGTCGCTAATTCTGGCGCTGCCGGCGCTCGACATTCCTACGGGCTCCGATCCAGTGGCCGACATCCTTGTCCATCATCTCGGGCCTATGGCCTACAAGGGGATGTTGGTGTTGTTCGTGATCGGCTTTCTCGCTTGCATGCTGGGCATCCAGGCCTCGGTATCCCGGGTAATTTGGGCCTTCGCACGCGACCGTAGCCTGCCATGCCACAAATGGCTGAGCAGACTTAGCGAAGGTGATTCGTTGCCCACGAATGCAATCGTTCTCACTGGAGGCTTGGCGTCGCTTCTGTTCCTGCTGTCCTTTACCAATATCTATTCGCTGCTGTTGAGTTTCACCATCTCCGGCTTTTACATCGCCTTCGCATTTCCCCTTGTTGCAGCCTGCCATTCGGCAATGAGTGGAACCTGGATCAACGGCCCATTCAACCTGGGACGGTTCAGCATCCCTCTACTGTTCACCGCCACGATCTGGACGCTTTTGGAGGCCATCAACATCTCCTGGCCCAGATCTCCACAGCTGCCTTGGTACGAGAATTGGGCCGTACCATTGATGGTTGGGGTTTTGTCCATAATCGGACTGCTAATCTACAAAAGCGTATGCGCCGGCAGGCAATCTAATGCCCTGGGAGTCGCATAGGGCTAGATAATCAAGGTGCGGAGATAACCCTGGCTAACCTCCTGTTACCCAATACCTTCGAACGAATCGCGGCCCTGATAGCAGCGATTGGCACGAACCAGTTCTACGATCGCGTGCTGGCTCTGCTGGGTGCCTTGGTCGATTACGAGCGGCGGCTGGTCATCAAGTACAGCCGCTTCTCCTCGCCCGAGTTCCTGGTTAACGAATCGCTGGACGATGAGTCCACTCGCAACTACCTCGGCTGGCTCTATCGACTCGACCCACTGCTACGCCTAGTCAGCGAAGGCAACGTGCCCACGGTCACGACCTTTGCGCTGATGCGCAGCGAGGATCATTCGAACGCTTTCTACGACGAAATTTTCAAATCGGGAAAAATCTTCGACGAACTGGTTCTGTTCCTAGAGGCGCCCGGCGGGGCCTATATCGCATTCTGTTTTGACCATGGCTCACGATTGGCCACACCCGAGGAGATCGCCGCATTTCGCGCGGTAGAACCTGTGGTGGCGGAGGCCCATCGACTACATGTGCAAAATGCGATTGCCGGTGGCCTGGAATCTATCTACGGCGACCGTCGCGTAGGTGTGCTGGTGACAGACGCAGAGGGACAAGCGATATACCGGAACAGTGCCTGGGAAACGTCTGTTCCCGATGATCAATGCGACGAATTGATCCAATTGGCGTTCTCAGGCGGGGAACGCGAACCGAGTAACTGGCACGAGCATGTATTGCATTGGGAGCACCTGGACCTTGATGTCGCGCAGGTCAGGTCCAGTCGAATTCTGTTCCTTGAAAGTCACGCACCGGGTTATTTGAAAACCGACATAGAAACGGCATTGGCTGCCTTCTGCAGCCACTACCGGCTAAGTCATCGTGAACGCCAGATCGTCGAGAAGACGATGCTTGGATATCCCACCAGTCTCATTGCAGAGAAGCTCGAGCTCAGCGCCGGGACCATCAAAAACTACAAGCAGCGGCTCTATCTGAAGCTCGATATCACTTCGGAACGGGAAATCTTCTCGCTCTTCATGAGCCACCTGCTCGGTCAGATCTGAAGTTCGAAACCTGTGTAAGCAGGGTGCTCCCGATTGCTGATGCGTGTCGTAGTAGGCAGTGCCAGCGGCGCAATAGTGCTGATCGGCATTATGGGCAGTTACCTAAACCTGGAGGAGCATGGACCTCAATGGCCATGAATCGAATTCGGCCATTGATCAGTCTGACCCAATACAAGAATGGTGAACACGATGACAATCGAACGCATGAATTATCCCGACGGCTACTTTCCGGAGGATGAATATCTGTCCCGCTGGGAGAAAGTTCACGCTGAAATGCGCTTGCGCCAGTACGACATCGCCATCGTCTGGGGTAAGACTGCCGGGCACTACGAGCGCGCGATGGAAACGCTGTGGTTGACCAACTTCTGGTCCGAGCATTCTGGGCAGGAGCCGGATTCGCCGATCTGGAATGCGCGAGGTTTCTGCTGTGTAATTCTGGAGCCAGGCAAGACCCCGGAGCTGCACGGCGATGTGGCCGAGGTTCGGCGCAGCCTCGTGCGCTGTGGCGACTACCACTTCAGCGATGATCCCATCAGCAGCGTCGCCCGCTCGCTCTCAGCTCGTAGGCCGCAAGGCTCGGTGGTCTTCGTTGGAACCGATTGCCTGCCGGTCAAATACGCCAAGCAGCTGGAGGCTCTCACGCCCGGTATCAGGTACACCTACGACGACAACCTGATCCGCCGCTGCCGTCGAATAAAAAGCCCGCGTGAACTCGATCTGTTCCGCGAGGCCGGTGAAATGGTTTCCAGCGCCCTCTATCGGGTATGCGACAGCCTGTACGCGGGCAAGACCTGTGCCGAGGCGGCGGCCGAGGGTGCCTATGAACTAACCCGTCGTGGCGGTGGCTGGTTGCGCATTCCGATCAACTACGGAACCGACGATGATAGCCGCTTCTTCGAGCGGGACCCAATGTATGGCTACTCCCAGCAGGCTCCGCAGAAGGGCGACATGTTGCGCACCTGGATCTACGGACCGACGCACCAGGGGTACTGGCTAGACCCCGGCCGCTCTCTGGTATGTGGCGGCAAACCGACAGATGCACAGAAGAGTCTTCTGATCGACTCCTATTCCATCACGGACTCTGTCCTCAAGTCCGTAAGGCATGGTGTACGTGTACTCGATGTGGTTGAGGAGGCAGAGCGGGTGCAGCGGTCGGTGGCAGACGAACACGATCTGGCGAGCAACCAGTGGCCTTACTTCGGGCACGGCAACGGCTCCATGTGGGAGCACCCGATCATCAATCGCGATTCGGTGACGCCGGATGACTACTTCGAGGAAGGAATGGTGGCTTCCGGTGAGTCCTTCATGACGCGATCCGGAGTCGGAAGCGTCGGCTGGGAACAGAACTTTATCGTCACCCGCGATGGTATCGAACTGCTGACGACGACTCCGGTGTTCTGGTTCTGATTGAATAAAGCGCGGCGCATCAGTTGGCGCGCCGCGTCTCCAGTCAATGACAGGAAGAAAGAAATGAATGTTCTGTTGGCGCAGATGCCGATCGTCGATGCCGACGTCGGGCGTAACTTGGAAGCGATGCTGGAGATCATCGAGAGCGCGGGAGGCTCCGCGGATCTGATTGTGTTCCCCGAAACCACGCTCTGCGGATTTCCTGACAAGACCGAAGTCGGCGATGTCGCCATGACTGTAGAGTCACAAGCGATCCAACTGCTCAAGGCAGCCGCCCGCCGGGGGAGCGTCGCCTTGGCATTCGGCTTTGCCGAGCAGGATGGGGGGGCTTTCTACAACACTGCGGTCCTGCTGGATCGAGAAGGCCGTATTGCCTTGCGCTACCGCAAGAGCCACCTTTGGCCGCACACGGACCGGGGAGTATTTACGGCGGGAAATGCCTTCTTCGTGAGCGAAATCGACGGTGTGAAGATCGGACTTATTGTCTGTTATGACGTGGAGTTCCCGGAAACTAGTCGCGCTCTCGCGCGTTTGGGGGCGCAACTGATCTTGGTGCTAGATGGCAACATGTCTCCGTATGGGCCAGTGCATCGGCGTGCCGTAACTGCTCGTGCCATGGAAAATCAATGTTATGCAGTCCTCGTCAATCGGGTAGGAGCCGGACGTGAACTAGAGTTTGCAGGTGAGAGTCTTGCGGTCGATCCATATGGAGAGGTCATTGATGAAGTCGACGGGACGGCTCCACTGTTGGTTACGCTCGACCTGTCTGCGGTTGAGGCCAGCCGGAAGGACTATCACTATCTTCAGGACGCGCGATTACCCATCGCGAATGTAAGCGAGTCTGCGTCTGTTGATGGCGTGACAAACCGTGTGCTGAAGATCGGGGCTGAACACCTCCGCTAAGTATCCCGCTGCTTGGGCGTGCCCATGGGCGTGCGGCGAGAACGCTCGATGCTCGCGGGCGTCACAATGGGCTCCCGCGCCGATCCCCCGATCGGGCACGCCCGGAGCCAGCTTCCGATGTTCACCCTTGTAAACCTGGACACATCGCCGCCCGAATCTCTGCCCGAGTCAGGTTCTACAGATGGTGGTGGACTACTTCAGCGACATCAGCCCGGTGTCGCTGACGCCTAGCAATCCGCTCTATCAGTTGTATCAGTACGTGATTGGCTACGAGGTGCACCTGTATCTGCGGGCCATGAACAGCGCTCTGGATAGAACTGCGCGGTTGATCCTGGCCCTGGATGATGAAGATCCAAGCCAGCCGATCGCGACAGGCAGAAACCGGCGAAAAGCGATCTTTGGCCTATCGAGAGAATCAAGGTGATTTTCACATCCGAGTAGGTGGGATGAATTGCCGATCTCAGTGATTACCCGACTGATGTGATTGTGTATGTAGGTGGCTCAGGCAAGTCGAGCGTCACTTAGTCTGATTCGACGGATAAAGACCGGCGAGCCGCGCTATCACAACACCAACGTAAAAGACGCCTGAAAATTCTTCGACCATCACAAGTGAGCGAGCGTGATTGGTCAATGGAAGAACATCACCGAAACCGGTGGTCGTGAGCGTCGTCAGGCTAAAATAGATCAGTTTGAAAAAAGTGCCGGGCTGTGTGAAATCGAGGTGTCCAGGGCCAAATGAGCCAGCGCTGGATATCTCGACCATGGCATAGATGAAGGACCACATGAAGGCCAGCATGATGTAGCCCGCGAGCGCGCCATGCAGCTTGTCGGCTGTAATTGGCCCGCGCTTGAGAATATAGCGAAGCACTCCGCTGAACGAGACGGCAAGAGACGTCGCATAAGCTACCCCGGCAAGTTTAAGAATCGCGATACTCGCAGTCGACAATGCCGCCCATTGAAGGCCAACCCCGAGCAACGCCAAGCCCAGTTTGAGACTGAACCCCCACCGAGTCTGCCTGGTGGCAAAAGCGCCCAAGAGCAGCACGATTGAAAACAGAATGCCGAGCAATGTGCGGGCGAAGATACCTTCCTCAAGAAAGGGAAACAGGAGGATCAAGCCCAGTAGGAGCAGCATTAGATAAGTGCAGGGTCCGTGGCCTATTACCAGCTGTGCTAAATCCTCGTCGGCTTCAGCTTTATCATGTCGATTTGTCATACCCGTATCCTGGAGACCGAACTTACGCTCGTGACCTGACGTTGCATGGGGAAATCTGACCTGGCTTCAGAGGAGTCGACAGCGAAATTCTAGTCGCGATTGCGTGTGAGGGGATTCAGCCTGGCAGACAGCACAGGGGCGATTCAGTGCCCATTGGGAGTCCGGCGAGAACGCTCGATGCGCGCGGGCGTTACAATGGGCGCCCGCGCCGATCCCCCGATCGGGCACGCCCGGAGCCAGCTTCAGATGTTCACCCTTGTAAACCTGGACACATCGCCGCCCGAATCTCTGAAGAGTCAGGTTCTACAAATGGTGGTGGACTACTTCAGCGACATCAGCCCGGTGTCGCTGACGCCTAGCAATCCGCTCTATCAGTTGTATCAGTACGTGATTGGCTACGAGGTGCACCTGTATCTGCAGGCCATGAACAGCGCTCTGGATAGCACCGCGCGGTTGATCCTGGCCCTGGATGATGAAGACCCCTCCCAGGTGCTGGGTTTTGCCCTGTACCTGCCTAGCCAGGATGATGCCGAGGCCTGCACGCTGGCCTATTTGGCCGTCAAGGCCAGCCACCGCCGACGCGGTATTGCCCGGGCTTTGTTGCAGCAGATGGTCAAGTGTCGGCCCCACGCCGAGCTGGCCTGCGTGGCGAGCAAGGTGCCGACTTTCGAGTCGATGGGGTTTCAGGTACTGGCAGCGCAGGGGCCGCACGTGCTGCTGAACATGCGGATTCCACGGTCATCTGGCCACCCATTCCATGAGCATCTGACCACCGATTCCACGCTGATCCGGCCACCCATTCCACGCGCATCCGGCCACTGATTCCACGGCCATCCGGCCACTCAACCGGGCAGGCAGCTACGCAGGATTTATTCACTACCATCGACCTCTTTTTCGAAGCGAAGAGGTCGTCGTGGAGCGTTTATCCATGCGTAAAATCCGAGAGGTGTTGCGCCTCAAGTTCGACTGCGGCCTGTCCGTGCGCAAGATCGCCCGCAGCCTGGGTACTGGCCACAGCAGTGCCGGTGATTACCTCTGTCGTTTTGCCGCCAGCGGTCTCAGTTGGCCCTGTTCGTTGTCCGATGCCGAGTTGGAGCAGCAACTGTTCCCGCCGGCCCCGGCGGTTGCCAGTGAGAAGCGGCCTTTACCCGATTGGGCATGGGTGCATGCCGAACTGCGCCGCCCCGGGGTGACCCTGGCGCTGCTCTGGCAGGAGTACCGCCTGAGCCAGCCGCAGGGCTTTCAGTACAGCTGGTTCTGTGAGCACTACCGGGCCTGGCAGGGCAAGCTGGACGTGGTGATGCGTCAGGAGCACCGCGTCGGCGAGAAGCTGTTCGTCGACTATGCCGGCCAGACGGTGCCGGTTATCGACCGCCACAGCGGCGAGATCCGCCAGGCGCAGGTGTTCGTCGCGGTGCTTGGCGCGTCCAGCTACACCTTCGCCGAAGCCACCTGGTCGCAGCAGCTGCCGGACTGGCTAGGCTCGCATACCCGTTGCTTCGCCTTCCTCGGCGGCGTGCCGGAGATCGTGGTGCCGGACAACCTGCGCAGCGCGGTGAGCAAGGCCCATCGTTACGAGCCGGACATCAACCCCAGCTACCGCGACCTTGCCGAGCACTACGGAGTGGCGGTGGTGCCGGCGCGGGCGCGTAAGCCGCGCGACAAAGCCAAGGCCGAAGTCGGCGTGCAGGTGGTCGAGCGTTGGATCCTCGCCGCCCTGCGCAACCGCCAGTTCTTCTCCCTGGATGAACTCAACAGCGCTATCGCCGGGCTGCTGGAGCGGCTCAATCGCCGCCCGTTTCGCAGGCTACCGGGCTCCCGGCACTCGGCCTTCGAGGCTCTGGATCGTCCGGCGCTGCGCCCATTACCGGAGCAACCCTACGTCTATGCCGAGTGGAAGAAGGCGCGGGTGCACATCGACTACCACGTCGAGGTCGATGGGCATTACTACTCGGTGCCGTATCAACTGGTGAAGAAGCAGCTGGAGGTGCGCCTGACGGCGCGCACCGTCGAGTTTTTCCACGCCAACCAGCGAGTGGCCAGCCACCTGCGCTCAATGCACAAGGGCAGGCACAGCACGCAGGCCGAGCACATGCCCAAGAGCCATCGCGAGCATGCCGAGTGGACGCCGCAACGGCTGATCCGCTGGGCCGAGCAGACCGGGCCGAGCACCGCCGGCGTGATCCGGCACATCCTCGAACGGCGCATCCATCCGCAGCAGGGCTACCGGGCCTGCCTGGGCATCCTGCGCCTGGGCAAGACCCATGGCGAAGTGCGTCTGGAGCTGGCCTGCCGTCGCGCCCTCTGCCTCGGCGCGTGCAGCTACAAGAGCCTCGAATCGATCCTGCGCCAGGGTTTGGAAAGCCTGCCGTTGGCTCAAGCCAACCTGCCCCTGCTGCCAGACGACCACGCCAACCTGCGCGGCCCCGGCTACTACCACTGAACACAAGGAATCCCACCATGCTGCCCCATCCGACCCTGGACAAGCTCCAGACCCTGCGACTGACCGGCATGCTCAAGGCACTCGCCGAGCAACTGAAACCCCCCGACATCGACAGCCTGAGCTTCGTGGAACGCCTCGGCCTGTTGGTCGACCGCGAACTGACCGAACGCGACGACAAGCGCCTCAGCAGCCGCCTGGGTCAGGCCCGGCTCAAGCACAACGCCTGCCTCGAAGACATCGACTACCGTGCCCCGCGCGGGCTGGACAAGGGCTTGATCCTGCAACTGGGTAGCGGCCAGTGGTTACGCGACGGGCTCAACCTGATTATCAACGGGCCCACCGGCGTGGGTAAAACCTGGCTGGCCTGCGCCCTGGCACACCAGGCCTGCCGAGAGGGCTACAGCGTGCGTTACCTGCGCTTGCCGCGCCTGCTGGAAGAGTTGGGCTTGGCCCACGGCGACGGGCGCTTCGCCAAGCTGATGAGCGGCTATGCCAAGACCGACCTGCTGATCCTCGACGACTGGGGCTTGGCCCCGTTCACCGTTGAACAGCGCCGTGACATGCTGGAGCTACTGGACGACCGCTACGGCCAGCGCTCGACCCTCGTGACCAGCCAAATGCCCGTGGACAACTGGCACGAACTGATCGGCGATCCGACTTTGGCCGACGCCATCCTCGACCGCCTGGTGCACAACGCTTATCGGATCAACCTCAAGGGCGAATCGATGAGAAAGCGGGTGAAGAAATTGACGGCGCCGGGCGCCTCAGACTAACAATGCAACCCCTGCGTCGCTGCGCTCCGACTGCCTGTCCGAATGGCTGTGGAACAGGTGTCCGGATCAGCGTGGGCTGAGTGTCCGAATGGCGTGGAATCCGCAGTCCAGGCGTAGCTGGTGCAGTAGATTCAGGGTGTGTTGAGGCATCATTGAACAGCTCCTGTTACCAAGGCCGCCTCCGCGGGGCCGGAACTGATCTTCCGGGCCGGCTTTGCATTCAGTAAGGCGGAGATCCTGTTGCTCGATTTGCGCCAGCGTGGCGAGTTCACCGATGACCTGTTCGTCGCGACACCGCCGGTGGCTGCCGAGCGGGTGATGGGGGTGATGGATGCGATCAATGCACGATGGGGGCGTGGAACCATGCGGCCTGCAGGAGTGCCGGCGAATCCGGACTGGGGCATGCGTCGGGAGATGATGAGCCCGAGCTATACGATGCGGCTTGATCAGTTATGGCGGGTAACCTAAGACGCTGAGGCGGCCTACCCTGGAAGAGACAGTTGCCCTCCAAGGGCAGCCTGAGTGCGAACTGATTCGCTCTAGTTGGTTCAGGCGTTCGTTGCCCCAGAGCAATCAGCGAGGCTGGACTGACTGGAGGCGGTTGCGGCTCTATGATGAAACCTGCCTGATATCCAACACGACCCAGACCTCATACCCTTTCTCCCGAGCCGCTTTCTCGGCCTCAAGTTGGGCAGTGAGTGTGCTGATGGAGCGGGAGCGGTGCTCGAAGCGGAACGGCGAGCCACCGTTCTTGCGCACGCTCAATTCAACGAGTGTGAAGGTGGAGTGCTGTTTGGGTATTGGCTGCTTCGATTTCGAAGGAGCGGGGTCAAGACCGAGTGCGCGCCGCATCTCAACTTCAGTGAGTTTTGTGTCAGTCAAGCTAGATCCCTAGACGATTGCGGGTGACGCCATTGTAGCGAGGAGTCGTGCTGACATGGCCTGAGTTCGATGCTGGCGAGCCAACAACCTCATCTCTGCGATATGGCTACGAATCGCCAAAGTAGTCATCACGGGCGACTAGTCCGAATGGGCGTTCCTCGCAGGGCTGCTCATCGCTGAACATATTCTGCGTACGGCGCTCCTGCTTCAAAAACGCTAGTGCCGCGAAAAAACAACTTTCGCATAGATTGACTCGATAGCGTTCGCCATCATGCCCTGCGCCATAGCCCCAGAGCGCCTGGAGCGTCCCGAACTGCTCGCCGTATCCCGGCACCCTCGTATTGGTAGCGCATACATCGCAAATGGTGTCTTTATCGGTCTCTGTCACCGGGCAGTCCTCGTGTTCGTATTAAAGAGGGTAACCGAGGGCACTGCGCAACGGAGCGCCTTTTGCCAATTCTCCAGCCCCGCTGCGTTAGCTCAAGCATGGTCTGGTGCGCCATGCCAGCGGTGGATATGGCAGGTCTGCGACAACTGAACTGGGCTATCCAAAGGAGGATTCAAAAGCAGCTGCGCTGATATGCTTATCAACAGCTGCTGATGCAGAAATCCGCAATCCGACTGGGTCAATTTTCCATCAGCGCCAGCACTTAAAGCTGTCCAACGACGACCTGTGCCATGACTCGTAACGCGACGAGTGTCCGGAGATGCGGTTGGCGTTGGTTCGTCATGGTTGTCCGCTGCACGTTTCTTGCGTTGCCGGCGGCGACCACTCCATTCCCTCTTCGAGGATCGGATGGCTTTCGCTCACGACGACCAACGGTTTGTTCCGATTCACCAGCGCGAACATGGCGATGGAGCCTTCGACATCCGTCACCGGCACCTCCCCCTGTGGGTCAAGCCTGCCAACCCAGACATATTGCCGGGTCTCCAAACATGCAAGGTAATACGAAATACCCATGTTTCCTCCGAATTCGAATCAAGTCTTTTGCTGTGCCAATCCGGAACAGGAGGCGGTGCTGCCGCAAACATCAAATGTTACCGCCAATGCATTTTTGACCCAGGTGCCGACGCTATTCTGACCCAACCCAGCAGTCTGAAAGCGAAATTCTACAACTCGTTTGGTGCTCGAAACTGGGTCAATGAAATTCCGGCATGTGGATGGAAAATGCACCGGCAGCAGCATGAAGCTGCTGGCGCGCGATCCATGGGTCTGTGCTTGGAACGACATCTGGTGATTTACCTACAGGATAAAACTGCGGCTTTGAGCTGGTCGCCACCAACTGGATGCGAAGCGGACAAGGGTCGGGCGGTTCTGGTTGGTGATCCGCTATAGACTGCTTCAGTAGCGTTGACACTGCTCCCTCAGACACATCTACGCTGTGCCGCCTGCGGGTCGACCTGATTCGAGCAGGTCATGTCAGCTCCAACGCCATGCGCATCCATTTCGGCATTTTGCAGGCCATTAATGTGGTTAGGTCTTCAGGCCTGAGCACCTTCTTGATCGCGGCAATGCATTCCGGGGTAGAACCGTCTTTACCGAGATAAAATAGTGCGCTGATAGCCATCCCCACCTCGGTCCCGGCTTGCTGCATGACCATTGGTGCCGCATGTACCAGCCGGACTTCAGCTTTCCCTATAAATAGCGATCGGCTGGACCCGCTTGTGTAATAGATTGAAATGAGTGGCATCTGGGTGCTCAGTCCAAACCTTCTAACCGCATTGGCACCATAAATCTGCAGAGCCTGACGGCTCTGTCTGGCAATCAAGCTCACCACTTCCCATGCATTTGGGCGAACCCGTGCAACGTATCGACTGGATTTCGGGCGCATGTAGACTCCTCGATGCACCCGCTCAAGTTCGCCTCGGCTGACCAGACGGGCTATTGCCTTAGATACGGCGCTTCTCGTTCCAAGTGCCGCAAAACGCCTTGTGCTGAAGGGCTGCCCTTTGGGTAGGCGCATGACCCGTTGCGCAATGCGAGTGGATACCGGCTGGGCAGAATCAGTGCAGGACATTGCGGCGTTCATTTCTACTCGATGAAGTCCAATGACGAGCTGAACAGTGGCCAATGTAAGGCGATCACTCTCCGTCGGTATACATCATCTGGCGCATCACCTACCAGGCACTCTTCGAGGCGGCCCAGTGAGTAAATCTGGTCGGCCGACGGGTAATGTCTGAGCAGGCTTTTCGCATAGCTGCGGATATCCTGGGGTAGCTCAGTATTACGAGACAGCTCTCGCAGGAATTCTTCGGTCTTGATGACGCTGCGGGTTCTTTCGCGAGGAAGGGTCAATGCGGCTATCTCCTGATTTAATCAACCACGTCAATCGGAATCCGTGTCTTGAGCCCTATGCCCATCTTCCGAGCAGTCTGTTAACCGTTACGGCGGTCGAGCCGTCCGCCTTCGACAGCGGACGCCACTCCATTTGAGTAATGGTGTCACAGCACTAAAAACAAGCTAGCAATTGCTGCCTGTAATGCTGGGAAAAACTCACCTGATAGCTTGGCCCAGCTGCGACCCCTCCAAGCGAGACGATGTTCGCGGTATCAGCTCCAATAACCTGCTCAACTCCAATTTTCATACTGTCATCCAGGCCATCGATATTACCGGCAGCTCCAATCAAGCCGGCCTTTGAACCTGAAGTGGACGCTGGCATCTGCACCTCGTTCAGCACTGCCAAGTCATCCGGCAGATCATCCGCAATTCGCTCTGCAAAGCTCTGCAGCGTCGGCTCAGCCAGCATAAACAGCCAGGCCTGATCATCGGATTCGCCTGTTCGCCGCAGCACTCGCCCCAGCACTTGCCGGTAATGCAGTTCGGTGCGGATACGGCTGAGATAGCAGCACACTTGCAGGCGGGGAATGTCGGTGCCTTCGCTGATCATTCCGACGGCCACAATCCAGCGGCAGGCGCTGCTCCGGAATGCGTTGATCACCTGCTGCGCATCCGGGGTTTTGTTGGTCACGATGCGGCACTCTTCACCCATTGCTTCTAGAGCCAGTGCAACTTGCTGGGCGTGTTCGATGTCGGTGGCCACCACCAAACCAGCGGCATCAGGTTTGATCTGGCGTAGCTCGTTCAGCTTGCTGCAGCCAAGATCGAGGATTGGATTGATCACCTCGTCATGACGCAGAAGTTCCTCATAGGTGACAGGTGACTCCCCTAAAAGCTTGGCGATGCTGGGAAACAGCCTCACGGAGCTATCCGCGCCAAGCTCTTCCGTAAGTTTCACCTTCTGATTGTCGAGCAACACAATGCGTGGTGATCGGCACACGTCGTCGGCAATGGCATCTTTCAAGCCATAACGGTAATCACAGATCAAATGCCCCTCGGGCGAAGAGTAGCGAGCCAATGCGATGGCCTTGTCGTCCGAACGCCAGGGCGTGCCAGACAGGGCCAACGTGAAGGCAGCCCGGTCCTGTATCCGATGCAGTATCTGCTGCCCCCAGGCATTGCTGAGCAGCGGATCGTGGCCGGCGCAATGGTGGATCTCATCGAAGACCACGAACACCCGGTAGTCATCAAGCAGCTGCCAGAATCCCTCATCACGGTATTCCATAGCCTGATAGGTATAAGCCGCGCCCACGGCACCTATCTGGCCGTCGAGACGCCTGCCTAGCACAGCCGCAAAGGTCGAACGAAAACCCTCCACGACCTGGCAGGACGGCGCAAAGCACAGCACCAAATCGATTCTGTCCTGCTCAAGCAGTCGGCTGGCCAGTTCTGCAGCCATGCGCGTCTTTCCGGCTCCCGGCGTTGCCTGGCAGAAGAAGTGCGGCGTGACGGTAAAGTGCTCCAACGCCCGAGTGATGCAGCTGTTCTGCCAGCTCCGTAGCGAGCTGCTCATCGTGGCGCAGCTAGCGTTTTGAGGGTCTTTTCGATGGCACGCAGATGCCCCAAGAGGCGAGAACTGCGATCCCTGGCTTCCAGGTAATCGCCTTCAAGCTTGTCCCGTAAATGCGGCATTTCTTCCAGAAGCAGTTTGAATCGCTCTGCCTCGCCCATTGAAGTGAGAAAGTCCAAGCGGATTTCCTTGTGGAGCGCTTCCAACTGCAAATCCGTATTGGCTGACGACTCAAGCGGCAAAGCTTCCGCATCGCGTACCGCTGTGCCTGGCTCGGGCATTCCGGCGGCCATCAGGCTGTTCTCAAAACCGTTGTCTATCAGTTCGAGTTGCAGATGTGTCGGAATCGGCTGCAGGTGGTAAACCTGCCCTCGAACACGGCGGTCCTCGTCCGGTGAAACCCAGCCCGCGCGCACTAATCGGCGAATCTGCTCATACACATAGCGGCGCACATCGGCGATACGGAATTGTGTGCCACTCAAGCGAGCGGCATAGGCATCGCGCAGTTCGCGGGTCGTAAACGATGTACGCCCTGGCTCCTGAAGCAGCTCATACAGACGCCTGTCGAAGATAAACGAGGCCGATTTCATTGAGGGCACCAGAAGAAATAGCGCGAAAATGCGGATTATAATCCGTGGCCTATACGTCCGCAAACGCACGATATTGCCGCCTCAAGTTGAATTGAGACGGTCATGGATAAGTTGGCGAAGGCGTTAGGGGAACGCATCCGAATGCAGAGGAAGGCCTGCCGGATTTCCCAGGATGCACTGGCGCTGGCGTGCAGTCTCGACCGCAGCTATGTAGGTCGCATCGAGCGTGGCGAGGTCAACATCACCGTCGAGAAGCTCTACCGCATCGCAGGCGAACTCGCCTGCGAACCTTCAAGCCTTCTGCCAAAGCCATCTGAAATCTAACTAGAGCAAGTAATACCAGGCTCAAGAAGGTCAGACAGCAGCGCCGCTGTTACCTTGCCCCAAACCTCCAGCCCCCGTCAGCATCTTCAAGATCACCAACGCAAACGCCCGGCTCTTGGTCTCGTTATCCAGCACTTCCAGCGACAGCTTCTCGTGGTCGGTCATGGCGTCCAGCACGGTGTCCAGCACCCTCTTGGGGAACAGGCCATGCATCACCTGTTCGACCGAGTGGTTGTTCACCTGGGCCATGACATCCTCCTGGCGGCTGATGCGGTTGGCGATGCCAGTGAGGAATTGCAGCTGGTCTTCATCGCTCACCTCCGCGCCGAAAATATCGTTCAGTGCCTCGATGATTTCCGATAGCCGCTTCTTCTCCGGGTCGTGGGGCTTGCCGCTGCCCAACCCCGTGGCCGGGTCGAGGCCGTAGTCGCCTTGCTCCTCACTCAAGCGCAGCTGGTGCTCGGCGCGCTTGGTCAGGCGGTAGTGGGTCAGTTGCAGCTCGCCCACGTCCACGTCTTCCTGATCGAGGCGATCCACGCGCAGCAGCGGGTGCAGGTGTTTGGCATACACACACAGCTGCTCCAGCTCGCGATCCTCATAGGGAATGATCTGCGAGAGGAACTCGTACAGACGCACGAAGCTCTGCAGGTTCTTCTTGAACAGGTCGAGCTGATCCACCTGCTCGCCGGCTTCCTTCACGGCCGCCTCGGCCTTCTTCAGGCCCACGCTGTCGCCGTTGCGCTCGGCGGTACGCTTGAAGTCCAGCGCGTGCTGGCGTGATTCCTGGGCCAGCTTGTAGCGCTTGGCAAAGCGCTCCTTGGCCGGCGCGCAGTAGTAGCTGAGCTTGCTGGCGGCGGCCTTGGGGTCGAAGAAGGCCAGCGCGAAAGCGCTCACTTCCTCCCAGTGGTAGATGCCCTCGGCATCCAGCTTCTTCTGCAGGTCATAGATGAGCTGCGGATCGGTCACATCGGTCAGCTCTGCCTTGGTGTAGTACGGCAGGAAGGCGTCGAGAATGTCCTGAGGATCGTTGAAGAAGTCGAGGATGAAGGTCGGCTTGCTGTCGCCGAAGGTGCGGTTCAGGCGCGACAGGGTTTGCACGCAGTCCACGCCCTGCAGCTTCTTGTCCACGTACATGGCGCACAGCTTAGGCTGATCGAAGCCGGTCTGGTACTTGTTGGCGGCGATCATCACATTGAAGTCCTGGGTGTCGAAGGCTTCCGCCAGATCACGCCCGTTCAGGCCGGGGTTGAGCAGGCTGCTGCTTTCCGTCACCTCTTCGGGGATCACCCCATCCGGCAGCACGCTGCCGGAGAAGGCCACCAGCGGGTGCACATCGCTGTAGCCCATCTGCTTCACATAGGCCTGCACCGCCAACTGGTAGCGCACGGCTTCCTGCCGGCTGCTGGTGACCACCATGGCTTTGGCCTGGCCGCCCAGCAGGTGGCGGATATTGGCGCGGAAGTGCTCGACGATCACCTCCACCTTCTGGCTGATGTTGTAAGGATGCAGACGTACCCAGCGCGCCAGCTTCATGCGCGCCTTCTTCGAGTCCACTTCCTCGTCGTCGCCGTCCGGGTGGGCGATCTTCCAGGCGGTGCTGTAGGTGGTGTAGTTCTGCAGCACATCGAGAATGAAGCCTTCCTCGATGGCCTGACGCATGGAATACAGGTGGAACGCCTCGGGCTTGTTGTCGGCGCTCGCCGGCAATGTTGGGTCGGGAACGCGACCGAACAGCTCCAGGGTCTTGGCCTTGGGCGTGGCGGTAAAGGCGTAGTAGCTGATGCGCTCGTTGGGCGCACGGGCGGCCACGGCGGCATCCAGCAACTCTTCGGCGCTGATTTCTTCCGCGTCCCCTTCTTTGCCCAAGACGGCATCGCTGCCGAGAATCTGCTTGAGCTTGCTGGCCGATGAGCCGGTTTGCGAGGAGTGCGCCTCGTCGGCAATCACCGCATAGTGCCCGCTGGCCAGCTTGGGGTACTTGTCCAGCGCATCGAACAGCGCCGGGAAGGTCTGGATGGTGACGATGATGATGCGCGTCTGCTCGGCCAGCGCCTCGGCGAGTTGCTCGGACTTGCTCTGGCTGCCGATATCGCGGGTGATGCACTTGACCACGCCCTGGGCGTGCTCGAACTGGTAGATGGTGTCCTGCAGCTGCTTGTCCAGCACGGTGCGGTCGGTAATCACGATCACCGAGTTGAACAGGCGCTGGCCTTCGGCATCGTAGAGCGAGGCCAGCTGGTGTGCCGTCCAGGCAATCGAGTTGGACTTACCCGAGCCGGCGCTGTGCTGGATCAGGTAACGCTTGCCCGGCCCCTCATTGCGGGTGGTCTCGATCAGCCTGTTGACCACTTCCCACTGGTGGTAGCGCGGGAAGATCAGGGTCTCCTTGGTCACGCGCTTGCCGTCTGCATCTTCCTTCACGCTCTTCTGCAGGTGCAGGAAGCGGCCCAGCACCTTGAGCCAGGCATCCGGCTGGAACAGGCGCTGCCACAGGTAGCCGGTGGCGTACTGGCTGTCATCCGGCGCGGGCGGGTTGCCGGCACCGCCGTCGAGGCTGCCGAGGTTGAACGGCAGGAAGAAGGTTTCCTTGCCGGCCAGTTGGGTGGTCATCGCCACCTCATCCTGGCTGACGGCAAAGTGCACCAACGCGCCGCGCTTGAAGGTCAGCAGCGGCTCGGGCTTGCGCGTCAGCGGGTCTTTCACCGGGCGGTCGTAGCGATACTGGCGCTTGGCATTTTCCACGCTCTGCTTGAACTCGCTTTTCAGCTCCAGCGTGGCGACGGGGATGCCGTTGACGAACAGCACCAGATCCAGACGCGGGTTGTATTCCCCTTCACGGCAGTGGGGGGAGTACGACACCTCCTGCACCACGCGCAGGCGGTTGCACTGGTAGCGCTTGAGGGTGTCCGGATTCATGCCGTGGTCGGGCTTGAAGCTGCATGCCTCGATCTTCACCCCCGGCAGCTTGAAGCCATGGCGCAGCACATCCAGGGTGCCGTCCTGCTCCAGCTCGCGCACCAGCTTCTGCACCAGCACGCTTTCAGGGTTGTTCGGGTTGGCTTTGGCGAACTTGTCCCAACGCTCGGGCCAGGCGTCCTTGAAGTAACCGAGAAAGTCCTCGGTATACAGCGCCGTGCGGCGGTCATAGCCACTGGCCGGGCCGGTCAGCCAGCCCTGGGCGACCATGGCGGTGATGATGTCCTGCTGGAACTGGGCTTCCTTGCTGTCCGCCATTTAGTCGGCCTCTGCTACTGCTGGTTCGGGGGCTTGGGTACTGGCCGGTGGTTGCCAGCCGCGTACGTCGATTTTGCCGGTGACGGCAGCGGAGATTAGGGCGGTGCGGCGCTCTTGGAGCAAGAGTAAGCTTCGTTTGGTCTCGGACATTAGCGAGTCCATCTCTAACTCACCACTTTCAATGAAAGAGACTATGCGAGCCTGCTCCTCAAGAGGGGGAATAGGGAGATTCAAAAATTTCACATTGCCGCAGTTCAAATGCGGGTGCATCGCGCCCGTTTGAATAGAAAGCAAGCTGTGATATCCATAAGTTGAATTTAGAACCCATGACACCCACTCGCCTAAAACAACCTCACGGACAGGCGAGACAATAATCAGCGCATGACAATTACATCCAGCGTGCTCTTCTGTAACAACGGCGACCTGCCCAATATCACCAGTTTGAACAATTAGCACATCGCCGGAAGCAAGGATTGATTTTGCATGCTCAGCGCTCCATTGCTCTGACACGAAATACGGCACTTCAAATTTTATCTTATTAGACTTTATGTGTAGCGACTGTAAGTAACGAACACCTGGCTCATCGACCAATATGTCACGTGTAGGCCCTACATACCCGTTGGTAATTTTTTTGCTTATCGATGAGATTGATCTGACCTCCCAATGCGCCGGCACCTCACCCAGCCACTCCACGCCGGAGTCTTTCATCGGCACCGTCGGGTCGAGGCCTTTGGTGACGGCGTGAGAGATGACGGCCTGGCGCTTTTCCTTGAGCAGTTCGATCAGGCGCTGCTGCTCTTCGATCAGCGCGTCGATGCGGGCGGTTTCGTGGTCGAGGAAGCGGGCGATTTGGGTTTGTTCTTCAAGCGAAGGCGTAACAACTCGAATATTACCTAGAAGCCCGCGACTAATACGTTGCATTGTGGCCCCACGAGCAAGGTTACTCGTGTGCTTAAAATACTCTTCACTGCTAAACAGATAAACGATGAATTTCTTATAAAACTTTAAGTCCGGCCTAAAAATAACATTATCAACAGAGGTGACCACTCTCCCACCGAGGTTTGGAACCACGCAGGCCCGCCCAATAGGGTTGTTTAAACGAGAGACCAGAACGTCACCCTCGTAAACCTCTGTACATCTGAGGGCATGGAAAGTTTCTTCGGAAATAAATCCAGCACCTTGCTCTTTATACGCACCCTCGCCGACATTCCCTGTTGTTATGTAGCGAATCCCATCTGACGAAATATCCTTGCTCTCAATCCAGTCACCATCTAAGAACAATGAATTTCGCTCAAGCGCCATGTACTTAATGGGAACACTACTCCAATGGTCAGGCACTTGGTCTAACCACTCGACCCCTGAAGCTCTGTATTTTGGATAACAGGGAAACGTCATGCCGACAGCCCCTCGATCATCTGCTTGATGCGGTCGGTGCAGCCTTTCAGGTCGCGGTCGATTTCTTCCAGCGGGCGCGGCGGCTGGAACACATAGAAGTGCCGGTTAAACGGAATCTCGAAGCCGACGATGCCGACTTCGCCGTCCTGTTCATCACGCTTGCTTTCGTCGATCCAGGCATCCGCCACATGGGGTTTTACTTCGCGCTCGAAGTAGTCGTACACCGACTCGCCCAGCGGTACGTTCTCGTTGTCGCGCAGGCCGGCATCGGCTTCCGGCTGGCCTTTGACCATGCAGATATCCGCTTCGGAGTCGCGCTCGCTTAAGCCGCTGAGGATGGCCTTCAGCTCGGGCGTGCTGGGTGATACATCGTGGGCGCTGAGCGTCTTTTTCAGCAGCTTGCTGAACTGCTCGCGGTTGCGATGTACCACGCTGGCATCCATGGCTTGCAGGGCTTCGATCAGGCGCTGGCGGGCCGGGGCTTCCAGCTTCTCGATGGCTTTTTCTTCCAGCACCTTTTCAATGCGCTGGCTACTTACCTGGAAGTTCAGGCGCAGTGGGCGCTCGACGGTGATGCGCCGGTAGCCGAAGGCTTCGACGGGGAAGATCTTGCTCTGCGCGGTTTCCTCGAAGCGGCCATAGAGTCGCACCAGCGCGTCGATCTGCTCCTCGGTGAGGTACTGGCGCTTGCTGCCGAGGGATTTACGCATCTTGGCGAAGTGCTGGCTGCCATCGATCAACTGCACCTTGCCCTGGCGCGCGGCGGCCTTGTGGTTGCTCAGCACCCACACATAGGTGGCGATGCCGGTGTTGTAGAACATGTCGGTAGGCAGGGCGATGATGGCTTCGACCAGATCGTTCTGCAGCAGGTAACGGCGAATCTCCGACTCGCCCGAACCGGCGCCACCGGTAAACAGCGGCGAGCCGTTGAGGATGATGCCGATGCGCGAGCCACCTTCGCGCGGGTCACGCATCTTGCTGACCAGGTGCAGCAGGAACAGCAGCGAGCCATCGGACACACGCGGCAGGCCGGGGCCGAAGCGGCCGTTAAAGCCCTTTTCGCTGTGCTCGTCGGTGATCTGCTTCTGAACCTTCTTCCACTCCACGCCGAACGGCGGGTTACTGAGCATGAAGTCGAAGCGGCTGTCGGCCAGTTGGTCGTCGGACAGGGTGTTGCCCAGCTTGATGCTGGTGACGTCCTGGCCCTTGATCAGCATGTCCGCCTTGCAGATGGCGTAGGACTCGGGGTTGAGCTCCTGGCCATGCAGCGACACGGTGACCTGCTGGCTGATGGACTGGATGTACTCGTCGCCCTCGGAGAGGAAGCCGCCGGTGCCGGCAGTCGGGTCGTAGATGGTGACGATGCTGTTGGGCTTGAGCTTGTCGTCCTGCCCGGTGATCACCAGCGAGGTGGTCAGGTGCACGATATCGCGTGGGGTGAAGTGCTCCCCGGCGGTTTCGTTGGAGCTTTCTGCGAACTTACGGATCAGCTCTTCGAAGATGATGCCCATGCCGAAGTTGCTGATGCGCTCGGGGCTCAGATCAGTCGCGGCAAAGCGCTGCACCACCTGATACAGCAGGTTGGCGGCGGAGAGCTGCTGCACGAAGTCTTCAAAGTGGAAGTGCTCGAAGATCTCGCGGGCGTCCTTGCTGAAGGACTGCACGTAGCTCATCAGGTCGGCTGCGGTCTGGGTGTCGGACAGCGTGCCCAGGGTCAGCTTGGAGGCATTGAAGAACTGCTGCCCGGCAGCGCGCAGCAACAGGCGCTCACGCACCAGGTCAGGCCGGCCTTCCTGCGCATAGGACTCACGGATCACCGCTTCCCTGGTCGGCTCCAGCACACATTCCATGCGGCGCAGCAGGGTGAACGGCAGGATGATGCGGCCGTACTGCGACTGCTTGAAGTCACCGCGCAGCAGGTCGGCAATCGACCAGAGAAAGGCGGCGGTCTGGGAATGGTTTTCCGTGTTCACGCAGCTGCTCCTTGAAAGGCGTGCAAAGCGCCGAGTGTAACTGAAGAGGGGCAGGCGAAATCACTTCGAACCCAAAGCCGTTGGCGTTTAAAGCGCTGATGCGTCCAGACCTATCTACAGAGGCAAGTCAGCCGGCGGCACCTTCCCGATTTGTCCTGACCGTATGCACTCCCATATCGACGTGTCCAGAGCTGCTCACCAAGAAGGCAGCATGTCTAGTGCCTGTTCTATACCACAATCTCAGAGTAATTATGTCGGTCTAAAATAGCGGACAAACCAGCATCAACGCGCGAACGATGAAGATCAGTCAGAAGATTGTCGTGCACATATCGGTTGACTAGATGAACATAGTATTCAAGTGTAGTTCTAACATCAGTGTGGCCCAGCATTTTCCTGAGATCTTCGTCGAGCGCTGCATCGTAAACAAAACTCCTTCCAAGTCTATTCTGGGCTTTCAACGCCTCATAAACAAAATATGTCGCACAGGTGTGCCTGAGCATTCGTGCATTGAATCGTATGGCTTTAAAATCAGTAGCGCTCTCGGAGTTCTTCGCTGCAGAAACCACCTTGCTAAAGTTATAACCAAGCATTCCATGAGTAACAACATCACCACGAGCGGAAAGAAACAAGTCGCTATTCCTTGGTGGAATGCCATGCTTAGCCTCATATAGCTTCGCTCGTTGCCGCCTTAAGGGTAAATAATACTCGCAAATAACTCTCCACAGCTTCCCTGGAAAGTCTATGGAGCGCCATTTTCCCTTGGACCTAAAATAATAATAGATCGCGCCATTATCTAACCCTTCTGGGTACTCACCCTCATCATAAGGAATGAATCCATAATTTTCATTTCTCCCTCGGTAAGGCAATTGAAAAAGATCAATCGGTCTAAGCCCGGTAATTCGTATGATCGCTGCGATAATTTGATAAACAGGATCATTCAACACGCTGAGAGCTATTTCATAATCAGTTTGCCTTACAAATTTCTGCATTTCTCGTTGATGCATTGCTGGTCTACCACTGGGCAGATTAAATCCCAAGGTAGTAACTTTAACCACTGGGTTGATATGGGCCAGGAGTTTCTGGTCTTTCAGCATGTATCGGATATCAGTCCTACTGATATCCAAATAGTGTTTATAGCCCTGCTTTTCGGCCCACTGATAGAAGCTCCAGACCCTTGCCGCAATGTGATACATGGTTTTGTGAGACGGACCATCAGGAAGCGCATCCGTTGGAGATGCTATGTGAACAAGGAAGGCATCAAAAACATCCTCATCCACCAACTGCCAGTTCTGCGCGCCAAATACAACTTCAGCCCCTTCGATTGGGCTATCGTCCAACCACTGCAAAAACCTTCTCAGGATATTCGCATAGTTTCTTGTCGTTTCATCACTCCTTGAACGTATCTTCGAGACAGCCATCGCCCACATGGTCGGTGCTTCAAGGACGTTATGATTATCATCAAAATAAATCCCTACGCGCTCTCGCATATAGCCAGAGTGGCTGGCCAAACCGTTTCCAAAATGAAGGATACACATAACTATTTTGGCCTCGACAAGGGGTACACCACAAGCGAATTAGAAACTTCATTTAAATAGTCATTAAACTTACAAAGCGAAGCAGACAAATCTCCTAACCGCTGCTCTAATTCTTCATCATGAGTTAAACCATTTTGGTGAGCACAATTGGCATCCGCACTGCGCCCATAAAGAACACCATGCGCTCTTAATTCGGACTCAAGATCACGAAGCAGAGTTACTACCTGTGAGTTTTGATAAATTATGCTTCGCTGAATCCCACACGCTTCAACCAGCTTTACTCTTGAAAGCCTAGTCATATCTGCTGAAACGAAATCAGCCCAGTCTCCCATGCGACGTCGCTCTTCAACAAACGATTGGAAACGCTTTAGACTATTCACTGATTTCAAGCCAAGATGATTGAGTCGAAATTTTCGCTGAATTGTATTTCTTCGAACCGCGCAGCCACAACTTTGATGGATGAAATATTCAATTCAAGAGCCGCACCATTGAACTGTTTTTCGGCCCTAGAGATACAGGCATCAAGGCCTAGACTAAATCGAACACAGTGCACAGGCGCGTTAAATTCTTTCCTAACCCTAGAAACTAACAAATTCCGAGTTGAAACTGTATCACTTGCCCCACTGACATATAAGGATACGCCTGGAGTAGGTGGCTTGTGATTATCAATCCAAGATGACTTGCCGCACATTGGAAGACCACACATTATGTAGACTGCGGTAACAAGTGAAGATCGATTCTGACTAGATAACGAATCCAGTTTCTCCAAAAAACTCAGAATGGCCTCAGAATCTGAGCCTGCATTAGGCACTTCCAAAATAATCTTTGAAGTGATAAATCCTGATACCGCAGGAGTTAATGATTCAGCAAGAGCCGCCTTGAGATCTGCACGTAGGATTGCGTTCTGATTCTTCTGATGAGTTAGCTCTTGAAGGAGCTTAGCCTTCTCAACTTGCTTAGCAGGCTTTTCACTAGCCAACGCAAAGTAATATTGTACCCTGTCGATCAACTGATTATATGTGGTGCTAGCGCGCTCCCTTAGTAGGGCTAACTGCTCCTCCAACTCTTTCAGTCGATGATGTATTTCTTGAGTATTTTTGAGTGGCTTTTTGACATCCTCACTTGAATCCTTTGTATAAACCCCAGAATGAGTTGTTCCTTTTATGACTTCTCTGACCTTCACCCAGTCAGGATCATGCTTTTGATTGATTGTTGCACGACCGACACCAGATAATTTAGAAACTTCCATCACTGATAACTTTTTTCGGCCGTCGCTTTGGAGCGCTGAAATAGTCGCATACACCCGATTGAGGAGATCCTGCTTAGCCATGCGCTACCTGCTTTAGGAAATTATGTGCTTCATCCCCTACAACCTCGTGAAGTCGCTTAAAGGCTTCAGCGATACGCCTCTGCGAATATTCCTTCTGAGTCGCTCCACAGTACCTATGCTTAATCATATTATCGTGGAAAATTATCTCATTTTTTAATGATGGAGCATTGGCCTCGACAAATGCAGCATATCTACAATTATATGGGTCACACGCAAACAAGTTTGGATGAAGCCTCGACCCAGGGCTATCATTCTTAGCATCACAAGGTGACTCGCTGGAAAGACCCGGCGTTCGCATACAGATTGCAAGATTCGTTCTATGCAGAAGCTTCACACCTTCATCAAGCAAAGAGGCGACATACTGACTTAAACTCTCTTTTCCCGCGTTTTGCAATTTAGCCCTGAGTATTGGAGACGAATTAGCAGTCTTGGCCAACCTTTTGCCGCCAATGCCCCCAATTTGACCAGAAATTACACCTTGCAAAACCTCGACGAGAATTTCCGTATTTTCTTCAATCAACGTAGCTTTGACTTCATCGTTCATGCCTGGTAAAGAAAGGATGTACCTTAACGTCATTTTTAAGCTGCGGTGAGAAAAGAGGCGTTTAATAATTTCAAGATTCCGCGAATCTTGATGAATTATATAAAGGGCAAGTGACTTCCGAAAACGATGTGGGTGTACTCTATAATCAATACCCAGGTTGTTTGCCACTCGATTGCAAGCTCGCTCTACCACAGTGGACTGCGGAGTGTTTCCAAAACTTAACTTTGGTATCTTGACAAACAGATAGTCGTGATTACCGTAAGCACGAGCATCCCGCCCTATTTCAATTATTACTTCAATTGCGTCAGCAGCAATTTTTGGGATAGGTATTGTTTTAATGTCGCCCTGTGACGAAATGGAGGTTTTGAAAACAGTATAAGTAAGCCAATAACCCTCAGACTTAAACGAAAGACAATCCACCTTAAGACCAATGACCTCTGATCGGCGCATCCCAGTAAGACATAGAAGAAGCACGATACACGCATCGATCAGAGAGACAACAACGCTAATCACAGCAGTTTGATTTATATACTCCCCCTCATCATTCTCATGCGTTCTTTCCTTGATTTCTATTCCCCACCAGGGAATACCGCTATCTAGTAACTTAGGTTTATAAGCCCTAAATCTTTTAACTCCCTCAACGGACGCCGTTGACACACCAATATTCATCGCGGCAAGCTTTCCGGGGTTCTCAAAAGCACCTACTATGGTTGGCGCAAAATTTTTATACAGCCAAAGGACGTCATCACTATAGTTTTCAACAAACCCCACACAGTATCTAAATATTTCTGCATAGTCATCGAGCGGAATGGGTTCGAAAGGTCGAGAGGACTCGTCGTATTCTCTTCTATATTTGGCGACAAGCTCTTTAGTTACGTATGAATCGTATAGTGAGTACTCTGACGGAAGCATACCCATCGATGACACGCCCTGCCAGAAGGACATTAAGTAACAGAATTCCCACTTAATCCCAGATGTGGGCAGCGACTCTATATAGTGCTCCACACTCGACTTGGCCAAATCATTCACCGTCCTAAAATCTGGTGAATTTTCCGAACCTAAATATAGACCTTCGGCTTGAAACAACCCGACAAGTCTTAATACTTTTGTTTTATCTGACTCAAGAGATGTATAAGCATTAATGCGACCATGAATTCCGAAGTGCGGTACACGGTAAAATAGTAGCGCCCTAGCAATATTCACCCAATGTTCGTGACCTACTCCACAAACATTCACGCCATACATATTCACATAATCAAAATTGATACGTATGGGAAATCCATTAGGGGAGGGGTAATCCCCAAAATCCCAAACCGGATCGCCGAAAGAGCTTCTAGGACTTACCCTAATATAACTCCACTCGTTCTTATCAATTCTGGAAAGATTGAGTAAATTTATACTATCGCAAATGATCCCAAGTGAAGAGTCGCCACTCAGAATCTCATCATCTTCTTCAGTAGCGATAGGCTCTGACTCTTCCTCGTGACAACCCAGTCCATTCCTTATTTCTTCTAAAACGGCTTTTATTTGGTCACGTGTTGGAGTTGTCATGAGAGCCCTATCATTGTCAATGGCAGTGCAAAATCGTTATGTACTGATCGATCTATTGCCTCAGCAACCTCAATCGGATCCCCCCAGCCCTCTAGAACCCCCTTCCACGCTAAATACTCAGCGCGATAGCTTTTCTCCCATTCTAAGGGATTTAACCGCTCCCTCAGACCGTCAAGGTCGGAAATTCTTCTTGCAATAAAAGGTAATGCTTCTTTGAAGATCACACACTGTGAGCATAACGGGCAACGATTGAAGTAGTTGCAAGGCGTATCCGTCCTAAGAAAACTTTCAGCGCCTGGCCAATCTGGTCGTCTTGAATTTAGACAACTTGCAATGAATGTCTGACCTTCCGGAGAAAGCAACTGTATTACCGAATCTTCAGAAGAATTCAGCCTGCCGACTAATGGTGCAACAACTGACCGTAGTTTTTCTTTGCTACCGCAGCGTAGAGTGGCTTCACGCAGCTCAACCAAAGACACATCTGTAAGAAGATTTGCTGAGTAACGCCTAAAATCTTCTTCATGCTTTCTCTGAATCTTTCTTAGACGCCCATTTAATATTTCTGCCGACCCCCAGTCACTATCATAATGATTCACTGTGGTATCGATATCCGAATGCCCCATCATTGTCGAAACTTCGTCTATATCTAAACCCTGTTCTCTCCGTCGAGTTTCGTAAGTAGTTCGAAGACGTTTCGTTTCAATTCTGGGGGATTTGGTATCCGTATCCAATTTTATGCGGTGGCGATGTAGAAACTCCGTTGATGCGTGCCCAAAATTCGTAGTGGTCACCGGCGTGCATAAGCGGCCAAACTTATTCCACAGATTCTTCGAAATGACACACTGAAATAATTTACCCTTTAAATAATGAGGCGACGAGAAATGCTTGGTTACTTCAGCGGCAACAAAGCGCAAGATCTGATACGTGCCAAACTTATCTCGCTTGTTTGATCTATGCATTTGGCTTTTGTTGGACCGTCCCTTGTACCCATAAATAATCACATAGTCATCATCCAGAAGGTCCTCCTCAATGTGGTCGTCTAGGTTATCGCTTATCGATACCACGACCTCAAAGTTCCAGCCCGTCTGCAACATCACGAAGAGAAAGAATGGGAATATAGTTCCCATTGTGAAGGCTACTCTGCTGAAGTATGCCATTTGACCTACTTCATAGGGTAGGTGCTCTGGCCCAACCTTCATATACATCAAGGCCGACCGTAATCTTTTTTCCAGCGTAGAATATTTTTTGTTTGTTCCGTGAGCGGTGTTTTTACTCCACTCAGTGGAAAAGAGATGTCCAGCTTCCTCGAAGCTCACTTGCATAGGCCAATCAGGATAAAGTCTTCCTACATTTGCAGTTGCAATTCGCCCAGATTCTTCTCGATCACAGCCATACACCATCCCCCGTTCACTGACCTCAGTACCAACTACAGGGCGACCTTTAGCCGCCAGTTCATGGGCGCGGGCTCGGTAAATGCCCAGAAACCTCTCTATACTTATTCCATTTGCCCGTATGTATTCTTTAACATCTCCAGTGGAGCGTATAACCCACTCAAACCCTTTAATGTGTGTCGCCTTGATTGACCCGTTGGATCTTTTAGTTTGCTCTTTTACAACCAGATCAAACATCAAGTTTTCTAATGAAAGATCGTATGCCAGAATTGGCTTCTCGCCTTCCACTACACTGTTGTAACTCTCCATCCACTTCATAATAAACTTAATATCGATCAGGCATCCCTCCACAAGCTTATTATGAATCTCCCTGCTGTATCCTTCTGTTATTTGCTCGTTCATCCCCGGTCCAGTCGGCCATTCAAACCCTTTGCCGACCCAGCCCTGCCCTTTATATTTATTTTTCAACGAAAGGAAGATATTTTTTAATGCGCCGTATCTTTTTCTATTTACGGTGCGACCTGGATACGAACGAATTAGAAATGACCTAAAATTCGCGCATACCTGCCCATCGACATCAGCAACACCTTTGACTGATTTATTGATCGGCTCAGCGCTGTTAAGAAACAGCACAAACTCTTGAATTGAGTAATAGATGTCTTGATGGGATTGATATGTGATCAATCTCTTTGCGGAATGGAGCTGCGCACCTATAAGTAACTGCTGGACAATTAATTTATGGTGCGGATACTCAGTGACAAGATCTGTGAAGTCACGGACGTATTCCCTTGTGCCAGTAGTCTTGTTTCGGACAAGCAACCCTTGAGCTGAAACATCGACTTGTCCCCTAGCAGTGCTTCTTTCTTGAATCGCTTGGGGGGTGTTTTCTGGGAGCTTTCGCTGGAGGGTCGGTCGTTCTCGCGACTCAAGTGCAGACTTGGAGAAAGGCTTGCGAGGCATCTGACGTCCATTTGGATGGGTCTCTAGCCAGCAGTATCAAGGATAGCTAGACACTCTGGCCATACATTTCTTTGTCAACGATAACATGCTCACAGCCACGGTAGGGGTTCACCGAGCGGTCGAAGCCTACATCCGGCGAGTTGTTGCGGGTGATCGCCGTCTTCGCCTGCTCCTTGCGCACTTCGGTGGCGCGACTTGGCGGGGTCTCGTCCTGATACCAGCCGTCGTCTTCCTGCTCCGAACGGGTCGGTGCATAGCGGTTGTGCGGATTGCTGGCGGTACCACGGCCACGTGGCGGCAGGCTGACGGACATGTTCGGACTCCAAAATATACTGTATAAAAATACAGTTATTTGAGACCCGGGCAAGTCCCTTCTGTCGCGGCGTCGATCAAACGGCCGCGATCTGCGGCGCTTCCTCACGCTTGGCATAACGCTGCGCCAGCACCGCGCAGACCATCAGCTGGATCTGGTGGAACAGCATCAG
>Ga0209070_100360_pt1 | contig 34380 bp, 40 predicted proteins | sample SynthPrep_5_END__FD_187205 | JGI IMG/M metagenome (GOLD analysis project Ga0209070, IMG submission 187205) | Synthetic microbial communities from Ohio, USA - SynthPrep_5_END_DS10_MetaG (SPAdes) (version 2) | ecosystem: Engineered > Bioreactor > Aerobic > Activated sludge | place: USA: Ohio... | reverse complement strand
GGAAGGTCTGTTACCGGAACGACGTGGTTGCTAACATAGGCAGCCACAATATCCGCCGTCAGTTCGACCAGCAGATCCTGGGCGTTACCGTATGCAGTTTCCGTCATTTAAGTATCTCCTGTTTATTTATCCCCGGAAGCGGACGAACGCCGCTTCGAGCGATGTGAAGTTACCCGGTGCCCCACCTTCGCCCTGTTGAAACCAACGTGAAATCTACCCCTAGATTTCAAGCGAAAACCGGAAACGTATTGATCCGAGATTCAACTTATGGCCCGCGACATGGGCAGCAATGGTCTTATGGACCATAGATTAGACATTAATAAAATGTCTATGCCGACTATGAAGAGGCTAGATGCAAATCGCGATTAGCAACTTTACACTTAATTTGGATAACAGCAAAACAGCAAAAGTCAAATTGCTATTGTGAATTTTTCAGTTCAAAACAGTCTAATGGCAATACAAAAAATTACGGGTAATAAAATACTATGCCAAGTAGCAATTGAAAATGAACACCCCCTATTATTAGGGGGATTTTCAACTTCAAATTTTCTTGAGGTCATCAACTACCGATTTAACATGAAGCGGATAACCTGCCTTGTGAGCGGCCATAGCCAGAAGATGTGCAGAGACCGGTGCGGTCAGAATGAAGAAAAAGAAGCCGGCAAGCGCCCGTGCCAGCGTCGACAAGTCCATCGAATGAATGCCCACGGCCAGAAGCAGAAGCCCGGACCCCACCGTTCCCGCCTTGGAAGCCGCATGCATGCGGGTATAGACATCGGGCAGGCGATTGAGGCCGATTGCGGCGATCAGTGAAAAGGCGGCTCCCGAGACCGTCAGTGCCGCAACGAGGATAGCCACCAGCCAGCCGGTCATTTTCCGCCCTTTCGCTTTTTGCCAAGATTTTGATTTTGCGATTTTTTTTCCATGGATTCCGACGCTCTTCCGCCATCCAGAACCGCCTTCGACTTCCGCCCGCCATCTGCGCCGCGCGCCAGCACGAACCGGGCAAAGGCCACCGTTGCCAGAAAACCGACAAGCCCGAGCGCAATCGCGATATCAACATAAAGGGTGAAGCCGGTGCGGATGGCGATGACCGCAATGAAGCCGATGGCGATGCCGACCAGCATGTCCAGTGCGACGATCCGGTCCGGCAGAGTCGGCCCGATGACAACACGATATACTGTCAGCAAAAAGGCTGCCGAGAGTACAACCGAGGCAAGTATAGTTGCAAATGAAACTATTTGTTCCGGCGTCATTTCTGAAACGCCTCCATGATCTTTTTTTCAAAGCCGTTGCGGATGTCGTTCCTTGCGGCTTCGATATCGCTGCAATCGATTGCGTGGACGTAGAGCGTTTTCCTGTCCTCGGATACATCAACCGACAGCGTGCCGGGGGTGAGCGTGATGAGATTGGCGAGCAGCGTGATCTGGAAGTCCGTCGTCACCGTCAGCGGATAGGCGAAGATACCGGGCTGCACGTCGAGTTTCGGCCGCGTCACCAGCACCGCCACTTTCCAGGCGGACAGCGCCAGTTCCTTGAAGAACAGCAGCACGAGCGACAGTATTCGCGTCAGCCGCAGCCAGTGATTGTTGCCCCTGGGTATCTGATGGCGGATAAGCCCGAGCGCCAGTGCCGAAACGATGACGCCGAAAACGATATTCGCCGGCGTGACGCTGCCGGTTATGGCAAGCCAGATGGCGAGGAACATCGACAGGACGATATAGAGGCTCATGGTTTGCCTCCCTCGGGAAAGACCGACTGGATATAAGCCTGGGGATCACCGAGCCCCGCAGCCGCCTGCTGGCTGAGACTTAGCAGGCTTTCCGGGAACAGGCCGAAAAATACCACCAGCAAGGTCAGTCCGAGCAGCGGCACGACGGAGGGCACCGCCAGAGAGGACTGTGCCTGCAATGGCGGCTGGCCTGCCAACGTTGCCGGGCGCCAGAAACACAGCAGGAAAATCCGTCCGAAGGCGATGGTGGCGATGAAGCCGGAGACAAGAATGGCGGCGGCGAGCCACCAGGCGCCGATATCGATCGCCGATTTGACCAGCACCGCCTTCGGCCAGAAGCCGGAAAACGGCGGCAGGCCGGAGCCGGCGAAAAACAGCGCCAGCGCCAGCGCCGAAAACCATGGAGCCTGCCGGTAAAGACCGCTGAGCGCCGTCAGGCTGAAGCCGCCACCGAGACGGGCGGCATGGCCGGCGGCAAGATAAAGCGCCGTCATCAGCACCATGGAATGCAGCGCGTAAAAGATCGCGCCTGACACGCCCGACGGCGTGCCGATGGCGATGCCGGCCATCATGTAACCGATGCCTGAAATGACGATGTAACCGAGCATGCGGCGGATATCGTTCTGGGCGAGTGCGCCCATCGCGCCCAGAACCATGGTCAGCGCTGCGGAAACGGCGATGACGATGCTGAGTTCCTCCCTCTCGACCGGAAACAGCATGACCATGACGCGCAGCAGCGAATAGATGCCGACCTTGGTGAGCAACCCGCCGAACAGGGCCGACACGACGATGCGTGGCGTGTGATAGGAAGCGGGCAGCCAGAAATTCACCGGAAAGGCGGCGGCCTTCATGGCAAAGGCGAGCGCGAAGAGGCTGGCGAGCGTCATCAGCGGCGCGGTTCCGCGCAACCCGTTCGCCTTCAGCGCGATATCGGCCATGTTGAGCGTGCCGAAGATGGCATAGAGATAACCGACCGTGATCAGGAACAGCGTGGTGCCGATGAGGTTCAGGATGGCATATTTCAGCGCCCCGTCGATCTGCTCGCGGGTCGAGCCGAGCACGATCAGGCCGAAGGACGAGATCAGCAGCACCTCGAACCAGACATAGAGGTTGAACAGATCACCCGTCAGGAAAGCGCCGGTGACACCGGCCATCAGCAGCATCAGGAACGGATAAAACCCGTATCGTCTGCCGCTTGAGTCGATATCGCTGCCGGCATGAATGGCACCGGCGAGCGCGACGATGGCAGCCGCGAGCGACAGCAGCGTGCCGGTGAGATCGGCGGTAAATGCGATCCCGAAAGGCGGCAGCCAGCGGCCCATGACCATGGTGAACGGGCCCTGCGTCGCGACCTTCCACAAAAGCGCTGCATCGAGAAGCACGAGCAGGAAGAGCGCGGCGACGGCAACGGCCGCGTGGTGGCGAATGGCGTGGCGCATCATCATCAGCACCGCGCCGGTGCCGATGCAGAGCGCGACCGGCAGGATGATCAGCCAGTCGGACAGCGGCACGGGTGCCATGACAAGTGCTGCGGAAAGATCGGTAACTGCGGAAGGGGTGGAGGAAGCCATGTCTGTCTCAGCCTCGCCCGCTCAATAACCGAGCGGCGGCATAGGCTCGCCGGCCGGTTCTGCGGTGCGCATTTCGTCCGTATCGTCGGTCTGCAATTCCTGGAAGGCACGCCAGGTCAGCACCAGAAGGAAACAGAAGAAGGAAAAGGAAATCACGATTGCCGTGAGGATCAGCGCCTGCGGCAGCGGATTGGCAGCACCCGCCGGCAGGGCATCCATGCCGGCCGGGATGATCGGCGGCACTTCGCGCGTCAGCCGGCCCGCCGTAAATAACAGGAGGTTTACGGCATTGCCGAGAATGGCGATGCCGAGCAGCACGCGGATGCTGTGTCGCGAAAGCATGAGATAGATCGCCACCGAAAAGAAGATGCCGACGAGAATGGAGAAGACCGCTTCCATCAGTCGCTTTCCCTTTCTTCCAGTGCCAGGGCAATGGAGGTGATGGCGCCGACCACAACGAGATAGACCCCGATATCAAAGGACATGACGGTGGAAAGCGGCACTTCGACGCTAAACAGGCTCGGATAGACCCAAAGCCCGGTCATGAACGGCACGCCGGCAGCAATCGAAACGAGGCCGGACAGCATCGCCATCAGCAGACCCGCTCCTGCAATCGCGAGCGGATGAAACACGATGGCGCGCCTGACAGCCGCCACGCCATAAGCGATGCCATAGATCGCCAGCGCCGAAACGGCGATCAGCCCGCCGATGAAACCGCCACCCGGCTCGTTATGGCCGCGCAGCAGCACGAAGATCGAGAAGAGCACCATGAGGCTGGTGATGACCGGGGCGACGGTGCGCAGAATGAGCGTATTCATGCCTGCGCTCCCTTCTTCTTCGTGGTCTTTACCGGCCCCTTGACGGACGCAGCCGGGCGGATGCGGATGAGCGCAAGGATGGCGAGACCGGTGATCATCACCACGGCGATTTCGCCCAGCGTATCCGTACCGCGGAAATCGACGATGATGACGTTCACGACATTGGCGCCGTGGGCGATGACCTTGGAATAGGTATTGTAGAAGTCCGTAAGGCGGTTATCGAAGCTCGCTTGCGTCGCCCGCATCAGGAACAAGGCAAAGCCGGTTCCGCAGGCAATGGCGATGGTGCTGTCCAGGAGCTTCTGGCCAAGACCGCGATGGTCCGACGGCGACAGGCGAAGCCGCGTCATCACCAGCGTCAGAATGACCACCGACAGGGTCTCGACCATGAATTGCGTAAACGACAGGTCGGGCGCGCCGAACAGCAGGAAAATGACCGCTACCGCAAAGCCCTGAATGCCAAGCGCGATAATGGCGGTGAGCCGGCTCGACGCCGTCAGCACCGCAACAAGCCCCACCACCGCAATGGCGATGAAGGTCAGTTCATGGATCTGAATATCGTGCGGCCAAGAGGGCATCGCCGGAAGTTCGCCGTAAAGAAACAGCGGTACAAGCAGCACGGCGGCGATGACGGCGAAGGTGGCGGTGACGTAAAACTCCAACCGGCCGGGCTGAATGAGCCGTGTGACGTGGAAGGAGATTTTCACCAGGGCTTCGATGAAGACATCAAAACCCCTGTCCGGCCCGGCTCCCAGCGCCTTGAACGTGCGGTCCACCAGGCTGCGAAGGGGGACAAGCTGCGTATAAAGGACGATGCCGAGCGCGATCGTCAGCAGCGACAGGCCGAGCGGCACGCCGATATGGGGAATGAGCGAGATTTCCACCGGGCGCGGCTCACCGGCGATGGCGCTTGCCATGGGGATGGAGATGTAGAAATGCGCGATGCCGGAAAAAAGCGCGATGGTGAGCCCTTTCAGCGCCAGGAGCGCCGGGCCGAGCCAGAGCAGCAGCGGGCCTTCATGCGCGTGTTTCGGGGTTTTCACCGGCTTGCCGAGGAAGGGCTTCAGCCCCACTGCGAAGGCAACCGCGAACATCAGCGCATTGCCGAGAATGGCGATGCCGGTAAACAGCACGGCGCGCGGATTGCCATGCGCCAGCGCGTAATAAATCTCTTCCTTGGCGAGGAAGCCGAAAAACGGCGGCAGGCCAGCCATGGAAATCGCCGCCGCCAGCGCCGCCGCAAAGGTGACAGGCATGGCCTTGCGCAAGCCGCCAAGCTTCGTGACATCGCGCGTACCGGTCTCGTGGTCGATGATGCCGGCGACCATGAACAGCGCGCCCTTGAACAGCGAATGCGCCACGAGATAAAGAACGGCCGCCTCGATGGCATGGTCCGAGCCGAAACCGGTGAGCATCACCAAAAGGCCGAGCGACGACACCGTGGTATAGGCGAGCATCAGCTTCAGATCAGTCTGGCGCACAGCCAGCAGCGCGCCGGTGAGCATCGTCAGCCCGCCGAAGAAGGGCAGCAGGATCTGCCATGCGGCCGTGTCTCCGAGAACCGGGTTGAGGCGCATCAACAGATAGACGCCAGCCTTCACCATGGTTGCCGAATGCAGATAGGCGGAAACCGGTGTCGGTGCTTCCATGGCGTTGGGCAGCCAGAAATGGAAGGGAAACTGCGCCGATTTGGTGAAGGCGCCACCGAGGACCAGAAGCAGCGCCGCCAGATAAAACGGGCTGTCGCGCAATATATCGCCGCCGCGCACCAGCATAGACAGTTGCGTCATGCCGCTGATGTCCCAGATGAAGATCAGCCCGGCAAGCAGCAGCAGACCGCCGCCGCCCGTCACCACCAGCGCCTGCAGTGCGGCGCGGCGCGAGGCCGGGCGCTCATGATCGAAGCCGATCAGCAGGAAGGAGGTGATGGAGGTCAGCTCCCAGAAGACGAACAGCATCAGCAGGCTGTCGGAAACGACGACGCCCAGCATGGCTCCCATGAACAAAAGCAGGAAGGACAGGAAGCGGCCCTGCTGCGGATGACCTTTCATATAGCCGCCGGCATAAAGCACGATCAGCAGGCCGATGCCGGTGATCAGCAAAGCGAAGGTCAGCGACAGGCCGTCGATGAACCAGGAAAAGCTGAGATTGAAGCTCGGCACCCAGGCATAACCGCCGGTAATCACGCCGCCCGCTGCGATCTCGGGCAGCATCAGCGCGAAATGCACAAAGGCCAGACCCGGCGCAAGCGCCAGCACCCAGGCGGCATTGTGCCCAAACCTTTTCACCAGCACCGGTGCGGCAAGTGCTGCCAGAAACGGCAAAAACAGCGACAGGAATGTCAGCGCTGTGACATCTGATGTCATTCACATCTCCCGGGGTGTCCCCCACCCCTGCGCGCCAATGAATGGCGTTCTTTTTCAAATCGATTTTTCCAGTTAAGGCATAGACAAAGCCATCTCAACCCAAATCGACACTTACGGCTCATAACGAACGCGTTATGACGCCCGCCCCTTTCAATCGGAAGCGGCGATGATTATCTGTGGCGAGAACAGAAAGGATCATTCCATGAGCGATCTGACACCCCCCAAAGTGAACAAGAGCGATGCCGACTGGCGTGAACAGCTGACGCCGGAGCAATATCACATCCTGCGCGAGCACGGCACGGAGCGCCCTTTTACCGGTCCCTATTGGAACTCCACCGAAAAAGGCCTCTACCGCTGTGCCGCCTGTGACGAGCCGCTATTCCTCTCCGACACCAAGTTCGATGCCGGCTGTGGCTGGCCAAGCTATTTCGAGCCGATCAAACCGGACGCGGTGACCGAACTGCGCGACGCCAGCCACGGCATGGTGCGCACCGAAATCCGCTGCGCCAATTGTGGCGGCCATCTCGGCCACGTTTTTCCGGACGGCCCGAAGCCGACCGGCCTGCGTTACTGTATCAATGGGCATTCGATGGTGTTCGAGCCGGTTTGAGCGATTAAGGATATCTCAGTCGACCGCATGCGGGTCAAAAACGGTGCCGGTTGTTTCTTCTCCCCGCCGGGGAGAAGGTGGCCCGAAGGGTCGGATGAGGGGGCAACGTTGCCGGATTTCGGAGAGCTCGCCCCCTCATCCCGCTGCCGCGACCTTCTCCCCGGCGGGGAGAAGAACAACGCGGCACTAGCCCGATCTACAGGTGGCCTTCAACTTCTTAGCTCAGCTTCAGCTCCATACACGTCAAATCCAGCCAGCGGCCGAACTTGGTGCCGACTTCCGAAAACCTTCCGACGACCCTGAAACCGAGGCTTTCGTGCAGGCGGATGGAAGCGGTGTTTTCCGCTTCGATGGCGGCGATCAGCACATGCACGTCATTGCCGGAAGCGTGGTCGATCAGCGCCTGCATCAGCCGCTTGCCGATGCCGTGGCCGCGGGCTTGCCTGTGCACATAGACCGAATGTTCGCGGGTGTGGCGATAGCCGTCGAAGGCGCGCCAGTCGCCATAGGATGCGTAGCCGGCAACCTTGCTGTCGAGGATGGCGACGATGACCGGAAAGCCCCGCGCCTTGCGCGCAGTGAACCACTCCTTGCGGTTTTCCAGATCGACCAGTACGTCGTTCCAGATCGCCGTCGTGTTCACGACCGCATCATTGTAAATCTCCATGATGCCGGAGAGATCATCCACGGTCGCGTCACGCAGTTCCACGGTCATTATCCTTCGCCCTCGCTCATTGCAGAATACGCGCCGGCATTGTTGCGGTCGCGATCCTCACGAGCCTTAAGCGATGACGCCGCGGCCTGTCCAGTGTCTCCGGCGCGATATGGGGAGGCTATTCAGGACGCCAGAGGAACAAGGCTGAAAGCGGTGACCACGGCGAAATAATGAATGGCGGCGGCGGTAACGACAAAACCGTGCCAGATGGCATTCTGGAAGCGCAGTTTTTCCCAGACATGGAAGATCACGCCAAGCGAATAGATGACGCCGCCGGCGACGATCAGCCAGAGCGTGACGGGAGCGAGATGCGACGACAGGGGCTCGACAACCATGATGCCGCTCCAGCCCATGGCGAGATAAAGACCAATGGCCACCCGGTCGTATCGGCCGGGAAACAGGCATTTCAGGAGGATACCGCAGAGCGCGGTGAGCCAGATCAGCCCCAGCATGGTGGCGATCAGCGGATCGTGAATGCCGCGCATCAGGAAGGGCGTATAGGTGGCGGCGATGAGGATGAAGATCGCCGAATGATCCAGCCGGCGCAGGAACCATTTTACCCGGGAATGGGGCCAGATATTGTAAGTGAAGGACACGGAAAGACAGGCAACCAGACCGAGACCGTAAATCCACGCGGCCGCGATCGCGCTCAGCGTACCCCAGACGGTGGCGTAAAAAATCAGCGCCGTGGCGCCGACCAGCGCAAAAACAATGCCGACGCCATGAACGATGCCATCGGCGACAATCTCGTGAAAATCATATTTGCGCCCGAACCGCCACAAATCACTCATAGTTCATTCCCGTCTGCGTGCTTCCACCAAAGCATGGAGACAATATTAGACAGGAACAAGACAGCGGCCGGTTAACGTCGATCAAATTGCGTTCGAGGCTGTTGCGAAAGGAGAGGTGACGTTTCGCGTGCGCCAGTGAACACCTCTGGAGCGAGCGGTGGCCGCGGGCTCCGCCGGGGAGAAGAAATCTGCCGTGATGTCGTACCAACCAATCCTTCATTGCAACGGCGTTTTACAAAGCCGCAGCGCATTCCTGACAGAACGGCGTGTAAGGCACCGCCTTCAACCGGTCCTCCGAGATCGTCTTGCCGCATTTGACGCAGGTGCCGAAGGTGCCCCTCGCGATGCGGTCGAGCGCCGCGTCGATGGCGCGCAGCTCGTCCTGCCCAACCTGCCCCATCTCATCCAGCACCTCGTCATTGTTGCGCTCAGTGGCGCGTTCTTCGTCATCGGGATTGCGCGGCTGCTCAAAATCGGCCTCGATCCGGTGCAGACGGCGGTAAAGCTCACGCTGGCGGTCGCGCAGGATTTTCTCGTAACTCTCGACATTCATGGTGTTTTCCTCCAGCCAATGCGGGCGGCCATTCGCCCGCACCCTTGCGTCTTAGCCCGGTTACCGGTCCACCAGCACCGAGCATTTGGCGTGGCGCACCACGCGGTCGGCGGTGGCGCCGATGAAATAATTGCTGAAATCCGGCGTATGCGAGGCGATGATGATCAGGTCCGCCTTGTGCTGCTCGGCGGCGGCGATGATCTCACGCGCTGGCGCGCCGCTGCGGATTTCCTGGCTGCCCTTGAAACCGAACTTTGCCTTCAGGTCCGCAAGTTTCGTCTTGGCGTCCTTGATGGCGTTTTCGATAAGATCGACGGGCAGGTCGATCGCCATGTAGCCGGGCAGTTCCTCAACCACGTTGATGAGGACGATCTCGCCATCGGCGTCCAGCAGCGCCTTGGCCTTTTCAAGGATCTTTTCCCCCTTGTCGGTGGCGCTGAGGTCTACCGGTACGATGATCTTCTTGTACATGGCTGTCTCCTTTGGCTTATTCCGCCGTTTCGCGTGTCGTGCTCAAGCTCATATTTCCCTGCCATCGCTTGATCCGCCTTGATCGAAGTCAAGGCTGTGCTGGTCTCGCAACAGGGCATTGTCAACGAATAGTGGACGGTCAATCGCCAGACGGCGACCTTTGCTGAACGACGAAATCCGCCCATATTCACCACAGACAAACGCCGCAAAGCGGCGTCGGCCAATGCCGGTGACCGCCGATCCGCTTTCCGGTGCGTCATATTCAATATGGAGATTATGATGAGTGAAATCAAACAATTCGCCCTGACGCGACCGGCCTATGTCGGCCAGGCTCATCTCGTTGTCCACGACCTGCCGCGCGTTTCGGATTTCTACCAGAAGATCATCGGCCTTTCGGTGCTTGAAAAGACCCCGAGCCGCGAGGTTCTGGGCGTGAATGGCCAGCCGCTCTTGACGCTTTCCACCTCCAACACGGTGGAACGCGCACCGCGCAATGCCGCCGGCCTGTTCCACACCGCCTTCCTGATGCCGAGCCGCGATGATCTCGCGCAATGGCTGGCGCATGCCGCGCATAACAACGTCCAGCTTCAGGGCGCGTCCGACCATCTGGTCAGCGAAGCGATCTATCTTGCCGACCCCGAAGGTAACGGCATCGAGGTCTATCGCGACCGTTCACCGTCCGAATGGACCTACCAGCCCGACGGCACGGTGGAGATGGCCACCCTCGCCCTCAATCTTCAGGCGCTTTACGACAGCGCACCGAAAACCGCATTCGCAGGTGCGGCGGAGGGAACCGCCATCGGCCATATTCACCTGCAGGTCGGCAATATTCCGCAGGCGGATGAATTTTATCAGGACGTGCTGGGCCTGAACATCATGGCGCGTTATCCGGGCGCGAGCTTCTTCGGCTCCGGGGCCTATCACCACCATGTGGCCGCCAATATCTGGAACAGCCGGGGGGCTGCGGCACGCAAGGACAATATGACGGGGCTTTCCGGTTACTCGCTGAAATTCAACGAGCCTGAAGCACTCGACAAGGCTGTCGCCGCGCTCGACCGGCTGGAAATCACAACGGAGCGGCAAAGCGATGGCATCGTCCTGAAAGACCCCTGGGGCATCGGACTAAAGCTTTCCGCATAAACATAAAAAAGGGGCGGCCAAAAATTTGCGCCGCCCCGGAACCGCCATATTTTTCGAACGTTTGTCCCTTGATTGGGGGACCGTTCAATGAATGAAAATGCCAGACCGGACAAAACCGGCACTTTCGGCCATCACGTGGCCAGCAACGCAGCCGCCCCGGCGACAAGGGCCGATCCGCTGGAAACCCCTGCCTCCGGTTCACGCCGCGACGATGCGCGCAGCCAGCAGCCGCTCGGCCGCGAAGCGCTTGATGTCGTTGTCGCATGGTCGGTGATCGGCATCTTCCTCATCATGCTGATGGCGGTCATCCACGAATTGTCGCTCATCCTCATCCCGGTGGTAATGGCCATCGTGGTCGGCATGATCCTCGGCATCGCCGCCGAAAAACTCGGCTCCTACGGCATTCCCGGCTTCGGCGTCGCGCTCATCCTCTCCTCTCTCGTGGCGGCGGTGATGTTCTTTGTGGTCAATTCACTGACCGAGCCGCTTTCCCTGCTCGCTTCGGAAGGGCCGGCGCTGGTGGAGCGCAGCATCGACCGTTTCCTGCCCTATCTGCAAAGCCTCAGATGGCTGAATATTTCGGCGGCGAGTTTCAGCATGGGATCGATGTCGATGGAATCGCTGATTTCGCGCAGCGGCGAGATCATCTCCGTGCTCGGCGCCAACGTCACCCCGGCGGTCATTCAGGGGCTGATCTTCCTCGCCGCACTGCTGATGTTCCTTTATAGCCGGCTGCGGCTGCGCAAGGCGATCATCATGGCCTTTCCGGCCCGCCACCAGCGGCTTCGCACCATCCGCATCATCGGCTCCGTGGAAGAAGTGCTCGGCACCTATTTCGCCACGGCAGCGCTGATCTATGCCGGGCTTGGCGTGACGATGGTGGTTATCGCCTATCTTGGCGGGCTGGCCATGCCGCTGCTCTGGGGGCTGTTCGCCTTCCTCTCCAGCTTCGTGCCGTTTCTCGGCATTACCGCCATGACGATTTCGCTGACGGTGGCCGGTATCATCACCCATGACAACATCGTTCTGGCGCTTCTGCCGGCGGCAATATTCTTCACCATTCACCTGTTGATGGAAAACCTCGCCTTTCCGGCTGTCGTGGGCCGCAACATGGAGATCAACCCCTTCCTCGTCTTCGTGATGATCATCTTCTGGACGTGGATGTGGGGGGCGGCAGGGGCCATGCTGGCGCTGCCCCTATCGCTGATTGCCATGACGGTGACGCGGGAACTCTTCCCCTCACGCCGGGTGGTGCCCAAACTGCCGGATTGACCGGCGGCTTTCGGGCTGGAAATGCGAACCACTCCGGGTTTGAACTGTAATTAGATTGTCCGTCGACGGAGGGCGCGCGAGGGGTTTACCCCCCTCTGCCCTGCCGGGCATCTCCCCCTCAAGGGGGGGGAGATCGGCAGGAGGCGCTACCGCCACTTCATTCTCAAACGTTGAGATAGGCGAAACATCGCCGCAGATCGATCTCCCCCCTTGAGGGGGAGATGCCCGGCAGGGCAGAGGGGGGTAAAGCCCCACGCACCCCGCTCAACTAAATGAACAACCTCCCGAAACCCAACAGCCAGGCCGCTCAGGAAGCGAGCGACATTCGCTGCCTCTGCCCCTGCCCCTGCCCCTGCGCCATGCGGCGCTCGTGCTCGATCAGCCATTTCTTGCGCCATAGACCGCCACCATATCCGGTCAGGCTGCCATCCGCTCCCAGCACCCGGTGGCAGGGAACGACGATGGCGATCTGGTTGGCGCCATTGGCGCGGGCCACGGCGCGCACGGCGGAAGGTCTTTCCATGGTGTTTGCGAGCGAGGAATAGCTGACGATCTCACCCACCGGAATTTGCCGCAAGTTCTGCCAGACATCGCGCTCGAAGGGCGTGCCGTGGCCGGCAAGCCGGGTTTCGAAGGCCGCTGAACTGCCGGCGAAATAGGCGGCGAGTTCCGCCGCGATCTGGCCGGTCACCGCGGTGCGGCCAAGCACCATATCCGCGCCGGTGCGGGCCTTAAGCCGCTTCAGCTCGGCTGGAAGGGCCGGCCGGTCGGCGAATTCGAGCAGATGCAGGGCATGATCGTCGGCAATGACCAGCATCGGGCCGATCGGCGTATCGATCCAGTCACCTTTCAAAAACCCCTTGCCCTTCATGGCGACGGGCGACGTGCCGAAGAACTGGTTGATCGCCGAGCGAAAGCCGCTGCCGGATTCGTAACCCGCATCGATCTGCGCGCCGATCACCGCCTCACCCGAGGCAAGGCTCGTCGCCGCATCCCCCAGCCGGCGCAGCCGGGCTATTTCCAGAAAACTCATGCCGAAACGACGCTTGAAGGTGCGGCGCACGGTGGAAGGGTCGTGTCCCAGCGCCACCACATCCTCCTCTCGCCAGCGCCGCGCCGGTTCGTTTTCCAGCGCCGTCAGAAGCGAGGTGACGGTCTCGTCGGCGGTGCCGTAGGCGAGCATCGGCTTGCAGCGCTTGCAGGGGCGGAAACCCGCCTCCAGGCATTCGGCGATGGTCTCGCGGAACCGGCAATTCTCGATCTTCGGCTTTCGCGCCGTGCAGGTGAAGCGGCAGAAAATCTTGGTCGAGGTCACGCAGACATAGGCCACGCCTTCATAGGCGGGATCCTTGTTCACAAGGGCGGAATACAGGGTTTCGGTGTCGGGGCGTTTGAACAGCATCATGGGAGGATGCTAGCGCAATTTTTTCCGGCGCGCCGCCGAAAAACGGGCATGGATGTGGATGGCGTTTCCTGTTTCTTCGGGAGAAACATCGCCAGCGGAGTGAGCGGGGGCAGCCCATTTCTTCTCCCCGGCGGGGAGAAGAAACGGGCGGCGACCTTGCGGATCAATTCCCCGGCGGAGCGAAGGACGGGTCGTCCAGCCTCGTGAAAATCACGCCGCGCGCCTTCAGCGCCAGCAGGCCTTTCACCACGCCTTCGCCCGCTTCATGGGTGGGCTGGTTGATGTGGGAGATGATGACGTCGCCGTCTTTTGCCGAGGCGATGTGTTTTGCCGTCGCGCCCGCGCCCAGCAGCGAGCCGCCATCGCCATTGACGGAATAACCGGCCACCCGCATGCCGAGCCGGTTGATGGTGGCCATGGAGGTGTTGGTGTATTTCGCCGTCGCACCACGGAACCATTGCGGCTGGAGGCCGGTGGCGGCGACGATGGCCTGACGGCCGCCTTCCACTTCCTGCTCGACCGCCATTTCAGAACCTGCGGCGGCGATGCCATAGATGGAAACGGGCTTGTCCACCGCCGGCACATGGTTTTCGCCGTGGTTTTCGATCTCGAAGAGGTCCGGATGCGCCATGAGCACGGCGAGCGCCTCGCCATTGTGTTTCAGCCAGCGGGCGGTGACGAAGATCGTCGCGGGGATGCGCTCGCGTACCAGCGTATCGAGGATGCGGTGATCGGTCTTGCCCATGCAGGCATCAAGCGTCATCGCCACCCGCACCTTGCCGTCATGCTGCGGCGTCATCTTCAGCGTCGGCTCGACAAGCCCGGTGCCCGCGAGCGCGGCCGACGCGGCGAAGGCAAACAAGACAGCAAGGAGGAAGCGACGCATCATTTTCGTTTTCCGCAGTGTAATAACGTATAATCCCGTGGCAATCCGCCCGTAAAGCGCCCGAATTATGGCGCGGTTTCCAGCGCGGACAGGGCTTCAAGCGCCTCTTCCACCCGCTGGCGTTCCGCGCTGGTGAGCGGCAGGATCGGCCGGGGCGGTTCGCATGCCGTCAGTTGCAGTATGTTGGCGGCGGCGTACACCACGCGGATGCTGCCGAATTCCTTGAACAGCGCCCAGAGCGGCTGGAAGGCCGCATCGAGCCTTTTTGCCTCCTCCGCATTGCCGGCCTGAGCCGCCCGCATCAATTGCAGGGCGGGAACGGGCAGCAGGCCGGCAACGACGCTGTACCAGGTATCGCCACCGGCAAGTGTCGCCTCGGCGCAGCCCCAGTCACCGCTGTAACCAATGGCGAAATTATCCGACAGCTTCGGCCTCAGCCGCGCAAGCTCACCCGCATAATCGGAATCGGCCGGTAGCGGCATCTTGATGGCGCGGATATTCGGGATATAGGCAAGCCGCACCAGAAGCTCGTCGCTGAAGGAAAACCGCGTCGTCGTCGGGTTGTTGTAGATGGCGAGCGGCAGGCCCGTTGCGCCCGCCACGGCGGCGAAATGATGATAGGCCTCTTCCTGCGTCAGCGGCGTGTAGGAGACGGGTGCGAGCAGCAGCGCATCGGCACCGGCCGCTTCCGCATCCTTCGCCAGCGCCACGGCCTCATCGGTGCGCAAGGCGCCGACACCGGCCATCAATATGCGCTTGCGCTTGAGGATGGCGGCTGCCGCCTCGATGGCGCGGCGTCTCTCTTCCCGTGTGAGATACATATAGATGCCGGTGCTGCCGAGAATGCCGACGGAATCGACCGCCGCCGCATCCAGCCGCTCGATCAGGGCGGAGAAGGCCTGCGTGTCCACCCGCCCGGCCTCATCGGCCGGCGTGATCGGAAAAGCCGAAAGTCCCTTGAATCGTATCGCCATGCCCGTCTCCCTCGCTTTGATCAGGCGGCAGGGTTACAGAGCCGGCGGCGGAGCGGCAAGAAAAGTGGCGGCTAAACGCCTGCCGACAACCGAAAAAATCCTTGCTTAGTCATAAAGATACAACTTCTTCCACTGCTCCTCGGGAATCCTGTCGCCCACGCGGTAATCGAAGGACTGGATGCTGAGGCTGTCGCTCTTCAGCTGGCATTTGTATTTGAGCTTGTACCATTCGCCGGAACTTCTGAAGACCGCGCCCGGCGCCTTGATGGAGTTCTTGCCGACTTCCGGATCCCCGAACGTATAGGCGATGACCTTGTCCGGCCGCATGCCCTTCTGCTCCGTCGCTATCCTTTCCATCGCCTCGATATCGCAGCGCTGCTCCAGACGCTCTTCAGGGGCAAGCGCATTCAGCTGCCGCATGACGCTGGCGTCGATTGCAAAAGCGGGAGTAAAGGCCTGCAAGCTGAGGAAAAAGGCAGAAAGGGCAGCGGGAAGAAGCTTTCGCATGGGGTCCTGTCAGTTTTTTCGTTTGTTCTTGTCGATAGACGGCGGGCCGGAGACCGGCGCGCATCATCGCTGATTTGCCGGATATTGCCAAAATGTGATCGAAAGCTGACCAAATTGTGCCCAAGCCGCATTACGCCTGTGGAGATTTGAAACTTGATCGGCCGGGAGGGGCACTCTACATCTTGGTGCCACACCTTGGTATTGCCCATGGATTTTTATAGGAAAGCGAGTTTCCATTGCCGATTTTCAAGAACCTGCCCGCTGCCCCGACCGCCGAAAAAAGGCCCGTTCAGGACACGCATCACGGCATTACCCGCACCGACGATTACGCATGGTTCCGGGCCGATAACTGGCAGGCCATGTTCAAGGACCCGACCCTGCTCGACCCGTCGATCCGCGCCCATCTGGAGGCGGAAAACGCCTATATGGAAGCGGCCATGGGTGACACCAAGGCGCTTCAGGAAAAGCTGTTCGAAGAGATGAAGGGCCGCATCAAGCAGGATGATTCCTCCGTGCCGGTCAATGACGGGCCTTACGCCTATGGCACGCTGTTCGTGACCGGCGGCGAGCAGCCGCATTATTTCCGCACCCCGCGCGGCGGCGGTGAAAAACATGTGCTGCTTGATGGTGACAAGGAGGCCGAGGGCAAGGATTATTTCCGTCTTGCCGGCCTCGACCAGTCCTCCGATCACAGTCACGGCATCTGGGGTTATGACGACAAGGGCTCGGAATATTTCACCCTGCGCATCCGTAACCTCGAAACCGGCGAGGACCTTGCCGACGTCGTGGAAAATACCGGCGGTGGCGGCGCGTGGGCGCCCGATGGCAAAAGCTTCTTCTACACGCTGCAGGATGAGAACCACCGCCCCTCCAAGGTGTTCCACCATATCATCGGCGAGCCGCAATCGGCCGACCGGTTGGTTTATGAGGAGAAGGATCCCGGTTTCTTCATGGGCGTCGGCGCGTCGGTTCTCGACGATTTCATCTTCATCGACATTCACGACCATGAGACCAGCGAATATCGCATCCTTTCCACCAGCGACCTGACCGCCGAGCCTGCTATCGTAGCGGAGCGCGAAGAGGGCATCGAATATTCGATGTGCGAAGGCGGCGACGTCTTCTTCATCCTCACCAATGACGGCAACGCCAAGGATTTCCGCATCGTGGAAGCGCCGGTGACCGCGCCGGGCAAGGAAAACTGGAAAGAAGTCGTGCCGCATGAGCCGGGCCGTCTCATCCTCTCCGTCGATGCCTATGCCCGCCACCTGATCTGGCTGGAACGCCGCGACGGCCTGCCGCGCATCGTCATCCGCGACCGCCGCACCGGCGAGGAACATTCCATCGCCTTTGCCGAAGAGGCCTATTCCCTCGGCCTGCATGGTGCGGCGGAATATGACACTGATGTCATCCGCTTCTCCTATTCGTCGATGACGACGCCGAGCCAGCTGTTCGATTACGATATGGTGACGCGCGAGCGCACGCTTCTGAAGACGCAGGAAGTGCCCTCCGGCCACAATCCGGACGATTACATCACCCGCCGCATCATGGCGCCCGCCCATGATGGCGAGCTGGTGCCGGTCTCCCTGCTCTACCGCAAGGATGTAGCGCTTAACGGTTCGGCCCCTTGCCTGCTTTATGGCTACGGCGCTTACGGCATCTCCATTCCCGCCTCTTTCTCCACCACCACGCTGTCGCTCGCCGACCGTGGTTTCATCTATGCCATCGCCCATATCCGCGGCGGCAAGGACAAGGGTTTCGAATGGTATGAAACCGGCAAGATGGAGGACAAGCAGAACACCTTCAAGGACTTCATTGCCGCTGCCGATCATCTGGTTCAGGAAGGTTTCACCTCCTATGAGCGCATCATCGCCGAAGGCGGCTCGGCCGGCGGCATGCTGATGGGGGCTGTCGCCAATATGGCGCCGGAAAAATTCGCAGGCATCATCGCCGCCGTTCCCTTCGTGGACGTGCTGACCACCATGCTTGACGACACGCTGCCGCTCACTCCGCCGGAATGGCCGGAATGGGGCAATCCGCTGGAATCGGCAGAGGAATATCAATGGATCGCCGCCTACAGCCCCTATGACAATGTCGGTGCGAAACCCTATCCGCCGATCCTTGCGCTTTCCGGCCTCACCGACCCGCGTGTGACCTATTGGGAACCGACCAAATGGGTGGCGAAGCTGCGCGAAAAGACGACGGGGGAAGCCCCGATCCTGCTCAAGACCAACATGGCGGCCGGCCATGGCGGCAAATCCGGCCGTTTCCAGCGGCTGGAAGAAATCGCCTTCGAATATGCCTTCGCGCTGAAGGTGGCGGGCAAGGACGCGGCATGACACGCTGACTGCCGAACGGGCGACGGACTAAACCGTCGCCCAACGCTATCCCGAACGAAAATACCTATAAAAAACCTCTTTTTGAATATTTTTTCCACAAAATCTCCACTGTGCCTTTTCTACAAATGCCACTTTCGTCACTAGTGAATTTTTATTTTCTGTTACTGTAACTCACAATATATCTGACATAAAAGCAAATAACGCTCATGTATTACCCGACATGAGAAAATGTTCCGAAAATCGAATGCATGGCTGCAATGCGCCTTTTCGCGTTGCAATATCACTTTTTGGCCGTATTATGCCGGTCGTTGACATATTCATGCGCCTTTTCGCCGCACCTCTTGCGGCATTCCCGCAGCACGTCTTGCGGATATTCTTTACGCCGGAATTTTTCGGCTTTTTCACGCGCCATGTCAGTTCGCCCTTGGCAATCCGGGCTTTGCAGTGCTCCCGCTTTGCCAATTGAAAACACTGCATCAGACTTGGGGGTCTTACACCATGAAGAAACTCCTAGCCTCGACCATTCTCGTAACGGGCTTTATCATCGCTGCCGGTGCAGCAAATTCCGCCAATGCCGCCGAAGAGTGCGGCAGCATCACCATCGCCGAAATGAACTGGGCATCCGCCGGTGTCGCGGCTTACGTCGACAAGTTCATCATGGAAAACGGCTATGACTGCACGGTCAACGTCGTCAGCGGCGACACCATGCCGACCTTCGCCTCCATGAACGAAAAGGGCCAGCCGGACATGGCGCCCGAATTGTGGGTGAACGCCGTGCGCGAACCGCTCGACGCCGCCGTCAAGGACGGCCGCATGGTCGAAGCGTCCAAAATTCTTTCCGAAGGCGGTATTGAAGGCTGGTGGATCCCGAAATTCATCGCCGATGCACACCCAGATATCAAGACCGTCGAGGATGCGCTGAAACATCCCGAACTCTTCCCCGCTCCGGAGGATGCCAGCAAGGGCGCCGTACATAATTGCCCCTCCGGCTGGAACTGCCAGGTGACCACCACCAATCTTTACAAGGCGCGCGAAGGCGACAAAAAGGGCTTCACACTGGTCGATACCGGCTCTGCCGCCGGCCTCGACGGCTCCATCGCCAATGCGTTTGAAAAGAAGCAGGGCTGGCTCGGTTATTACTGGTCGCCCACCGCCATTCTCGGCAAATACGAGATGGTGAAGCTGGATGACGGCGTCGAACTCGACCGCGCCCATTTTGACGAGTGCACGGCCAAGGTCGATTGCGCCGATCCCAAGGTCAACGCCTATCCGGTGGCCGATGTCTTTACCGTCATCACCAAGGATTTCGAAGGCAAGGCCGGGGTGACGATGGATTATCTCAAGGCCCGCAACTGGGACAACAAGATGGTCGCCGAAATCCTCGCCTGGATGGATGAGAACCAGGGCACCAACGAGGATGGCGCGGAATATTTCCTCGAGAACCATGAGGAAACCTGGACAAAGTGGGTTCCGGCCGAGGTGGCGGAGAAGATCAAGGCTTCGATGTGATCGTTTTGGGTGGGGTTGGCGCAAGCCGCTTACCCCCCCTCTGCCCTGCCGGGCATCTCCCCCTCAAGGGGGGAGATCGGCAGGGCGCGATTTCGCCACTTCATCCGCAACCATCGAGATGGGCGAGACCTTGCCGCAGATCGATCTCCCCCCTTGAGGGGGAGATGTCCGGCAGGACAGAGGGGGGTGCCCCGCGCTCCAGCCTTAACCGCCCATCCCAAACCCCAAAGGGAAAACAACAATAATGGCCCTCTGCAATTACCTGCCGGACATGCTCTGCAAGTTCCCGGCCATCGACAACTCCACGATGCGTGTGGCACGCAAGACCATCGATGATGGTTTTCGCGACATCGTGCGCAATTACGGCGATGCGATCGATGTGATCGTGCATCCGTTGCAGCTGTTCCTCAATTCCTCGGAGCGGCTGTTCATCCAGACGCCGTGGATCATCACGATGCTGGTCATTCTGGCCATCGTGCATCTGGCCGGGCGCAGCCTGAAGATCACCGGCGGCACCGCCATCTCCCTGTTGATGATCGGCGCGGTCGGCCTGTGGCGCGATGCCATGACGACACTGTCCATCGTCGCCATCGCCACCCTGATCGCCATCGTCATCGGCCTGCCGCTCGGCATCCTGATGGGACGTTCCGAACGCCTGCAACGCCTCATCAATCCCGTGCTCGACGTGATGCAGACCCTGCCCAGCTTCGTTTATCTCATCCCCGTGGTGGTGATTTTCGGCATCGGCAAGGTACCGGGCCTGATCGCAGTGGTGATCTATGCCATTCCGCCCGTCATCCGCCTGACCAGCCTCGGCATCCGCCTGGTGGACCGCGAGGTGCTGGAAGCGGCGGACGCCTTCGGTTCTTCCAACCGCCAGAAGCTGTTCAACGTGCAGCTGCCGCTGGCGCTGCCCACCATCATGACCGGCATCAACCAGACCATCATGATGGCGCTCGCCATGGTCGTCGTCGCCTCCATGGTCGGTGTCGGCGGGCTTGGCAAGAACGTGCTGCAGGCCATCAACAACCAGTTCTTCACGGTGGGCTTCCTGAACGGTTTCGCTCTGGTCGCCATCGCCATCATGTTCGACCGGGCAAGCCAGGCTTTTGGCAAGCGCCTGCAGAAATACCGCGAGGTCTCCCATGGCTAAAAGCATCGAAATCAAGAATCTTTACAAGATCTTCGGCAAGCATCCCGAGAAATACCTCGAAGCGGTGCGAGCAGGCATGGACAAGGTGGAGCTGAATGACAAACACAGCCACGTCCTTGGCCTCAACAACATCAACATCACCATGCCGGGCGGCAAGATCACCGTCGTCATGGGCCTTTCCGGCTCCGGCAAGTCGACGCTGATCCGCCACATCAACCGGCTGATCGACCCGACGGCGGGCGAAGTTCTCTATGACGGCGAGGATATCTGCGGCATGAGCGCCTCGGCGCTGCGGCAGTTCCGTCGTCACAAGACGGCGATGGTGTTCCAGAAATTCGGCCTTTTGCCGCATCGCACCGTGCTGGAAAACAGCGTCTACGGGCTCGACATCCAGGGCGTGCCGCGCAGCAAGAGCGAGGAAAAGGGCCGTTACTGGCTGGAGCGCGTCGGCCTTGCCGGCTACGAGGATTATTATCCGAACCAGCTTTCCGGCGGCATGCAGCAGCGTGTGGGCCTTGCCCGGGCGCTTGCCAATGACGCCGATATTCTTTTGATGGACGAGGCCTATTCGGCGCTCGATCCGCTGATCCGCGTTGATATGCAGACCATGCTGCTCGATCTGCAGCAGGAGCTGAAAAAGACCGTGGTGTTCATTACCCACGATCTGGACGAGGCTTTGCGGCTCGGCGACCACATCGCTATTCTGAAGGACGGCGAAGTGGTGCAGCAGGGCGACGGCCAGAGCATCATCCTCTCTCCTGCCGATGGCTACGTCACCGACTTTGTGCGCGACGTCAATCGTGGCCGCGTATTGCAGGCCACCACGGTCATGGAGCCGCTGGACAGCAAACCGGAAGGCATGTCGGTGCCTGAGAACGCGACGCTGGAAACCATTGCCCGCGATATGTCGGAGGCCAACGAGACTCAGGCGCATGTGGTTGATGAGGATGGCAAGCCGGTCGGTTCGATCGGTCTCGACACGCTGGTGGCGGCGATGGTGACCCCGGCTGCGCAGGAACCGGACACCACGGTTGAGGCGGCGACGCCGGCGCCGCAGAAGACCGAGACGGTGGAGGAGCCTGCGAAGGTGCGGGAGGCGGTTTTGCCGGTGGAGAAGGAAACGGCATAGTTCGATAAGTTTTGAGGTTCACTCCTCACACCGAACTGGTCATCCCTCACCCCGCACTCCGCGTCATCCTCGCCTCAAGGGCGAGGATGACGTGGAGGGTGGGGCGAGGAGGCCTGTAGTAGCGTCAGCATCGCTTCATCTTATTCGTCTCCGTTGCGCGCCCTCAGGGAGTATCACTTCCTCTTCCCCGCCTGAACGAAGCACCACTTCACCGCCTGTCAAGCCGGGACAGTCGCTGCAACGCAACAAGCGCAAGTTTCAGACAAGTCGCCGCCGTTAACCCTTCGTTAACTTTTGAACGCGGAATCACCGACATGCAGATCGAAAGCAATATCGGCGGATACAATTATCAGGGACGTATCCGCGAGATCGAAAAAACCGGCAGCGCGCAGAGCACACCGGAGGAGCAGGCCGTCAAACGCGGCCCCGGCAACCCCACCGTTTCCAGCACCATTCTTTCGCATTCGCTGGCCAACGTGTTGTGGGCCGTGGGCAATGGCAGCGCGCCGGCCTATCAGGATACGCCCGCAGTGGCTTCCGCCGAGGACAAGGCGGAAGCACAGGCCGAGTGGGTGCGCAGCGCCTATTCCGAATACGAATAGGCGATTCTTCTCAGGCCCTTGCCGGGCTGACCTCCACCGTCACATGCGAGAGTTCATGTATGGCGGCAAGTTTCTGCTTGTAGAAAGCCGGCGCTTGCGGCGCCTGCGACTGGATCGCCACGATGGCGGCATGGTGCCCCGGCCCCACCTGCCAGACATGCAGGTCGGTGATGCGATCCTCTTCCGTCTCGACGCTTTCACGGATTTCCTGCGGCAGATCTTCCGCCTGCGGCATGGCATCGAGCAGGGTTGTCGCCGTCGAGCGCACCAAGCCCCATGACCAGCGGGCGATAACCAGACCGCCAACGATACCCATTGCCGGGTCAAGGAAAGACCAGCCGTTCCATTTGCCGAGCAGCAGGGCGACGATGGCGAGTACCGAGGTCAGCGCATCCGCCAGCACATGCAGATAGGCGGCGCGCAGATTATTGTCCCTGCCGCCCTTTGCTGCGCCATGGTCTCCATGATGCGCGTGCGAACCGTGATCGTGGCTGCCGTGGCCGTGATGGGCATGTGAGCCGTGACCATGGCCGTGGTCATGCCCGTGATCGTCCTTCAATAGCACGGCACTGACGAGATTGACGGCAAGGCCGATGACGGCGACGATGATCGCCTGGTTGAAGTCGATTTCGACCGGATTGACGAGGCGCATCGCACTTTCGACGGCGATGAGCAGCGCCACCACCGCCAGCACGATGGCGCTGGCAAAACCCGCGAGATCGCCGAACTTGCCGGTGCCGAAGGTGAAGCGCGGGTTGCGCGCCTCGCGCCGGGCATAAAGATAGGCCAGCGCCGAAATCAGCATAGCACCCGCATGGGTGGACATATGCCATCCGTCAGCCGTCAGCGCCATGGAGCCGAACCAGTTGCCGGCGACGATTTCGGCCACCATCATCACGGTGGTCAACGCGATGACCATCCACACGCGCTTTTCATTGCGCTCATGGTTCTGGCCTAGAAAAACATGGTCGTGGCCGGTCGCGGCAGGGAATTCGGATGTCGTCGTCATGTCGCTAATCCTGTTCGATCTTCAAGGTGTTTTTTCCACGCATGTCTTCTCCCCAAATCGCGGACACTTTGGGGGGGGGACGTGCTAGCGGATGTAAGTCTTCAGCACCTGAGCCAGCTCTTCCGCCGCCCGCGCCCGCTCGTCTTCATTTTCGGCATGCACCACATGTTCGTGCAGATGCTCCTGCATCACCTCCCCCGTCAGGCCGGATAGCGCACCACGCACCGAAGCCAGCAATTGCAGCACCTCGCCGCAGGGCTTGGCATCATCAAGCGCCCGCTCCACCGCCTCCATCTGGCCCTTGAGGCGACGGATGCGGGCGAGCAGCTTCTCCTTGTTGCGGATCGTATGGGACATAAGCACCTCATATAGTATAGGGGGGTATACTATATTGTGTTGGTTTTTCGTTCAAGTCCTGCGTGACGCAATCCTCGCGAATGTTTCGGCCCCTAAAAATACCCCATCAGAACTTGGGGACTCAGTCATGACGACTATCGCAGCAACCACCACCAGCTATTATGCATCTCCGGTCCGGACCGTTGAGCCGACGAAAAACAGGGAAGCCCACTCCACCACCGAAGCCCTGCTGGAGTTGACCCGCGCCGCACACCGCGCCATCTCAAGCGCCGAGAGCGTTGCCACGGCGGTCGCACCGGCTGCCGCGAGCGTATCGGCCGGTCTTGCCGCCGCATTGTGGAATCTCGACAGCGGTGCCTCCGATGCGGCCAAGCCGGCCGTTGAAATGGCGACCGCCGCCCAGCCTGAAGCCGCCGCCAATATCGAGAACGAAGTTCTGAAGGCATTGGCTGAGGCGCTTGGCGTGAACGAAGCGGCCTGACCCCATTGAACAGCAGGCAAAAAAGCCATATCTCTAGAGACTAGAGCATCGGATAATGAGCGGCGGGACCATTCCGCCACTCAGCCGCGTCCGCGATATGGAGAAAGCCATGCTGTCCATCGGTGAATTGTCGAAACGCACCGGCGTCAAGGTGCCGACGATCCGTTATTACGAGCAGATGGGCCTCATCCGTGAGGCGGATCGTTCGGATGGCAACCAGCGCCGTTATGAAAAATCCGATCTCGAAAGGCTGGCCTTCATCCGCCATGCGCGCGATCTTGGGCTGAACATCGATGCCATCCGCGAGCTGATCGCGCTCAGCCAGCACCGGCAGATGCCCTGTGAGGGAGCGGATCGCATCGCCGCCGAACATCTGGCCGATGTGCGCGAAAAAATTGCCAAGCTCAGGAAACTGGAACACGAGCTGGAACGCATCGTCGCCCATTGCGACGGCCATTCCATCGAGGATTGCTACGTCATCCGTGCACTTTCCGACCACGGCATGTGCGGCGGCGAACACTAGGCCCAAGCCGGAACAGGGCTGACATTCCACTGTCATCTGCGCCCTGTATGCGCTCTCCTGCTTGAGGAAGGGATGCCGGATGGCCGAAATATTTTCCGAAACCACCCCGTTCGACACTGTTTTCCTCGACGTTTCCGAAGGCCACAGGCTGCATGTGACGATTGCCGGCAATCCGGCGGGACGGCCGGCGATCCTGCTGCATGGCGGCCCCGGTTCCGGGCTTTCGGCGACTGCCAGACGCTACTTCGATCCCGCCCTTTACCGCATCATCCAGTTCGACCAGCGCGGCTGCGGCAAAAGCACGCCGAATGCTAGCGAGAGCCTTGCGCACAACAGCACACATCACCTGATCGACGATATGGAGGCCATCCGCTTCGCGCTTTCGGTGGATGACTGGCTGGTTTATGGCAGCTCCTGGGGCGCCACGCTCGCGCTGGCCTATGCCCAGCGCCACCCAAATCGGGTGCGCGCGATGGTGCTGGCCGGCGTCACCACCACGCGGCAAAAGGAGATCGACTGGCTTTACAAGGGGCTGGCGATGTTTCTGCCGCAACAGTGGCAGCGTTTCATCGCGGCTATCCCGGATCACATGGCGAAGGAAGATCCCGTCGGCGCGTATCTCCAGCTTTTGAACGATCCTGACCCGGCCATCCGCCGCATGGCAGCACTTGAGTGGCATGTGTGGGAGGCGGGCTCGATCAGCGCGGAGGCAAGCTCGGCCTTTCCGGAAAAATGGCGCGACGCCGATTATATTCTGACCCGCGCCCGCCTCTGCGCCCATTACTTCCACCATGCGGCATGGCTGGAGGACGGCGTGCTTCTCCGCAATGCCGGCCTGCTTGCCGGCATTCCCTGCGTGCTCATCCAGGGCATGCGCGACCTGCAGGGACCGCCCGTCACCGCTTGCGAACTTGCCGCCGCATGGCCGGGAAGCGAGCTGATGGCCATAGGTGGAGCCGGGCATTCCACCGGGGATGCGGGGATGGAAGATGCGATTGTTTCAGCAATCGCACGATTTGCAAATTGAAGCCGCTTGACAGATTACGGATTCGGGCGCATTGCAATGACATGATCAACGAACGCGCACCCATCTCCTGCTCGTACTTTTGGGCCTACCTTTAAGGGCGGCTCGACAGATCATATTGTCAACAAGCCGCCGTCAGGCGGCTTTGTTGTTTTCAAACGTCCTGACGGCACCGATAAGACCAAAGGACCGAAAAAATGACCGAAGATAGCTCCCTTACACTGGAAAGACCGCCCGTCGTCATCATTCGCGGTGCGCGCAAGACGGACTTGCCCGAGCTTAACGAGATGATCACGCTGCTTGCCTCCTACCACGGCGATGCGGCGGCAATCACGCCGGCCAAGCTTGAGCGCGACCTGTTCGGCCCCCTGCCCTGGGTGCATGGTCTCGTTGCCGAAGCCGATGGCGCGCTGATCGGCTACGCACTGCTTCTGCCGCTCTACAGAGCGCAGGAAGGCCGGCGCGGGCTTGAGCTGCACCATCTCTTCGTGCGCGACGGTCATCGCGGCCACGGCACCGGCCAGCATCTGGTTTCCCGCGCCCGTGATATCGCCAAGCGGCTGGGTTGCGACTATCTTTCCGTCAGCGCCACGACCGGCAATGTGGCGGCGCATCGTTTCTACGAAAACATGGATTTCGCGCCGCGTCCGGTTACCGGCATGCGCTACATGCAGTCCATCGCCTGATCAAAACCGACGGAGACGGCCATGACACGGATCGCCATTGCGCTGGCGCAGGATTTTGCGGACTGGGAACCGGCGCTGCTTGCAGCGGCGGCACGCAGCTATCTCGGCGTCGAGATCGTTCATGCCAGCCCGGACGGGCAGCCGGTAACATCGATGGGCGGGCTGAATGTGACGCCCGAAACCTCCTATGCTGCGCTTGATCCTGACAGCATCGATGCACTCGTCATTCCCGGCGGTCTCAGCTGGGAGAAGGGTACGGCCGCCGATCTTGGCGGGCTGGTGCATCGCTTTCGCGAAAAGGACCGGCTGGTTGCCGGTATCTGTGCGGCGGCAAGCGCGCTGGCGGGCACGGGCATCCTGAACCATGTCGCCCATACCGGCAATTCGCTCGCCTCACACAAGGCCTATCCGGCCTATAATGGCGATGGTCTTTATCGCGACCAGCCGAAGGCGGTCAGCGATGGCGGCATCATCACGGCAGCCGGCAGCGCGCCGGTGAGTTTTGCGGTGGAAATTCTGAAAAACCTCGGCCTCTTTGGTCCGGAAGCCGAGGCGGAACTTCAGGTTTTTGCAGCGGAGCATCGGTAAGGCGCAGCCGTCTTGATGCCGTACAATCTCTCCACTTCCCCGTCATTCCGGCCTTGAGCCGGAATCCAGCCGACGCGCGTCTGCGCGGCGAGAAGAGTCTTTTCAGCCCAGGGACCTGGGCTGGCCGGATACCGGCTCAAGGCCGGTATGACGGAAGTGGGAACATCAGGCCAGTCAGTGCCGATCAAGCACCCGGCACACACGCGCCGCAAACTCCGGCCCCTCGCCGGCAATCGCACGGCGGATATCGCGGCTGTTCAAATGCAGGCTGCGGCCGGCGGGCAAGTTTGATCGTTTGAGCTTGGCGAGTGCCGCAGCGACGAAGGCAGCCTCGTGGTCATGAAAATAGGCGAGCGCCGCATCACGATCAGGACTTGCGCCCAAAACTGCCTTGAAGGCAAGGCGGTGCACGGCGCAGAAAGCGCCGTGACCGGGAACGGCAAAACGCAGCGCATCGAGTTCGTCACTCCACTCCGCTGCGTCCTGCATGGATTTACGCCGACTGGAAGCGTTTCAGGAAAAACGCGCTCAATGTTCCAAGCAGCGCCCAGAAAACGAAGCTGGTGATGGTGGCGGCAACGATGAACTGCCGTTCCAGCGGCAGCGGCGCCAGCGCATGCTCGCCTTCCGGCGGCAGCGGCGCGCCCACCACATGCGGCGCGACGATCAACACCAGAGCCATAACGATGGCCCAGGGCTCGCGGCGGAACGCGATCAGTGCAATGCCGCCCGCGGTTGCGGCAACCGTCGAGAGCCACCAGATCTGCCGCGCCTCAAGTGCTGCGGCCGGGCTTCCCGGCAATTCCGGCGGCAGGCCGATCATCGGTGCGAGCATCACGGCGGCAAAACCGGCAACGCCCCACAGAAGGCCTTCGCGCCAGCCGGCATCGGTGCCGCGCAGCGAGATGAGACCGGTCAGAACCAGCGCGTAACCGATAGCGGTCAGCACATTGGCAGCAACAGTATAGGCGGTGCGCTCGAAACCATCGGCTGGAGCCCATGCCTCGTCATTATGCTCATGGGCGGGAACAGCAGCGCCGGGTGCTGCCGCATCATGGCTATGGGCCGCTTCGCCGCCGGCGCTTTCAAAGGTTTCGGCCTGAAGGATGAGCGGCGTGGTGCCGAAAGCCTGCATGGCCGAGACGGCCAAACCGCCGACGATGCCGACCAGAACGGCGGTAAAGACGATATTGCGAAAAAATGACATGCCGTTTCCCCTCAATGGCAGGGGAAGGCATTGGCATGACGCGTGTCATGCGCGGCATTGTGAACAGCTTCCACATGCGAAAAGCCGACAAAACCGACGACGAACAGGCCCAGCACGATCGCCGTCAGCGATTGCGCGAAGCTGCCCGTTTTTGCTGAAACGGCTGCATTGGCCGTATTCTGCTGGATAGACATGGTGACCCCTCTCCCGGCGCGACCCCGCGCCATAAGAAGCGGCCGAATGGCCAAAGCCACAAGACCGCATATGATACACTTCACCACGGGGATACGAGACTGACACAGGGGTATCGAACCGACGACCCTGACATTCCGCTCTTCCGGACACCCCGCCGGCATGGACATTTCCGCGATGGCAGGTCTCCTGGCTTACGGGTCAAAACCTGAAACACCTTCCCGGCATCGCCCTCGCCTTGAATAGGGGCGAGATGGCTTGCCAGTGGCATTTCGTTTCAGGCTCTCCGCTCACAGTTGCGGGGGCAGCCACGAATGAGGATCGACTCCCTATCGTGTTCCCTTTTCACCTTCCGGAACGCCCGGAAGGAACCATCACGTTCATGTTATCCGACGGGTAAGTGCGGGAGTCAATGGTGGCGAGATGTTGGCACTGCCGGCAACGCACCTCATTCAACGTCGTCTTCGGGTTTAACCCACTTCTGTCCGGTTTAACGTCTATGCGGCAGACGAAAGACGTTGGTACTGTTTTATTTTCAGCGTTACCGCCCTGAATTGGGCACTAAAAGAGCAGTGTTTTTTGCTTGGAATGCATGCCAATCACGCAGACGTCATCCTCGGGCTTGTCCCGAGGATCTGCAATGTCTTGATTTTGTTGACGTGATTAGATCCTCGGCACAAGGCCGAGGATGACGTCGCGAGCATATGCACCCAACTCAGCGCCACCGCAGCCTGCAAAAAATAAACCGGACAGCAGGGCGTCAAGCCCGAGGGATTCACCCTACTGAGACGGGATCGCCTTCAGATAGGCGGCGATCGCATTGCGGTCTTCGGCGGTCAGGCGCGCCATGTTCTGCTGCACCTTGACCATGGAGCCGCCGACGCTGTCGAATTCCGGGGTGAAGCCGGTTTCCAGATAACCGGCAATATCGGCCGTCGTCCAGGCGCCGATGCTCTGAGAGCCGAGCGTGATATCGGGGATACGGCCCTCGCCTTCCGGGTTGGGGCCGCCGGCCAGCCATTTGTCTTTCAGGAAACCGCCGAGAGCATCGCGCGGGGTATGGCATTCGCCGCAATGGCCCGGCCCTTCCACCAGATATTGGCCGCGCAGCAATTCGGCATTGGCATTGGCAAGCTCGACGCGCGGCGGGGCGGAGGTGTCGAAATACAGGAACTTCCAGCCGCCGAGCGCCATGCGCAGGTTGAAGGGAAACGGCAGATCGTGATCCGGCGCGTCATTCTGGCTGGCCGGCAGGGTTTTCAGATAACCGAACAGGTCGTTGACATCCTTCTGCGTCATGCGCGCATAGGAAGCGTAAGGGAAGGACGGGTAAAGATGTTCGCCGTTCTTTCCCACCCCGCGCGTCATGGCATCGCCGAATTCCGCCAGCGTCCAGCTGCCGATGCCGTGCTGCGGATCAGAGGAAATATTGGGCACATGGAAGGTGCCGAAGGGACTTTTCAGCGGCTGCCCGCCGGCGAGCGTCCGCAACGCGTCACCCGTGGCATCCGGTGCGGCATGACAGCTTGCACAGCCACCCGCCCAGAACAGCGTTTCGCCATTGGCCAGATCCGGCTCGCCGAGGCTGACCCAATGGCTGGGCGCCTGACGCTGCGGCGCGGTGACCCAGGCGAAAATGCCATAGCCGGCAATGGCCGCGATCACGGCCCCGCCCACAAGCTTCGTCCAAATGGAAGACATACCCCTCTCCCCATTCCCACCCGAGTTGATCAGGTGTCTTTCAACGTGAAAAAACGCCGCCGGGAAGCGGCGTTTTGAAATTCGTGATTATTTCTTCAGACGATAGGTCTGGTGGCAGGTGCCGCAATCGGCGCCGAGCGTCTGCATGGCGGTGGTGACGCCCGCCTGATCGGTGGGGAGATTGGCAAGAACCGTATCGGCATCAGTACCGAGCTTGGCCGCCTTGGCCTTGAAGTCCTCGAAATTTTCCCAGATGGCCGGAGCCGCCGCGCTGCCAGTCTCGGTGCCGGCGGGGAACTGTTCGGGGAAAGCCTTGGCATTGGTGCTGATGGTCGTGACGGCAGCCTTGACGGCTTCGGCATCGAAGGGCTTCTGGCCCTTGGAGATGGCAGCGAGCGCACCCATGGAACCGCCAATCTGCTTCATCATGCCTTCGCGTTTTTCGACTTCGCCGGCAGCATAGACCGCTCCGGCGCAAAGACAGCCGAAAAGCATGGCCGCCGCGATGGTTTTCAGTTTCATACACTCTCTCCTTGATTCCGGCAGGTGCCGGACGCTTGATGGAACGGCGCGAGGATGCCCTTTCCGCATGGCGAAAAGAAGTCACATTGCGGTGAATTCCGCCGTGAAAACAGAAGTCTAGAGTATCAGGCCGAAAAGCATCTGACGGTTGTCCTACAAGACCCCGTGACAAAAAGACGGGCCTTGGCAGAGCATTCGTTGGTGTGCGGGGAATGGCCTCCCTGGAGCGGCAGTATCTGTTCCTCTTATTCGCCGAGGCTCCACGACAGGGCTTCCCAAAATGTCAGCAGAGCTGCGGCAACCAGCATGAAACCGGCAGCGCGACCGATGAAGATCGTGGCGCCGGGGGAAGACACCAGCCATTGCCGGCTTTTATCCGCCGTCAGCGCCAGCGCGCCATAAACGGTAAACTGCGTTGCCGCCACCATCGCGCCCATCACCAGCCCCTGCATCCAGATCGGACCATAGGCAGGTTTGAGAAATTGCGGGTAGACCGCCATCATGAACAGATAGGCTTTCGGGTTGGAAAGGCAGGTCAGCACCGCCCGCCAGAACGCTTTTTTCACCGAGGCGCTGGCCTGCGCCTCATCGCCATTCACGACGATTGCGCTGCGCATCAGGCCGATGCCGATCCAGACCATATAGGCAGCGCCGGCAATGAGAAGCGGCAGGAACAGCGACGGCATCCAGGTGGCGAGCAGGCCAACGCCAGCCGCGCCATAAAGCGAATGCACGATGCCGCCGGCGCTCATGCCGCTTGCGGCCGAAAGGCCGGTTTTCCTGCCGCCCGTCAGCGCACTTGCCAGCACGAACAGCATGTCCATGCCCGGCAGGATGATGATGCCGAACAGGAGTAGAAAGAAAAGCCAGAGATTTTCGGCGTAACTCATGTCAGTATCTCCCCAGACGGTTCACGGCACATTTAGAAATATGCATGTTTCTCAATGTGTTTTGCCGTTTATAGGAAAAGCCAACTGACAGCATTGTGTCAGTTGTCTTGAAAAAACGCCGGGAAAATGTCAATGCGCAAGGCGTCGAGACTGTTCGAGATCATCCAGATCCTGCGACTGGCGCGCCGGCCAGTCACGGCACAGACAATCGCCGACAAGCTGGAAGTGACGGCCCGTTCGGTCTATCGCGACATAGCCGCCCTTCAGACCATGCGGGTGCCCATCGAAGGCGAGCGCGGCGTCGGTTATATTCTGCGACCCGGCTTCAGCCTGCCGCCGCTGATGTTTTCCATCGAAGAGACCGAGGCAATCGTGCTGGCGCTCGCCATGGTTGGCCGCTCCAGTGATACCGAATTGCGGCAGGCAGCGAAAAAGGCCAGTGACAAGATTGCCGCTTCCCTGCCCGAACCCCTGTCCAAAACCCTGTCGGCCAATGCCCTGCATGCCTGGGGCAGCATCGCACCCGCGCCTGTCGGCATCGATCTTGCGACGGTCAGGCGTGCGGTGCGCGATGAAGAACGGCTCGAAATCAGCTATCGCGATGAAACCGGCACAGAGACCCGGCGGCAAATCCGGCCCATTGCCGTGATCTATTATTCGGAGACGGTGAATATCGTCGGCTGGTGCGAGTTACGGCAGGCGATCCGTAACTTCCGCTCGGACCGGGTCTTGACCTGCGAAAGCACCGGCAGCTTTTTCAAGCTGGAAGGTGAAAAGCTGCGGCAATTGTGGATGAGCGGCTGGCAGAACAACCAGCCGGGCATTCCATCCTCACAGCCGTAAGAGGCGATCCTCCTCGCGGCCGAAACCGCGAATGACGATCCGATCTTCGAAAACATCGGCGATGGCGAAAGTGTTCTGGTCGGGCGTATCCACCATGCCCTTGAAATTGACGAAGTGGGTGTTGCCCAGCACACCGTAATTGCCTTCGTGATTATGGCCATTGAACCATGCGACGGCTGAAGAATGGGCGCTGAGAAGATCGAGAATGCGGGGCGCGTCCCACATGTTGTGAGCGTTTTCTGGATAAAGCGGATAGTGGCACAGCACGACCACTTTTTCGCCGGCCGCGTCCGATTTTTGCAGGACGTTTCGCAGCCATTCGAATTGCTCGTCGCTGAGCGAGGCGTTCCAGTCCTGTGCATTGATCGCGCCCGCTTGCTGCAGGTGGTTCAGCCGCTCCTGCGCAAGTGCACGACGCGGATCGTCGAGCGGCGGGGCGAAGAGACTGACCTCGTTGCCATCGAGCACGGCGAAGCGGACATTGCCGATGGCGAAGTCATGCCAGGGCGTCGGCATGCCAAGGCGGGCATGGATGGCGGTCAGATGCTCCGGCGCGACTGAAAAATCATGATTACCCGGCAACAGGACCGAGGGATGGCGAAGCCCGTCATAAACGCTGAGGATGGCATCGAAATTGTCGAAACCGCGGTCGATGATGTCGCCAAGCGTCACCACGAAGGCGAGGTCCTCTTCGTTGAAGGCCGTGATCGCCTCGGAGAGCTTTTTCGGGCTTTCGGCATAATAGCGACCCATGTCCGGACGGGGATCGGCATTGGCATATTGGGGATCGGCGACGATGCCGAAGGAGAAGAGAGGCTTGCTTTTTTCACTCATGATGCGCCGCGATAAACCCGGCTGATGACAGGCTTGTGACATGTGGAAAACCAAAACCACAAAAACAAAACACCCGGCGTTACAGCCGGGTGTTCAATGAATGCTGGCGTAAACCTATCGTCGTCATGCTCGGGCCTGTCCCGAGCATCTGCTGAGGTCGCGGTCTATGCAATATCGGCAGATCCTCGGCACAAGGCCGAGGATGACGTCGCGCGTGCAGAAGCCGCCTTGACTGCCGGCAACCACGCTTTTTGCTACTTACTTGGCAGCGGCTTCGTAACGCTCCAGGACGTAGTCCCAGTTGATGAGGTTATCAACGAAGGCTTCGAGGTACTTCGGGCGCAGGTTGCGGTAGTCGATGTAGTAGGAATGTTCCCAGACGTCGACGCCGAGGATGGGATCAGCGCCATGAACCAGCGGGTTTTCGCCGTTCGGGGTCTTGGAGATTTCGAGCTTGCCGTTCTTGACGGAGAGCCATGCCCAGCCGGAGCCGAACTGGGTGGTGCCGGCAGCGATGAAGTCAGCCTTGAACTTGTCGTAGCCGCCGAGATCGGAAGCAATCGCCTGTTCCAGCTTGCCCGGCAGCTTGTTGCCGCCGCCGCCCTTCTTCATCCACTTCCAGAAATGGACGTGGTTGTAGTGCTGGGCAGCGTTGTTGAAGAGGCCGGCATTGGTGCCAAAGGACTTCTTCACGACTTCCTCGAGCGACAGGTCGGAAAGACCGGCTTCGGCAGCCAGCTTGTTACCGTTGTCGACATATGCCTTGTGGTGCTTGTCGTGATGGAACTCGAGCGTCTCGCGCGACATGTAAGGTGCAAGCGCGTCGTAGTCGTAGGGGAGTTCGGGAAGTTCGAAGGCCATGGTTTTTACTCCTTTTTGCAGCGGGTTACCGCTCCTAGAAACCGTGTGAGCGGACCATAGGAGCGAACCTCTGTTTGGGCAACCTGCGAAATATCAAAATGTTCCGACAAAAGAGAAAATTC